>Ga0207771_100433_pt1 | contig 25229 bp, 27 predicted proteins | sample A23M2SouthBayCA_2_FD_187731 | JGI IMG/M metagenome (GOLD analysis project Ga0207771, IMG submission 187731) | Aerobic enrichment media microbial communities from Eden Landing Ponds, California, USA - A23 M2 (2) (SPAdes) | ecosystem: Environmental > Aquatic > Marine > Unclassified | place...
CAGCACGCAGGTCGCCTCGCCGTGCCACCGCTCGGTGCCGTCCGCGACGGTCGCGTCGAGGTCGATCTCGATACCGTCGAAGTCGACCGCCTCCTGCACACCGGTGATGAGGAAGGCGAGCGTCCCGAACCGCTCCTTCAGCTCTGCCGAGGCCGCGAGGCTCGCGTCCGCCGGAAAACCCGCGATACACGAGACGGCGAAGGGGTCCGGACCGGCGTAGCCGAGGTCGACCTCCCGGACGGGGCCGCTGTCGGCGACGCGGACGCCGTGGCGCACGTCGCGGATACCGAGCTCTCTCGCGAAGATGTTCGCGGTGCCACAGGGGACGATCCCGAGGGTCACGTCGCCGACCGCGTCGACGTCCGCGAGCCCGCGGAGGACGGCGTTGACCGTGCCGTCGCCGCCACAGACCGCGAGTTCGGAGACGCCGCGCTCGCCGGCCTCGCGGCCGAGGCGTCGAGCGTCGCCGCCGTCGGCGGTCTCGTCGACGGCGAAGCCGCGCGCCATCAGCAGCCGGGTGACGTACTCGGCGTGGTCCCCCGTGCCGCTGGCCGGGTTGAGGACGGCGCGGCGCGAACCGATCTGCATGAGCGGTGGGAGGGCGTCACCGGTGTTAAGTTGCCGGCGTTCGGACCCTGTTGAAATCCTCAGCTGTTGACAGTACCGGCGTGACCGATACAGAGGCTGTATGCAGCACCAACTGCGGTGTGCTACTCGGTCAGATTTCGTTCGATCGGTGTGGCATATTTTCCACCGCCAAAGCTATGTCTAAGATGACACGATAAGTACACAGTGGATGTACTCACCGCATACAACGGCTTCTTGCTCCGAATGGGGCTCTATCTGCTGATATTCTGGCCACCCGTCGGGTACTACGTGTATCAGGACAGTAAGAAACGAGGCTAGAAATCACCGCATGTGCGTGGGGTCATCTATGGCTTCTTCGGGATACTCGGGGTAGTTGTCTACATAACCCAGCAGCGCTGAACCGACACGCTCGGCCGATAGATCCTCTAGATATCTAAAGAAGCGTCTGCTAAACCCATGGGCACGCAAATCTATGTAGACTCGCAGCGACCTCCGAACATGGGCATCGGTCTCTCCGAGGCGTTCGAAGAGCGCTTCTGGCGCCGTCACTCGAACCCGAAAAGTGGCTGGACGCGCGTTCCGTCGGGCGCGGTCATCGTGTACGCCCTCTATCGCCGCAACTGGCGGCTGCTCGGGGCTGCCCTCGTCTGGACGGCGATCAATCCGTTCCTGTTTGACCCACCGGATACCGACGACGCCTGGATGACCCGGGCCGTCCTCGCCGAGCAGTGGTGGATCAGAGAGCGGACGAACCGGACGGTGGGGCTTGACTACCCGAACATCTGCAACACAGCCGGTGCGCTCGGCTTCCTCTACGCGCTGTATGCTGCTTGGCGACGGTCGCCCACCAAGGCCGCACTCGGCGTCGTCGCCAGCATCGGCCTGAAGCTCTGGTGGCTCCGGGTGTTGGTCGCGCATTACGACCAACGAGAGCCGTGAGGGCAGTCGTCACGAGTCGGTGCGTCCCGATCGTCTATCGATCCGGAAGCCCGCGGCGATGGGTGAGCGTTGCCCCACCGTAGATGGCGAGCACCACGACGGCGATCAGGATGTTCTCTGCGACGAAAACTGTCAGCGCCGGGTGGGCGGTCGGCATCGGGGCCACCAGCGGGCCCCACAGATTGATCCCGGCGTGCAGCAGCGTCACCGCGAGCACGCTGCCACCGGTGTTGTTGAACAGCCACGTGTACATCACGGCCGCCGCCGGAATGCTTCCAAGCCGGAGCAGCAGCGCCCACCCCTCGATGCCGGCCCCGTAGAACACCGGAACGTGCCAGATGGCCCAGACGACACCGAGGAGGAGACTCGCAGTCAATGCACTCAGCCGCGCCTGCAGCAACGGCAGCAGATGCCCACGCCAGCCGAGCTCCTCGCCGGCGGAGAGCACGAGGGTCACCAAGAGCAGTGGAACGATCGCCACGCCGACCTCGGACACCATGCGAAGCGGCTCGGGGGAGAAGTTCTGCCCGAGCGCGATAGAGCCGCCGGCCAGAACGGCGACGAAGACCGGCGGGAGCGCGAGCGTGACACCCCACCAGCGGCGGCCGAACCGCCACGCCGTCAGCCCACCGAGGGCGCCACGGACGCCGGCCACCCCGTCGGTGTACAACCGTATGAGGAGTGTCGCGATGCCGGGGCTCAGAATGCCCACGACTTGTAGGCCCGGCGGCAGCGTGGTGCTAATCCAGCCGATATCTGCCGCAAGCAGCGGGAGATATGCCCCGGTCGCGATGAGGAACGTCACGCCGACGAACATCGCAGCCGCTCGGAGCGGCTGCTCACCCTCGGCAGCGACGAGGCGGGGCCGCTGGCTCATACCCACGCCTCAGTCCCGAGTCATATGTAGCTACGGGCGGCCGATTCCTCGAATGCCACCGCGCCAAGTGAGTGCCCTAATGGTGGTTCCACTTTCAGTATCGGGACACCGTTACTGACGGACACCGAGTGGTTCAAACAGGTACTGCCGAATACAGGGCCTGAGCCGGTCATCCCACCCCCAAAATTATATATTCAGTGATATTTCTTGTCAGCATGTCCGCCGAGCAGACCACAATGGTCGACCGAGTTCGGGGCGTGGTCTTCGGTGCGGATGACCCACGAGTGCGGGCGACATGGCGCGTCCTTCTCGCGATGCCGATTCTGTGGGTGCTCACCGGCGCGGTTCTCACCGGCAATCTACAGGCGGCCGTCGACGTGATTCCGTCCGGGCCAGCGCCCGGGAGTGGACTTGCCGCTTCCGTTCTTCATGGTGGCTTCTTTCTCGGCGCGCTGGCCTTCTGGGCACGCGTACTCGACCGGCAGCCGTTGTCGAACTACGGCGTGTCGGTGTCGACCGACTGGGGGCGGGCCTTCCTCGGCGGGTTTCTCGCCGTGGTCGTGGGACAACTCGTGTGGCTTGGTGTGAGTTCGGTATCGGGGGGCAAATCCATCCATGTGGCCCCGTCTGCTCCGAACGAACCCCTTTTCGGCTGGTTGGTACTGCCGTTCGTGTCGCTGGTGCTCCATGCGGCCGTCCAGCAGGTCGTCTTCTTCCGGGTGATTCTCAAGACCGCGGCCGAGGGGCTCCACAGTCGGGGAGTGAGCGCAGGGCCGGCGGCGCTCGTCGCGATTCCCGTGGCGACCGTCTTGTTCATCGCGATGCACGGGAGTACGACGCCCCTGCGGCTGCTCGACTTGACGATCGCTGGTGGGGTCTTTGGACTGCTCTACGTCCACTCCGGTGAGTTGGGACTCGGGATCGGGGCACACTTCGGGGCGTTCTATTCGGGGACGGTCGTGTTCGCGGTCGTCGAGGTGACGGGCTCGCTGTCGGGGGCATTCGGTGCGATTGATGCGTATGGGTTTCCGAAGATGGTGGGCGCATACCTCGTGGTGCTGGCATGGCTGGTGTGGAAACGCGGAGGGATTCCAATCCAGAAGCCCATCGTACAGCCGGGAGGCTTGTAACCATTCGACTGCCCATCTGATGCTGCATACATTCTCTCCAATTATCAGGATCCACCGATGCGTTGGAAGCTCCCGTCTTCCCCCTGATTCCCCCGCTCACTCTGTCGTTGCTGGATCCGACGGAAGCGTGGTCAAGAGCAGCATCTTTGCGATCAGTACCGCGGCGACGACGCCGAGACCGGCACACCCGAAGTACACCACGTCGAACCCCATGCTGGAGGCTGCAGGGAGGGCAACCACCGGTCCCAGAACCCCACCGAGGTCGCCGAAGGCGTCGTACGCGCCACCGAGCTTGGCGACGTCCTCCACCGGACTGATGTCACCGAGGTATGCTTTGAGTACGGGCCCGGTGGCACCTCCGCCGATTGCCGCAACGGCGCCCCCGGTCATGATGCCGGGCACCGTTGGTATCAGTGCGACGGTTACGAACCCGAGCGTCATGACACCTAACGCGGGCACGACGAGAGAGATCCGGTTGTCTAATGCGTCGGAATACCGGCCGGCCACCAGCGTCGACCCAGCGGCACCCAAGGTCACTACAGCGAGGATGACACCGCTCACGCCGATGTCTCCGAACCCGCCAAGTTCGAGGCCGAGGCGGGCGGCAAACACCACCACGCTCGTCAGGAAGGCTCTACTGAGAAACGTCAGGATACCGTTGACCGTCCCGAGGACGGCAAGCCGACGGTCTGTCCGGACGAGCGCAGGAATCGCACGGAGACCCCCGTCATGGTCGACCCCCGGAGAAGTGTCCGGAATCAGCACAAGGAGCGGCGGCACCGCGAGAAGACTGACGACGCCACCGAGCAGGAACGCCTCACGGACGCCGTACGCGTCGGCGACGACGCCACCGACGGCGAGGCCGACAGGGAAGCCGAGGCTGTAGGCACCAAGCATGTAGCCGAGCCAGCGCCCCCGGTTCTCGGAGGTCGTAACCGCGGTTATCATCGCGTAGCCGCCGACGAGAACCAGCGCGGAGCCCACCCCGGCTACGGCACGTGAAACGACGAACGTGACTGCCGGCGGAACCGGCACGGCCCCGGCATCCATTCCGAGCGCGTAGCCGAACGGCGAGACGCTCAACAGCAGGAAGCCGACGAGCAAGGGGGAGCGCGTCCCCACTCGGTCGAAGAGGCTTCCGACCGGAGCGTTACTCAGGAGGCGAACGCTGCCGGTCGTGGAGACGATGAAGCCGACGACCGCCGGCGAGAGTCCGATGAGGAGCTCGAGTCGGGAGAGCAGCGGAAACGTGATGCCACCCGCCACACTGGGAAGGAAGACGCCGACAGCGAAACTCCCGGCGACGTATCGAACGTCGTGGGCTTCTCCCCGGGCCGGCAGGTCCATCGTCCCGCTGTTCAACCAGCCGTTATAAAAACGTTCATCGGAAGACGATGGAGCCGCTCTGCGGACGTCGATCAGATGAGCCGACACACGGAGGGGAAGCGACGGCTCGATCCCGCTCAGCTCTCCCCTGCGACGGTACGACGGAGTACCGGGGAGGATTCGAGGCGGGAGTATTCGCTGACGGCGAGGAATCCACCGGCCCAGAGGACGGCGGCACCGCCCCACATCGGACCCGCTGCCCCCGCCTGCGCGGGGAACGAAATAGCGAGGATGCCGTAGTACGCCACCGGCAGAGCAGCTATCCACGCGGCGATCCGCCACCCCCGCATCCCGACTGCGGCGAGGAAGCCGTATACGAGGGGGATCAGCCCGAGCTGCGCCATGCCGGTGTAGTGGCCGGCCGCTGCATGGGCGTCGTTCGTATTGATCTGGAGGCCTACCTGTGCGGCCGCAAACGCGAGCATCGGGATGGCGGCGACGATGACCAGCGCCAGCATCGCGGGGCTGTAGGACTCTCCACGCCGGAACAACCCGCGCCCTGCCGGGTGAAGGAGCGTTGCGAGCCCGATCATCACCAGGAAGGGGACGACGGACCCAACCGACCCTTCGCCGGTGAACTGTACCGCCGCTGCAGCGACGACACTGAGGAACGCCCCGAGCATCGCAGCCGCCTGCCGCTTGGGCCGGTACAGTTGGACGGCCACGCCGAGGAGCGTCGTGAGAATCACGGTCGCGATGACCATCACGTGGAGGCGGTGGATGCCGAGTTCCGCGCCGACGTCCGCCGTCCACCCGAGGACGAGTAGGCTGAACAACTCGCCGAGAACGAATGCCGCGAACCCGAGCACAGCGAGAACGACCAAACTGAACCCGACGAGGCGGACTTTTCCAAACGTCGAAAGCTCCTGAAACGCCGACACGCCCGGTACCACATCGGTCACTTTGCTGGTAGCGGATGACATCACGAGAAGCATTCACAAGGGGCGAGTTATAGTTAATCTATATGACATTATTGTTGGCGGGTTGACATGCTTGCTGCGGCCGCGGACGCTGGTGGAGGCCCGGGATTTAATCCACACTCGCCTGAGAAACGAGTATGACGGCCGACGAGGGGGACCGTTCGGGGCTCTCACCCGACGAGGCGTTCGGTCTCGTGGCTGACGAGACCCGTTTAGAGATACTGCGGACGCTCAGCGAGTCGGACGGCCCGCTCTCCTTCTCTACGTTGTTTGAGCGCAGCGAGTACGGCAGCTCCTCGAACTTCAGCTATCACCTCGACAAGCTGGAAGGTCACTTCATCAGCCGGACGGAGGGGGGCTACGCCATCCGGCAGACGGGGCGGCGTATCGTCGAAGCGGTCATCTCGGGGGCGGTGACCGATGATCCGGTCGTCGAGCGGACGCCCATCGACGAGCCCTGTCCGCTCTGTTCCGCGCCGATAGAAGTGAGCTACCAGCAGGAGCGCGTCGAGATGTACTGTTCCGAGTGTCCGGGACTCTTCGACCAGGAGGACTCCGGGGAGCAGTTCGCGGCCGAGTTCGGCTCGCTCGGACACATCTACCTTCCCCCGGCCGGGATTCAGGGACGGACACCGGCGGAGATCCAGTATGCTGCCGAGGCGTGGTCGAACCTCGAACTCCTGGGTTTCAGTGCAGGAATCTGCCCACGCTGTGCGGGCGTGATTGAACAGTCCGTGAGCGTCTGTGAGAACCACGACGGCTCCGAGGCGGTCTGCGAGCAGTGTGGTCGACGCTACGCGGCACTGTTCGAAGTCGAGTGTGGCGCCTGTCAGTATGCCTCCAGCGGGATTCCGATCATCTGTCTGCTCGCGGAGACCGAGCTCCTCTCGTTCGTCACTGACCACGGGGCGAATCCCCTACTGCCGGACACCCACGACGTCGCTCAGGGCGCACTCGCCGACTACGACGAGGAGGTTCGCTCCGTGGAGCCGGTCGAAGTGGCGCTCTCATTTAGGATTCGCGACGAGATGCTCACCCTGGTCGTCGACGAGAGCGGGTCCGTCGTAGATGCAACGCGAGAGAGAGGCTGAATTGGTTGCATCCGTTGCTTCATACGCTCTATTTACTCAGCCGCTGATTCGACCTGATTTCCGCCGTTGGGATTAATGGAAACCCGCAAACGGCGATAGGATTCAGCAGACGTGCTGAATAGATGCTCTACATTCAGCACGCGATTACTGACAGAGTGTAGGGAGAACACGTCTCGGAGCGGCAACTCTCTGCTCTGTATCGACCGACCCGATCAGCTCGAAAGCTGGTCGCTTGTGGCCGACTCGCGCTGTGCATTCAGCACGGCTCCAACGAGATATCAGCGACTGAGGGTTTCAACAGGGCCGGCGTTCGCGGCCGGGCGGCGGGAGCTCCGAACATAGGGCCGCGGACGGCCGCACCGCTCTTGGGCTTCGACCGCCTACGGCCGATGTGGACCGGCTCGAACTCCCGACCGGCGAGACGGTGACGCCCGACGACGCGTTCCACTACGAGGGGTACCCGTACCGGTTCCGGCCGAGCGACGACCCCGACACGGCGTTCGTCCTCGCGCCACTGTACTGGGGTGGGACGGGGATGGACGTGGCCGTCCCCTCGCGGGAGGCGTTCGTCGCCGAATGGAGCGACCGCTCGCGGGGCGTCCTCTCCGAGTCGGAGTGGGCGGCGTGGCTGACCGACGCCCGCGAGGACGACCGCTACGCCGACGAGGAACTCGACGCAATCGCGGTCGAACTCGGCGTCGAGTCGCCGGGGCTGTTCGCACGGCTCCGCAGCGCACTCGGGCTGTGAGGCGCAGAGGTCGGGGACGACGACGGAGCCACGCCCCCGAACCGTCGAGGTTTTGCCGGAACGCGCCGGACGGAGAGGCATGAGCGACGAACCCCCCTCGGTCCCGGTCGTCTGTACTGCGTGCGGGACGGAGACGCGCGTCCCCCTGCCGGAGGTCGCCGACGCGCTCGACCGCCACAACGAGCGCCAGCACGACGGCGAGGCGGTCGCGGAGGTCGACCCCGCGGTGAAGGAACGTATCGCCGACCTCGCGGCCGAAGGGCTCGGACTGGAGTAGCCACGGGCAGATCCCGACGACCCCGGACAGCCAGCGGCCCCGACCGTTTTGCCGCTCCGCGCCGACGCGCCGCCATGGTCGAGCGTGCCCACCCCGAGAACCCGCTCGAACGGACGCGCGAGCGGATGGCCGTCGTCGAGTCGCTCCGCGAGACGTTCGCCGCGAAGGAAGCGCTCGCCGGCGCGACGGTCGGTGTCGCCTCGCACGTCGAGCCGTCGACCGGCATCTATCTAGAGGCGCTGCGCGATGCCGGCGCGACCGTCCTGTTCACGGCGTCGAACCCCGCGAGCACGCACGGCGACGTCGTCGACCATCTCGACGCACAGGCGGGGCTGGAGGCGTTCGTCGACCCGTCGATGGACCATGCGGCGCTGGACGCGGCCCGCGACGAACTGCTCGCCCGCGAGCCCGACCTGCTTCTCACCGACGGCGCACAGTTGGCCGCCCGCGCGTACGCCGGCGACGCGCCGACCGACGCGCTCGTCGGCATCGCCGAGCAGACCACCTCCGGCGTCGACCGGCTCCGGGCGATGGCCGACGACGGCACGCTGTCCGTGCCCGCGCTCGCCGTGAACCACACCCCCGTCAAACACTGGTTCGACAACGTCCACGGCACCGGCGAGAGCCTGCTGTCGAACCTGCTGACGGCGACGAACCGAGTCGCCGCGGGCTCGACAGTCGTCGTCGCCGGCTACGGCTACGTCGGTCGAGGCATCGCGGGGAAGGCCCGGTCGCTCGGCGCGGACACCGTCGTCACCGAGATCGATCCGCGGGTCGCCGTCCGGGCACACATGGACGGCCACCGCGTGCTGCCGATGGCCGACGCCGCACGCGAGGGGGACGTGTTCGTTACCGCGACGGGGAGCCGCGACGTGCTCCGCGCGGAGCACTTTCGCGCGATGTGTGACGGCGCGCTGCTGTGTAACGCCGGCCATAGGGCCGTCGAGCTCGGCGTCGGGACGCTGCGTGACCTCGCGGCCGGCTCCGAGCCGGTCGGCGAAGGTATCACCCGGTTCGAGCTCCCGGACGGGACCGAAATCGACCTGTTCGCGGACGGCGAACTCGGGAACCTCGCGGGGCCGTACGCGCAGGGTCACCCCGCGGAGGTGATGGACACGACGTTCGCGGCGCTGCTCGTCGCCGCACGCGACCTGTGGGAGACGGAGCGGTCCCCCGGCGTCTACGAGCTGCCGGAGGAGCTCGACCGGGCGGTCGCCGAGCGGAAACTGGACGCGCTCGGGCTCGCGGTCGACGACGAGACCGACGCACAGGCGCGCTACCGGAACTCGTGGCGGCGCGGCGTGGACGAGGAGTGAGCGGGGACCACCTTCGGCTCGGACACGTCGCTACGTGAGCCCGACGACGAGTATCACCAGCCCCAGCGCCGCGAGAACTACCCCGACCAACCGCGCACGCTGCCGCTGTTGTTTTCGTGCGGCCTCCGGGTCCCGCTCCCACGCGTCCGGAGGAACCCAGTTCCGCGACCGTGAGAGCGGGTCGCTGAGCGTGTAGAGACTCGCCGCGAGGAGACAGCCGCCGGCGGCGAGCACCAAAGAATCCATACAGCCGCCCTCTCGACGGCGACACAAAACGGTTCAGGCCGGTCGAGTCGTCCGCGCCGGCAACGCGTTTTTACCGCCGTGTGGTGTGGGGACGCGCATGGAAGAGTCCCCCGAAGGAAGCGCGGGCTACTTCTCGATGAGGGAGGAGCACCGCGGGGGGATACATATCCTTCACGTCGACGACGAGCCGGGAGTCGCGGAGACGGCGGCCGCGTTCCTCCGCCGCGAGGATGACCACATCTCGGTGACGACCGCTTCCGGGCCGGGCGAGGCGCTCGACGTCCTCGCGGAGCGGTCAGTCGACTGTGTCGTCTCGGACTACGACATGCCGGAGCTGAACGGGCTAGAACTGCTCGAACGGGTCCGAGAGGACCACCCCGACCTCCCCTTCATCCTCTTCACCGGGAAGGGGAGCGAGGAGATCGCGAGCGAAGCCATCTCGGCCGGCGTCACCGACTATCTCCGAAAGGGGTCGGGGACGGAGCAGTACGACCTGCTCGCGAACCGTATCCGCAACGCCACCGCGAAGTTCCGGGCCAGCGAGGCGGCCGCGTGGACGGAGTCTCGGCTCCGCGAACTCGCCGAGCGAACGGACGACGTGCTGTGGACGTTTACGGGCGACTGGTCGAAGCTGCTGTTCGTCAACGACGCCTACAAGCAGGTGTACGGCGGCTCCGTCGACGAGCTCGCCGAGAACCCGACCGCCTTCCTCGAGGTCGTCCATCCCGATGACCGCGACCGGGTCCGCGAGGAGATGGAGCGGCTCTCGGACGGGGAACCGGCCGAGCTGGAGTACCGCGTCGGCCCGGACGCCGATTACGCGCGGTGGGTGTGGGTGAGCGCCGAGCCCGTCGTCGAGGACGGCGAGGTCGTTCGGATCGTCGGGTTCAGCCGGGACATCACGGAGCGGGAGCGTCGGAAGGCGGCCGTCGAGGAGCTCCACGCGGCCACCCGGGAGCTGATGACCGCCTCCACGCCCGAGGAGATCGCGAGACTCGTCGTGGACGCGACGCGTGACGTGCTCGACATCCCCCTCGCCGGCTGCTGGCTCTACGACGAGTCGGCCGACGCGCTCGAACCCGTCGCGGCCACGGAGGCGGCCGACGACATCGTCGGGGAGCCGCCGCGGTTCGAGGCCGGCGAAGGGGTCGCGTGGACCGTCTTCGAGGACGGCGAGCCGCGCCACTACGACGACGTGTCGACGGAGTCGGAGCGGTACAACGAGTCGACGCCGATCCGCGCGGAGATCATCCACCCGCTGGGCGAGTTCGGCGTGCTCACCGTCGGCTCGCCGACCGTCGGCGTGTTCGACGACGTCGACGAGTCGCTGCTGGGCCTGCTGGCGGCGAACGCCGAGGCCGCGCTGATACGGGCGAACCGCGAGAGCACGCTCCGCGATGAGCGGGCGTTCGTCGATCAGGCGCTCGACGCCCTCGCGGACGTGTTCTACGTGGTCGACACCGACAGGCGGATACGGCGCTGGAACGACCGTGCCGTCGCCGTGACGGGCCACGACGACGACGCGCTCGACGGCATCGACGCCGTCTCGCTGTTCGCGTCCGACCACCGCGACCGCGTCGCCGACGCGGTCGGCACGGCGTTCGACGAGGGACACGCCACGGTGACGGCCGACCTCGTAACCGACGACGGTGAGCGAGTCCCCTTCGAGTTCACCGCCGCTCGGCTCGCCGACGCCGACGGCACGCCGACCGGGCTCGTCGGCGTCGGTCGGGATATCAGCGACCGGCGCGAGCGCGAGCGCACCCTGGAGGCGCAGAACCGGCGGCTCGAACGGTTCGCACGGATCGTTTCACACGACCTCCGGAACCCGCTGTCCGTCGCACAAGGGCGGCTCGAACTCGCTCGGGACCGGCTCGATGGGACGGACGAAGATCTCGCGGCCGTCGCGGGGGCACACGGGCGGATGGCACAGCTCATCGACGACCTGCTCGCGCTCGCCCGGCAGGGGGAGACCGCGAGGGCGGAGGTGCCGGTCGCGCTGGCCGACCTCGCCGCCGAGTCGTGGGAGCACGTCGACTCCGGCGACGCGAGGCTCGCCGTCGAGACGGACGCGGTCGTCGTCGCCGACGAGGGGCAGCTCCGCGGGCTGCTGGAGAACCTCCTCGGGAACTCGGTACAGCACGGCCGAGACGGGGACGAACCGCTCACGATCACCGTCGGTGCCATCGACGACGGCTTTTTTGTCGCCGATGACGGCATCGGGGTTTCACCCGACGAGCGCGAGGCGGTGTTCGAGGCCGGCCACACGACCGGCGACGACGGCACCGGCCTCGGACTCGCCATCGTCGAGGAGGCCGCGGAGGCGCACGGCTGGACCGTGACGGTTACCGAAAGCGAAGGGGGCGGCGCCCGGTTCGAGGTTCGCGGCGTGGAGTTCGCGTCGACCGACGACGAGTCAGGCGCTGAGGGTACGGCCGGCGACACCGAATCCGGGGGCGAAGCCGACTCGTAGCCCGGCTCGCGTGCCGTCCGTCGACTCGTTCGCCCGCTCGACGACGTACCGTTGGCCGACCATCGGGTCGAGCAGGCTGTCGACGGGGGCGCGGTCGTCGCGCAACACCGGCACGTCGTCGGTTGGGGGTGGGGTGGCGTCGTAGTCGCCGATCTCGTCGGAGAGGTCGAGGCCGGCCGCCCCCGCCGCGTTCCGCTCGCGCAGCGTCGAGACGGGGACGCGCGTTCCGTTCTTCGTCGCGATGAGTTCGACGTTCTGGACGGTCGTCCCGCCGACGGTCGGGAACGTGTACACCCGCGGATATGCAGTCCGCATCGTCGCGTACTGCGCGCGGTAGAACTTCGACGCGGGGCCGCTCGGCGCAGCGATGACGTTCGCGAACAGCATCCCGTCCTCGTCGAGCCGGTCGTGGGTCAGCGCCATGAACTCGCTGGTCGTCAACTGGAACGGCACCTTGTCGCGCCGGTAGGCGTCGAGGACGATGAGGTCATACGTGCGGTTCGTCTCCCGGAGGTACTGCCGGCCGCCGCCGACGTGGACGTTCAGCCGCGGGCCCTCCTCGACGCCGAAGTACTCGTAGGCGACGTCGACGACTTCGGGGTCGAGTTCGACGACGTCGACGGTGACGTTCGGGTACTCGGCGAGGAACCGCTTCGGGCCGGTGAAGCCGCCGCCGCCGACGAACAGCACGCGGTCGATCTCGTCGGGGTCGTCGACGAACAGGAAGGGGAGATGGAAGTACCGCGTGTAGGAGAAGACGTGTCGGTCCGGGTCCGAGAGGTCCATGGCGCTGTGGCGCTGGCCGTCGAGATACAGGGTGCGCTCGTCGCCGCGGTCGACGACCTGCAACTCCTGATACGCCGTCTCCGTCTCGTAGACGACCTGTCCCTCGATGGAGACGCCCGCGGCACCGGCGACCGGCGCCGCGACGAGCAACACGGCGACGAGCAGTATCTTCCCCGTCTCGCCGCGGACGCGGTCCGGGTACGCGAGCACCAAGGCGGTAGCGACGGCGAGCAGGCCGAAGACGAGCGCGATGGCGTCCACATCGAGCGACGGGATGAGCAGGTACGTCGTCGCGAACGCGCCGACGATGCTGCCGACGGTTCCGACGGCGTACACGTGGCCCGACGCCGCGCCGGTCCCCTCCTTCTCGGAGAGCTCGGCGGCGTAGGGGCTGACGAAACCGAGCAGATACGTCGGCGGCCCGAACAGGACGGTCACCGCCGGCAGCGACGCCATCCGGCTCGGGAGCGGGAACGCCGTCATCGACCGGAGCAGCAGGTCGCCCGCGGCGATGAGCAGGACGACGTACAGTGCCGTGAGCGTGAACAGCCGGGCGAGCCGGCCGAGCGACGCGCGGTGCGCCGCCGCCTTCCCGCCCCGGTAGTAGCCGTAGCTCAGCGCCGCGAGGAAGACGCCGATGATCGTCCCCCAGGTGTAGATGCTGCTGCCGAACTGTGGCGCGATAATCCGGCCGGCGAGGATTTCGAGGCCCATGCTGGCCACACCCGAGACGAACACCGCCGTTTCGGGGAGGGTCGGACGGTAGCCGGCCGCGTCGCGAACTGCCCCCATCTACCGGGTGACGGGGCTCGGTGCACGTCAACCCTCGTATCGGGGCATCGCTTTTCCCGGTGGCGAGCGTGGCTCCACGAATGCTCGGCATCGACGCGTGGGTCGTCTTCGGCGTGCTACTCGTCGGAGGGTACACCTACTGGGTGTACACCGACCTCATCCGGCCGCGGTTCGCCGACGACGCGGACGATGAGTGGCGGTTCGAGGAGTAGCCGCGGGGAGCGACACCGAGCGGTGCCGAGCGACGAGGACAGTTCGCGGGGGTGGACTGTGGACGCCGTGCCGCTGAGATGTCGTCTGGCGGTCGTTCCCCGGCCGCTACGCCGCCGAGATGCGGACGAGCACGTCGTCGCGCTCCAGCGGGAACTCGCCGCTCGCGCGGCCGTCGCGGTTCGACGTGATCGCGTACAGCGTGCCGTCGGGGCCCTGTTCGACGTGTCTGATGCGGCCGAGTTCGTTGACGAGCACGTCGTGGCTCGTCGCGGTGTACGCGTCGTCGAGCCACGCGGCGTCGTGGCGCGTGCCGGTGTCGCCGAGCGGCGGCAGGTCGCCGTCGGGCGGCGTGAGCGTGAAGACCTTCAGCCGCTGGCTGGCGAGACAGCCGACGAGCAGCCGGTTCGCCAGCGGGGCCACGCTCCCGGTGTAGAAGACGCCGCCGGAGGGCGCCCACGTCGTCCGTTCGATGAGGCTGCTCGCGACCGGCCGGCGGTAGTCGGTCCCTTCGTACTCGTCGGCCTGCCGCGCTTCGGGCCAGCCGTAGTCGCCGCCCGCGACGAGTCGGTTCACCTCGTCGGGACCGGGGCCGTGTTCGGGCGCGAGCGGCGTCGCGTCGGGGAGCCAGGTGATGCCCTGCGGGTTCCGGTGGCCCATCGTGAACGCCTCGGCCGCGCCGAGGCCGCCGTTGTCGGGTGCAGGGTCGCCCTCGGGAGTCACACGCAACACCGACGCCGCGAGCGAGCCGCCGTCGCGGCCGAGCGACGCCTCGCCGGTGTCACCGCAGGTGACCCACAGGTAGTTCGCCGGCCCGAAGGCGATGCGGCCGCCGTTGTGGATGGTCCCCGCGGGCACCTCCAGCAGCGTCCGCGCCGTCGCGCCCACGTCCTCGGCCGCCATGTCGACGGACGCGAGCCGGTTCCGGAGGCCGTCGTCCGTCTCGACGGTGTAGTAGACGTAGACGACGGGCGGCTCCGGGTAGGCGGGGTGGACGGCGACGCCCATCGTTCCGCCTTCGCCGCCCTTCACGAACCACGTCCGCTCGTCGCTCCCCGGCGCAACGGCGCCGGCGTCGATGGCGTCCGCGGGCTCGACGGCACCGACCACCTCCCCCTCGCGGTAGCGGAGCACCCGGCCCGTCCGCTCGGTGACGAACAGGTCGCCGTTCGAGGCGAAAGAGAGGTCCCACGGGATCTCGAGGTTCTCGACGAGCACGTCGACGGCGAGCGACCCCTCGGGGTTCGTCGACGGCGCCGTCCACTCCGGGTCGTAGCCGGACCAGGTCGTCTCGTCGTGGGCGAGCGTGAGGTCGTAGTCACGAGGCGTCGGGGAGGGTGAGTCGGTCGGGGAGGCCGTCGGAGAATCGGTCGGCGTCACGTCCGCGCCGGTGCGTACGCCACAGCCAGCGAGGCCGACGGCCGCGGTCGTGAGGAACGCGCGGCGACCGAGCGGGTCGGGAATCATCGGCGGAAAATCGCGTGCTGCAGGTAAGTGTTTTCGGCCGCAGCCACCGGTGCAGGTCAGGCCGGCACGGTCGCCGACTGCTCGCGCTCGTCGGGGAACGCCTCGAAGAACTCCTCGGCGTCGAGCGCGGCCATGCTCCCGGCGCCGGCGATGACGAGATTCTGTCCGTCCGAGGGCATCTACTCGGCGTAGGAGTCGACGAGCGCTCGGAGCTCGTCCTCCACTCGGAGGCCGACGATCTCCTCGACCTGCTCGCCGTCGGCGAACAGGACGAGCGTCGGAACGCCCCGGACGCCGTAGGCGGCCGCGAGCTCCTGGTTCGCGTCGACGTCGACCTTCGCGACGGTCGCGGCGGTCTCCGCGGCCAGCGTCTCGACGATCGGCTCGAGCATCTGACACGGCCCACACCAGTCGGCGTAGAAATCCACCAGCACGACATCGCGGTCGTCGATGACGTCGTCGAGTGCGGCCGTTCCGTCGACGTGGATCGGTTCATTCGTGGGAGCGGTGCCGGCGTCGGCAGCGGTATCGGTTGCCATCAACGGCTCGTAGGCGTCGGGATGGATTAAGAGTTTTGGACATAATTTACAATACTATGAAATACAACCAGTAGCAGGTGGCCGTACCGAACGAACCGGCGTAGAAGTCGGCAGGAACCCCGAAACCCGTCGGGACACGGGACCGCTATGCGAGGAGGACGAAGAAGTTAGCTTTCGGCGGTGGGGGCGGAGGTCTCGGACTGTTCGTACTTGTTCTCGAACTCCTGGATGAGCTGGCCCATCTTCGCATACCAGTCGTTGAGCATCCGCTGCATGTCGTCGGTGATCTGCGCGGGGTCCGTCGGCGAGTAGACGTGGTAGTAGCCGCCCTGGTCGTAGTTGATCTGGTCCTTCTCGATGAACCCCGTCTGGAGCAGCCGCTGGACGGCACGGTAGGCGGTCGAGCGTTCGCGGTCGACCGCCTCGGCGATTTCGTCGACGGTCAGCGGTTCTTCGGCCTCGACGAGCGCCCGGAAGCACTCCTTGTCGAGCTCCTTGAGCCCGTGGAAACACTCCAGCAGCCCCTCACACTCCATGTCCCGACGGAGCTGCTCGGACATCGAATCTGGCATTGGTATCGGTCCCGTGTACGTATCGCCCGGTTAAAAGACTTTTGCACGGATTGCACAATTTCGCGGAGATCAGTAAGGACGAGGAGCGGCTCGCCGCGGAAACGGATCAGTCGGCGGCGGCTGCCCCCTCGCGACGCGTCATGCGGAGCGAGGAGATCGTCGTGTAGAGGATCGCGAGCGCGACGACGACCGCCGCGCCGATGACGAGCACCAGCCCGAGCAGCTCGAGCGCCGGGTTACCGATGTAGGAGCCGATCTCCCCGACACCGACCGCGATGGCACCGATCAGGAGCATGCCTCCGAAGTAGATCTTGATCCCGTCGGCGTTGACGACGGCGGTCGCGGCGGAGCCGATCCGGGCACCGAGCGCGCTCCCGAACAGCAGCGGCACGACGATACCGAGGTCCACGCCGCCGCCCTGCCCGTAGAGATAGCTCCCGAGACCACCGGAGAAGACGATCTCGAAGAGGTCGGTGCCGACGGCGACAGGCACCGGGACGCCGATCGCGTAGATCATCGCCGGCATCCGGATGAACCCACCGCCGACGCCGAGGAAGCCGGAGAGGAGGCCGGTCGCGAAGGCGACGGCCGTGATGACCCACGCGGAGACGCGGACGTCGCCGCGGAGCGTCACCATCGGCGGGATCCGAACGGTCCGCTGGATCGTCTTCGCCATCTCGGGGATCTCGTACTCATCGAGGTCCTTGTCGGCAGCCTCGTGGTCGATACCGCCGCTGTCGTCGTTTTTCAGCGCATCACGGGTGACCATCGCCCCGACGCCGCCGAGCAGGACGACGTAGGCGATACTGATGATACCGCCGGCGAGCCCCAGCGACTCGAGGTAGTAGACGCTGGCGCGTCCGGCCTCGATACCGATGGTCGTCCCCGTGATCATGATGGCGCCGAGCTTGTAGTCGACCTGGCCGAGGTCGTGGTGTTTCAGGGTCGCGATGACGGCCGTCCCGAAGACGAACGCCATCCCGCTCCCGACCGCGACGGGCGCCGGGTACTCCAGCATCAGCAGGGCGGGAGTGACGAGGAACGAGCCACCCATGCCGAAGAAGCCGAACAGGACGCCGACGACGAGGCCGAAACCGACGAACAGCGCAAGCATCTCGGGGCTCGTATCCAAGTTCGCGAGCCCGGCGAGGAGGCTATCGAGCATCCTCAGCACCTCCGAGTAGCAGTTGCATGAGATGGGAACCCAGGAGACGCTCGAGCCCGCCGTATCCCGCGTACAGTACAATCGCTTCCAGGAGTATCGTGCCGATGACCAGGGCCGTCTCCGGGTCCCACGTGGGAACCGCTAGTCCTGCCATCGGTACTCCCTCCGACGTCGGGAGTCGGAAATTCGGTATTGGTACATTTCTGCTCGTCTCCTCCTATCCGGTTCATCCGTTTAACGGTTTTGGGTTTACTATACAATACTATATTCGGATAACCTCGACCACACCACCGATAACTTACGGGGAACGAATGGAAAGACGAGACGCTACCCGCTGTGAGTTCGTCGAAGAGTGCGAGCCCTGCCCACGTGACGGAAAGTTCACCAAGGACCTCGTGATGTAGCCGGTGCCGGAACCGCCTCAGAGGAGGAAAAACGCCATAGCGTACGCGAGCACGAACGCGAGCACGAACGACCCAGCCCACGCACCTACCGTCACGAGGATCTTCCGTGCGTCCACCGCGTCCCGCCCGCCAACCGCTGCGCCGCTTCCGATGATGGCGCTGACGACGATCTCGTTGAACGAGACCGGGACGCCCAGCAGGACGGCCAGTTGTGCGATCAGGAATGACGGAACGAGCGCCGAGATGGAGCGTCTCGGCCCGAGCGACGAGTAGTCCCGTGCGAGCGACTTGATCATCCGTGGCGCACCCGTCCACGAGCCGACGAGCATCCCGAGGCCGCCACCGACGAGCACGGCGAACGGCGAGGCGATACCGACATCGTCGAGCAGCGGCAGCAGCGGCCCGACAGCGAGCCCGACTTGGCTCCCACCTGCGGAGAACGCCACGAGCGACCCGAGCGCGAGCAGGACGTGCCGCAGGCCGCCACGCTCGTCACGGCTGATGTCCCACCAGACGACGGCCCCGACAGCCAGCGCCGCGAGCCCGGTGATTCCGACCGCCGACGCGAATCCGTCGACCGCCAGCATCCACTGTCCGAGCCCGCGGACGGTCCCCAGCGTGCCCGCCCCACCGAGGAAACTGAACTGCACGTTCACGAGAACCGCCCCGACGAGCCCGGCGAGGACGGGGACACTGTACCGTTCGGGGACATCGGACCGCGGGAGGAGGCTGGCGATGGTGAACGCGATACCGCCGCCGACGAACGGCGTCAACACCCAGACGGCGGCGATCTGCTGGTACTTCGACCAGACGGGGGTCCCGCCGAGCGCGAGGCCGACGCCGATGACCGCGCCGGTCACGGTGAACGCGGTCGCAATCGGGTAACCGGTCGTGATGCCGACCGCCATCAGCCCCGCACCCAACACGAGCACGAGGATGACACCGGCGACGGGCAGGCTCATCCCGCCGACGAGACCGGTTCCGACGGCTTCAGAGACGTTCCCGCCCTGCGTGACGGCACCGGCGAACCCGAAGACGCCGACCAGCAGCGCGGCGCGCATCGTCGCGATCGCGTTCGCGCCGACGGCGGGGGCGAACGGCGTCGCGCCGCTCGACCCGGCGCCGATGACCCACGACATAAACAGGCTGGCAAGCGCTGCACCGGCGAAGAGGGCGATGAGAGCGGGGTCCATAGAAATGAGTTAGTCTGCGCCCGTCGCGGCGGTGTCACGCGCCTGACGCCGGCTCCGCCAGTAGCCCTGGGCGTACGCGCCGACGAACATCCCGGCGAGCGCCCAGAGGATGGTGACGTTGCCGACGCCGAGGCTCGCGTACGCGGCACCCGGACAGATGCCCGACACACCCCAGCCGACGCCGAAGACGGCGCCCCCGACCAGGACGTTCCGGTCGAACGGCTTCAGGCGCCGCTCGTAGGGGTTCCCCGTGAGGGGTGCCGCATCCCGGAGCCGGGGCAGCAGCGCGAACGCGATCCCGGAGACGATGGCCGCGCCGAACATCACGAACGGCAGCCCGAGGTCGTCGAACTGGAGGAAGTTCAGCACGACCTCCGGGCGCGCCATGTGGCTAAAGCCGAGCCCGAAGCCGAACACGATGCCGCCGACGAAAATCAGCGGCTTGAACAGCGGGTGCCGGTCGCTCATGGGCTCACCCCCAGCGCGGCGACGACCTGCGCGGTGCCGATCGCGACGGTCAGGAACGTCGCCACGCCGACCAGCGACGTCTTCGACGCAGAACCGACGCCACAGACGCCGTGGCCGGACGTACAGCCCTTACCGATCCGGGTTCCGATGCCGACCAGGATACCGCCGACGAACAGCCGCCACGGCTGGACGTCAGTCTGCCAGAGCGTCACGCCGGCGACCTCGTACAGCTGGCCGGTCGTCCCGGGTTCGTACAGCGAACTCGTCACTAGCCCGGACTGGAACGTCGCGGCGAACGCCAGCCCGCCCAGGATGATGCCAGCCGTGAACACGACCCGCCAGTCTCGCGAGCCGGCGTACCGCTGGAACTGCGACCGGTCGGAGACGTACGACAGCGTCGACTCCAGGAACGTACTCGCCCCGGCGGGGATTCCCGTCCCGATGTAGATCAGGACGGTCCCGAGGCCAACGAGCAGGCCGCCGACGGCGTAGCGACTGATTCCGTTGGGGAACAGGTCGGCGGCCGCCTGAAGCAGTACTGGGTCAGTGACCATCGGCGTCGTCAGTCACCCGCGAGCGATCCTTGGCTGGCGGCGCAGTTGTTCGGCCCGAGTTCCAGCGTGAACGCTTCCTCGTCGTCGACGGCGTTCTCCCCGAGGTTCGTCGCGATGATGTCCTCGTAGTTGGCCGGCCGCGGCGGCATATCGGAGAGAATCAGGTCGACGAACTCGTCCTCGTCCATCGTGAGCGCGTCCATCTCGTCGACGAGCTCACCGATGGGCGCCGTGAAGGTGCCGTCGGAAGCAGGCTCGGCGGCGTCGCTGAAGTGTGCGCCGCCGACGAGCGTGTCGTCGGGCAGCGTCAGCACCCGCTCCTGAAGCGACTCGTAAAGCATACGCGCAGCATCCGGCGCACCCTCGTCCCCTTCCTCGAGATCGGGACGGGCGACGCTCTCGATGAATAACCCGTCGCCAGTCGCAAGCAGGCTGTCGTCGACGAGGTAGGAGGTCATCCCGGTCGTGTGGCCGGGCGTGTAGATGGCCTCGATGATCGCGCCACCAACCTGGAACGTGTCGCCGTCCGCGGCCGTGGTCAGCTCGTCCGCGTAGGTGACGCCGCGGTCGACAGCCGCCTCGGGAATGACGCCCTCCACGCCCTCCGCGTCGAGGTCGCGAACCCCCGAAATGTGGTCGGCGTGAACGTGCGTGTCCAGCGCGTACTGCAGGTCGACACCGAGATCGTCAGCGTCCGCGAGATAGCGGTCGGTGAACGCTCGCAGCGGGTCGATGATTGCGGCCTCGCCGTCGTCGTACAGCAGGTAGCCGAGACAGCCCGAGGAGGGGCGCTGGTACTGGAGGAGGGTGCCGGCGCCGTCGTAACGCTCGACCTCGACGGCCTCGTAGATGCTCGCCCAGCCATTCATGCCGTCCTCGAGGTGGTTGACATCGTAGCCGCGCTCCGCGAGCGTGCCCGCGACGTACTCGCTGGCGCCGCCCTTCGCGCAGAGGACGGTGACTTCGCGGTCGTCGGGGATCTGCTCGAGGACATCCCCGTCGATCTCCTCGTCGAGGAACTCGAAGTACGGAACGTTGATCGAGGTGACGTTCTCGCCGTCGATGCGCCACTCCTCGTAGTCCGATTGCATACGCGCGTCGAGGAGCGTGACGTCCTCGCCAGCGTCGATGCGGTCCTTCAGCGTTTCCGGGTCGACGGATTCAACGTCGACGTCCGGAGTCGGGAAGTCGTCGGCGTCCATGTTGTGTAGCCGCCTCTACTGGTCCGACGCACAAAAGAGTTCCCATAGTAATTCCTATTTTAAACAATACTGCTGAGAGCAAATCGCACCCATCTTCGCTAACTGCGGTTCTATCGTCAACTAGACCCCGATTTCAACATATCTGTTCCGAGCTTGAGTTCGTAGTATACACAATAATCGACAATCTTTTAGTTCGGTAGGAGGTATTGTGCGGTAGCTCCAATACAGACTAACGGAGCGGATACCCAATGAGTGCTGAATTCGATATCGCGGAGACGCTCGACGTGAAAGGTGAATCGTGTCCCATGCCAGTGGTGAAAACGAAGGGCGCCATCGACGGGCTCGCCGAAGGCGAGGTCCTCGAGGTGCTGGCGACCGATTCGGGGAGCATGAGCGACATCGACGGCTGGGCCTCCGGCACCGACGGCGTCGAACTCGTCGATCAACAGGAGAGTGACGACGTGTACAAACACTACGTCCGCAGGACGGAGTAACCGATGAGCACGGACACACCCGACGCGGCGGCCGACGAGACGGCCGACGCGCCCTCGCGTGCGGAGCTGGCCGCACGCGTCGATGAACTGGAGGATGCCCTCGCCGAGGCGACTGACGAGGACGACACCAGGAAGATGAGCATCATCGCGACGAAGGGGACCCTCGACATGGCATACCCCCCGCTCATCCTCGCCAGCACCGCCGCCGCGTTCGGCTACGAGGTGACCGTCTTCCACACGTTCTGGGGGCTGGACATCCTCCACGAGGAGCGCTCGAAAAAGCTCAAGCTCAGCTCCGTCGGCAACCCCAACATGCCGGTGCCGAACGCCGTCGCCGCGCTCCCGGGCATGGACCGCGTGACGACGCGGATGATGGAGAAGAAGATCGAGGACAACGACACCGCCACCATCGAGGAGCTGCTCGAGACGAGCCTCGACATGGGCGTGGAGTTCCAGGCCTGCCAGATGACCATCGACCTGATGGACTACGACGAGAACGACTTCTACGACGGCGTCACCACGGGCGTCGGCGCGGCGACCGCGCTGCAGGACATGGCCGACGCCGACATCCAGCTGCTCGTCTGAGACGGCCCACACTCCGAGGTCCTTCCCGTCGGAAGCCGTGGGAACGTTCCCGCTGAGAGGTGACGACCCTCGCCGACGAGAGAGCCAGCGGACCGTGGTGAACCGACGACCTCCCGCTACAGATACGTGCATCCGGACGAACCGGCGTTCAGGACTCGGACGTGTCGAAGCCGAACAGGCGGTACAGGAGACAGACCCGAACGAGGCCGGTCGCGGTGAACACTACCCCCAGCAGCGTCAGGAGGGCGCCGACTGTCGTCCCGAACTCGAGGAGGCCGCCGAGGGTCGCAAGGCCGACTGCGGCCAGCACGAGGCCGACGACGATGCGGATCCGTCTGTCCGTCACACTGATATTGGACTTCATACCCACAATTACACACTACAAGTATCTAAAGCTTACCGCTCCGTTCGGGACGCCCACACCGCCGGGAGCCGCGTATAGATTACCGCGTTGTCGACCACGGTATCGACGAGAACGCACTCGTCGGTCGCGTGGACGGTGTCAGTCCCGAGCGCGAACTCCACGGGGGGATGCCGGCGTTCCGCAGTCGCTTGGCGTCGCCGCCACCGGTCGCACTTCGCCGGAAGATACGGTCCCCGTCACGGCCGTCGCGCATCCGAAGGTATTTTGTTCTATAAGCACAATATAATACACGAATGACACTCCCAATCGACCCTACCCAGATCGACCCGGAAGACATCGGCGAGCAACGGGCGACCCTTGAGATGAGCCACGAGGACGCGATCGAACACGTCCGCGAGGTATTCACCGACGCCGGGTTCGGCGTCCCCGTCGAGTTCTCACCCTCGGAGATGCTCAACGAGAAGGTCGACGCCGGCCGTGACCCGTACTACGTGCTCGGCGCCTGTAACCCGGGGGTCGCCGACCGTGCCCTCGACGCGACGGACAACAAGCTCGGCGCGCTCATGGCTTGCAACGTCGTAATCTGGGAGGAAGAGCCCGGCGTCCAGACCGTCTATCACGTCTCCATCATGCGCATCGCGCGGCTCGTCGGGATGGCCCCCGACGACGAGGTGATGGCCGACATCGTCGCCGACACCGGCGAACTCGTCGACGAGGCGTTCGCGAACCTCTAACCGAGCGCTCGGTCCCGAGGCGGTGGACGGACGGGCACCCGATGGACGGAGATACGTTCGAGTATATTTTTATGCAATGAAGGTGCAACCGCCACCGTGTCACCCCCCACCGTTCCCTCACCGGTTCCGCCGGACGACCCCGAGGCGTGGTACGCGCCGACCGTCCGCGAACAGTACGAACTCGCGCCCGGCGTCACCGCGACCGTGTACGAGCGCGACGGCGAGCCGGCGTTCCGTTACGCGGTTCGCGAGCCGACCGTCCCGGCGCATGAACGCGAAACGCTCGCCGAACTGCGAGCGTTCTTCGCGGACGCGAGCGTCCAGCCGCCGCTGACGCGGGAGGCGACCGCCGAGCGGTTCGCGGCTGGCCTCCCGGGGAAATGGCGCCGTGCGTTCGGTCGGATCGCCGACGGCTCGCCGGCCGCCCGCCGCCGGCTCACGTACCGCGTACTCGTCGAGGAGCGGTGTCTCGGCGACGCGACGCCGCTCGCGCTCGACGACCGCGTTGAGGTCGTCGATCCCGAAGGGGACAGTCCCGTCGTCCACACCCGCGATTTCGCTCCCGCCGGAACCGACATCGACGCCGATGACGACCGGCTCGCCCGTGTCGCGAGCGGTCGTCTCACTCGCTATACCGTGGATTTCCGCGGCTTCGAGATACCGGTCGTGCTCTACCGCCGGCGCACGCTCGGCCGGGACGCATTCGACGTCCACTACGCCGTCCTCGAACCGGACCTGCTGCCCGGCGACCGCGAGCTCATCGACCGGTGCAAGGAACGCGTCTGGGAGGCGGGAACCGACGGCGTCGTCGATGACCCCGCGACGTACGTCCGCGACCGGGCGGAGGAGCTGCTCGGCCGCGAGCTGCTCGCCACCACCACCCGGGCGTGGCTCGGTGCGACCGCCCGCCGTGTCCGAGAAGCGCTGGCCGCACGCGGGCTCGCAGCTCCGACCGTCGACGACCGGTACGCACCCGACCGGCTCGACGACCTCGTCTACTACGTGCTGCGAGACTTCGTCGGCTACGGACAGCTCACCGTCCCCATCCGCGACCCGAACCTCGAGGACATCGAGGCGAACCGGGTCGGCGAGCGCGTGAAGGTGCTCCCCCGAGACGACGTGTACGACGGCCGGGTGCCGACGAACCTCACCTTCGAGTCGGAGACGGCGTTCACCGACGTGGTGACGCGACTCGCCGCCGCCGACGGCACGGAGCTCAACGCCTCGAACCCCTCCGCAAAAGTGAACGTCGACCCGGGCGACGACGGGGAGGGTGGGATCGACGAGACCATCCGGTGTGCCGTGGCGCTGCCGACCATCTCGGAGGGCGGCCCCCATATCTCCATCCGCAAACAGGCCGGCGACCCGATGACCCCCGCCGACCTCGTCGCCCGGAACGCGCTGCCGACGGAGCTGGTCGCCCTACTGTGGCAGCTGTACGAGACCCAAGGAGTCGTCATGTTCTCCGGACCGACCGGGGTGGGGAAGACGACGCTCATGAACGCGCATATGCCGTTCGTTCCGTTCGACGACCGCCCGGTCTCCATCGACGAGGGGAGTCGCGAAGTGGAGCTCCCCCACGAGACGGGCGTCGCGCTCTCCACTCGTGAACACGCCGACGAGTACAAGCGCGTCTCGATGGCCGACCTGATGACCGAGGCGAACTACCTCAACCCGGACGTGGAGGTCATCGCGGAGATAAACACGCC
>Ga0207771_100435_pt1 | contig 25166 bp, 27 predicted proteins | sample A23M2SouthBayCA_2_FD_187731 | JGI IMG/M metagenome (GOLD analysis project Ga0207771, IMG submission 187731) | Aerobic enrichment media microbial communities from Eden Landing Ponds, California, USA - A23 M2 (2) (SPAdes) | ecosystem: Environmental > Aquatic > Marine > Unclassified | place...
TTAGAATCAACGGTTTACCCCGGTGCAACACGTGAGATTCTCGCGCCAGCTATTGAGCAAGCCTCTGGACTCACCGCTGGCGAGGACTTCTACATCGGCTACTCACCGGAACGAATGGTTCCTGGGGATGATCAGCATGGTCTCCGTGATATCGTGAAAATCGTCAGCGGACAATACGACGAAGTCCTTGCAGATCTTGCTTCCCTCTACGAGACGATTGTCGATGCAGGCGTTCATCGTGCACCAGAAATTGAGGTTGCAGAGGCAGCAAAGTGTATCGAGAATATCCAGCGCGATCTGAACATTGCCCTGGTCAACGAACTGGCCATCGCTTGCAACAACCTCGGGCTGGATACGCACGCTGTTCTCGAAGCCGCTGGCACGAAGTGGAACTTTCACGACTACCGACCCGGTCTCGTCGGCGGCCACTGTATCCCTGTAGATCCGTTCTTCATGATCTACGAGTCAGAGCGCAATGGCTATTCACCACAGCTCATGGAACAGGCGCGTGAGGTTAACGAATACATGCCCAAGCACGTCGCCGAGATGACGCTCAAAGGGCTGAACGACTGCAGGAAAGTCCTCAGAGAGAGTACCGTCCTCGTCCTTGGGCTCGCCTACAAACCTGGTGTCGGTGATATTCGGACTTCACCAATCGAGGACACTATCGAAAAACTGGAGTCATATAGTGTGGATGTTGTTGGTCACGATCCATATGCAGATACGCAAGTAGTGGAGAACCGATTCGGAATTGAGATGCAGGACACTCTCTCGTTCGACGGGATAGATGCCGTTCTTCTTGCGACTCCACACGAGGAGTACCTCCATTTCGAATTCACTAATTTGATCTACGACATGGCTGAGGATCCACTAGTCATAGACGTAATGGGTGAACTCAACGGACGGCTTGCTGACCAAAACTACGTGGAATACAAGAGGGTGTAATATGTACCGAGACCATACCATTGGTGTCGTCGTGCCAGCCTACAACGAAGAGGGCCTCATCGGAGATGTCATTATAACAATGCCGAAATACGTGGATGTCATCTACGTCATCGATGATTATTCAACTGACGGCACTTGGGAAGAGGTCTATGAGGCTGCCAAAGAAGACGAAGCTAATCAATTGAGGAATCAGCCGGAGGCCTCTCCGAAGACAGCACTGGCTGACGGTGGGGGACTCCTATTCGAACGAGCGGAAGTTCACAACCGTATCAGTCGTGTCATCCCGATACAACACCGAGAAAACATGGGTGCTGGCGGGGCCATCAAGACTGGATATTTGGCTGCACTAGAAGATAAGGTGGATATCACGGTAACGATGGACGGTGACGGGCAGATGGATCCCGAATATATGTCACGGTTGCTCGATCCCATTGTCGAGGACGAGGCCGACTACGCGAAGGCCAACCGCCTGCTCTACCAGGAGTACCGCGAGGACATGCCCGCGTTCCGGTTCTTCGGGAACTCGATCCTGACGTTCCTGACCAAGATCTCCAGCGGCTACTGGAAGACGATGGACCCCCAGAACGGCTACACTGCCATCTCGCACTACGCGCTCGAGAACGTCGGCATCGAGGCGATGTACGAGTACTACGGCTACTGCAACGACCTGCTGGTGAAGCTGAACGCCAAGGGCATGCGTGTCGCCGACGTGGCGATCCCCGCCATCTACGGCGACGAGGAGTCCTCAATCAACTACTCGACATACATCCGGAAGGTCTCGGGGATGCTCGTCAGGAACTTCCTCTGGCGCCTGAAAGTGAAGTACTTCGTGCTGGACTTCCACCCGCTAGCGCTCTTCTACCTGTTGGGTATCAGCACGTCCACGCTGGGCGTGCTCGGGCTGGCTTGGTCGCTGTACGTCAAGTTCGCGCTCGGCGACACGCTGTTCGTCCGCGCGTCGACGAGCATTCTCGTGTTCTCGATCGGAAGTATGTTCATCCTGTTCGCGATGCTGTTCGACATGCAGGTCAACGAGAGCAAGGAAGTACAGGTGCGGGAGTAGTTTCGGACTATGGACATCAAACTCGCCCTCCGCGTAGCAAAGGATAACTGGAACAATATAGACTGGTGGCGGGAAACCGCGCTACCGTTCGCCCGGCGATCGGCCCTATCCGGAACCTTGCGGCCGTACTACTGGCTGTTCGGGCCGGACAGCGACGACTTCGTGGAAGAGGACTGGGACAACCTCCTCATCCTCGACGCCTGCCGGTACGACATGTTCGAGAAGACCTGCGAGATCGACGGTGAACTGGAGTCCAGGACATCGGTCGGCTCCTCGACTCCGGACTTCCTGAAACAGACGTTCCGGGGCGGCGACTTCCAGGACATCGTGTACGTGACCGCGAACCCGCAGGTGAACCTCCGGCTTGATCCGGATATCTTCCACGACGTCGTCGAGGTGTGGAAGACCGACTGGAACGACGATCTCGGGACCGTCGAGCCGCGCAGAGTCACCGAGCGGGCGATTGAGGCCCTGGAGCGGTACCCAAACAAGCGGCTGATAATCCACTACATGCAGCCCCATTACCCGTTCATCGGGCAGAAGAGCGAGGAACTGGACGGACACTCGGGGTTCGAGCTGTCGAAGCGACTGGCGAGCGACGAAGAAGCGGACCGCGACGAGCGCACCGTCTGGGACCAGCTCAAGGACGGGGAGGTGTCCGAGGAGACCGTCTGGCAGGCCTACGTGGAGAATCTCGAATTCGTGTTGAACGACATCGAATCGTCCATTGACGAGTTCGAGGGGAAGACAGTGATCACGTCCGACCACGGGAACCTCATGGGCGAGACGGCTACGCCGTACCAGCTCGAACTGTACGGCCACCCCACCGGGATACACGCCGAGGACCTCGTGACCGTTCCGTGGCTCTCGATCGAATCCGGGCTGCGAAGGGAGACCTATGAGGGCGAACGAACCGAGAGGGTGTCCCAGCACGATATCGAGGACGAGGATGAGATTCAAGAGCGTCTAAAGGATCTCGGATACGCATGACGGTTTTATTCGAAGTGACCCATCCGGCGCACGTCCATCTCTTTCGCAACGCGATCCGGGAACTTGAGGACCGGGGAGAGGAGATACTTGTGACTTCTAGAGACAAGGATCTGACGATAGATCTCCTCGAACGGTACGACATCGACCACACCGTACTGTCGAGAAGACAGCCAGGGTATCTCTCCCTGGCCGCGGAGTGGACGAAACGGGAGTTCAAAACGTTACAGTACTACTGGTCGGCCGACCCGGACATTATCGTCAGCAGATTCAATCCCGCAGCCTCGCACGCGAGCTTCGCGCTCGGGATCCCCCACATCGTATTCGACGACACGGAAGACAAGCCGGCATTCGTTCGTAAGTCGGTGATGCCGTTCTCGGACGTGGTCTATACGCCCGAGTGTTTCAACATCGATGTCGGGCGTTCGCACGTTCGGTATCCCGGGTACCACGAACTAGCATATTTGCATCCGAACCGGTTTGATCCGGATCCATCGATCCTGTCTGACGCCGATCTCGACCACGACGAGCGCTTCGTGATCCTGCGGCTAGTGTCGTGGGACGCGATCCACGACGTCGGTGACAGCGGATTCAACAACGTTGTCGACTTGGTCGAGACGATAGAGGAAACCGGCGTTAGCGTCCGGATAACCTCCGAGGCCGATCTTCCGTCCACAATCGAAGACCGACAGGCATCGATTCCGCCACACCGTATCCACCATCTGCTGGCGTTTGCCAACCTCTACATCGGTGAGAGCGCGACGATGGCAACGGAAAGCGCCGTCCTTGGGACGCCGGCGGTGTTCGTCTCTTCGAACCGGCGCGGATATACGGACGAACTTGAAACGGAGTACGGACTCGTCTTCAACTACTCCGGTGAAGGACGGCACCGAAACGGGCTGGAGAAAGCGCTAGAGATCCTCGAAGACACCGAGAGTGAACAGTGGGAACGACGGCAACGAAAAATGCTAGATGACAAAATCGACACGACACAGTTTATTGTTGAGCAGATCGCGGCGATCAGAGCCTGATCTACAAATATGACACAACCAGACCCACTCAGTGTACTGATCGTCGGTTCAAACAGCGGCACCGGCGGCATCCAGCGATACATCGATCAGCAGGCCGAAAACCTCCCGGACGGAATTCGAACGACGGTCTACGACACCGAAGTGAACAACACGGGCGGAATGGTGGGGTTTCTGCGAGGGTTTTTTGAAACGGCGATCGATGCCCTTCGGTTTCCTTTCCAGAAGAAGCCGGACATCGTTCACGTGCACACAGCCCACTGGTTTTCGTTCTATCGGGCAAGTTTCTACGTCTTGTTCAGTGCGTATCTCTGGCGGGTTCCCGTCGTGTTGCACGTCCATGGGTCCTTGTTTGACGAGTTTCTCGCGGCGGATTCTCGCGTGGTAAAGGCACTCCAGAGCGCGGTGTTCCACACCTGTGACGAAGTGATCGCGCTCTCCGAGTACTGGAGAGAGATGATATTGCGGGAAACACCCGCGAAGAACGTCTCAGCTCTCCCGAACGGTATCGAGATAGACCTCTACTCTAGCGAACCGGGCGCCGATCCTCCGTCTGTCGTGTACATTTCCCATCTCAGCGACCGCAAGGGGGCGCGGGAGTTCGTTGCAGCCGCGGACGAACTCGCGAAGCGCGATCAGAACGTCGAGATCCACATCGGCGGCGACGGCGAGCACGCTGACCTCGTTAAGGAACTCGCCGCTACTCACGAGAACGTCACGTATCACGGATACGTCTCGGAGGGAAAAAAGCGACGCCTGCTCGAAGAGGGATCGATATTCGTACTCCCGAGCTACGCTGAAGGATTGCCGATCGCCATAGTAGAAGCGATGGCCGCCGGCAACGCGATCGTCTCGACTACCGTGGGGAGTATCCCAGAGGTCATCGACAGTAAATCAGGGATTTTGGTTCCGCCAAAAGACGAATCGGCACTGCACGAATCAATATGTGAGCTTGTCGAATCCCCAGAAGATGTCGAAGAGATGGGCTATGCCAGCACAAAACAGGTGGAGAAGAAGTACAACTGGAATTACCTATCTGACAAAATTAGCGCTACATATGATCGGTTGGAGTGACTCTGCTATCTGCCCCATCGTATTCGGAGCGAGATAATGGCTAGATCTCTGTTCGATGCTATAGTATCGATCCTGTTTGGCAAAGTCGGAGTAATGGTTATTAGCGCAGTATTTACCCCTATTTTGGTGAGAATGTTGGGGCCGTCTCAATACGGTCAATATGCTACAATTCTTTCTATTTTTGCACTTGTTAATGTCATATTAACATCGGGTACAAACGATGCGATCCGCAAGTTCATCTCAGAACGTGACGATCAGAAGTGGAGAAATGACATATTTGGCTCGGTTGGTCGACTAGCTATTCTCCTTTGGATAATTGTTGCCGTTGGTTTTTTAATAGGAATTAATAGTGGTGTCGTTGAAAGCGCATTCGGCAGTGAATATGTCCCTCTATTCTATCTCCTGATTTTCTACGCACTAGGAAGACAGTCTCGTGAATTTCTTCTTCGGACACTCATGGGTTTACAAAAAGAACTATATACAGAACCGACCCGAGTGCTTCAGAAAACTACTTTTGCAGTGTTAGCGTTGTTTGCTGCATATCATGGGTATCAGGTGCCGGGAATTCTTGCCGCAGATATCATCACTAGTGCACTCATATCATTGATATTGCTAATAATCATATCTAAAGAGGTGGATTTGCGATCGTTGTTTAGGTCTTCAGATACTACACTCCAAAAGTCATCTGTGTATACTTATACGGTTAATACAATGATATTCGTTGGATGCACAACTTCTCTTATCCATATTGATGTTCTCATTTTGAGGTTTAACGAACCAGAGAACGTAGTTGGATACTACCGAGGAGCTCTCGTGATTGCACAGACACTGTGGGCAGGATCTTTTGCAATCCAACTAGCGCTACTTCAGCGTGTATCCGGACTTTGGGAAGATAATGACATCAGCGGCATTCAAGAGAGGGCTTCGCAAGCATCACGCTATGCAGTTCTTTTTACTCTGTTAGTAATCATCGGTATGGCAGTTCTCGCTCATGATTTCGTTCCTTTGTATCTCGGAAGCGGGTTCCAACCTGCGGTACTACCACTCCTACTCCTTCTCCCGGGTGTGCTTGGGTTTGCGATCGCCCGTCCAATACTAGCTATCAATCAAGCTCAGCGTTCCCTTCGACCTTTGATCGCTGCAGCTGCTGGCTCCGCTGTTCTCAATATTATACTCAATCTGCTCTTGATTCCCATTTTTGGAATGACTGGAGCGGCTATCGCGACTTCCTTATCATATTTTAGTCTAGTCATGACACAAAGTGTAGCAGCAAGAAAACTCGGGTACAAGCCATTTCAGGGCATCCGACTATCTCGTATCTTCTTAATAGGCATTATCACCACGATTCCGCTCTTTGTGCTGTCACGTGTGATCCAATCACCAGTTCTGTCTATAATTGTTGTTGCTCCTGTGGGTTTCTGTCTGTTCTCAGGTTTAGCAATTCAAGCGGATTTAGTCCCTTCCGAAGATCTTGAGCAATTAGAATTGAAACTCCAAGCCTGGCGATGAAACGATCGGATCTCTATGTCGTAGAGATATAGTGTATATTTGCTCCACCAGAATCATAGACCGTATAGATATGTTCACTGCCATCTAAATAATTAAAGTCCGCCGCATTATATCGGAATCCATTATACAAATCACGATCTCTTCGGTAGTCGGCTTCAGTCACTACCAGATAATAATCTGTCTCAAGATAAGATTCTAACCGCTGGTCTGCAAAGTGGTCCGGAACTCTGGAATACCGGTTATTGCTCGAATTGGTTGGAATATCCGGCTGCTTCGCTCGACCATAGATTGCATCACGATATCGCCAAACCGGTGAGCGAATTTCGAAAAACTTGGTGTTTTCGGATCTGTATTCAAAACCTGTTTCATAGCCAGAATATGACTTTTCTGTTACCTGAACATTTGGCTTCTGGTAGTATGGAGAGGGATAGACTCCAGGAACGGAGGCCAGGAATATCAAGCAAATTATTACGAATACTATGCCCTTATAAATCCCCTCCCCCCGTGATATGGATAGAAATCGTTCTATCGAGAGTAGACTAATGGCTAATAGAACTGTCGCGGGAACCATCATGAATCCGATATACCTCCCCCATTGATTGCTGTTTCCTCCCACAAGGAAAAAACAAAAGATAACTACATAAACAGGGATAGTGGCAGTGAATAAGAGGGTTGAAGAATATCTTGCTGGAAGTGATGTTGACCGCCTATACACCAAAATAGCAAGGAAGATCCCCAGAAGGATGATCGGTCCAGTCAGTAAATATGGAGCGGCAAGTTTCAAAACAAATATTTCAAGATCAATGCCTAATTCTGAAATAGAGCCAGTTTTTGAGGAGATACTTGTGCCAGCAGACCCTCGAAGTATCCTAATAACAAGCGCACTAAGAGCCAACCGAACCCTCTCCATTGACAAGAGCCAAGTCAACACAGATACCCCAGCTACAACCACAAATTCAAGACCGAACCGATTCCTGGAGATTTCTCGTTGATGCAGGAGCAGTCGATTCGCTGCAACAATTGTTAAAAATAACAGAATTATATTAACTGCTTGCTGGACGTGAGTGATTAGCATCCCAAAAAACGACACTAATAGTATTATCAGAACAGCGACGGGCCTCTGATCAGATCTATGTTTGAAGAACAGAAATATCAAAACTGGTGAATAAAATATCATATGACTCGTGGGATGAGGCCGAAGAAATACGTTGAAGGGATTCAAGGGGAGGAGGAAAGCAGCGGACAAAAAACCGACAGCCAGTGATTTTTCTGTACCAACTATTTCTCTAATAGTTATCGGCAGGAAAATGATCCAGACCAGTGGGAACAGGCCAGCTGCAAGGAGAAGCCCACTTCTAGGTGGAGAGTTAGTCAACAGAGATATCAGACTAGCCTCAAGATGTAACCCAGGGTACAGAAATTCAGACAAAGGTAGTTTATTATTAAGAATGTCTTTTACCCAACCAAGATGAGTCATTGGGTCCTCTTCTCCGTAAAAAAAGTATCCTCTCAGAGATGGTAGGTAAAAGAGGGTTCCAAACAGGAGAGTCCCTAATGATAAGGAAGTTTTTAAATTACTGCCAGTCATCAACAACCAGATCGTTACGCATAAGGCAGCAATAAAACCGGCCCAGAAGATGATTGGAGTTCCAGCATAAATCGATAACTCGTAATCTGCAGGAGGTGTACGCGTTGCACTAAGTGTTCCAACCCCTATTGATAGAAATCCGATAATTAATAGGAACTTGGTCAGATATCGAGATCGCATTCTAATACTATCCCTCGTCGGAATCCAGATAAGTGCTATGAAGAACGCCACTGAGGCCCGAAACCGATGGTATAATGTTATGTGCTGTACTGATTGCCCTGGCCTAGTCGGCCTGGGCCTGCGGACGATGTCCCAACACTGTGATTCCAAACTTGCCACACTCGAAGCAGGTGTAATGTAATTCCGGACCGGGATTTGTCCGCGAATCCTTCTCGATCTCCGATGATCCACAAAGAGGGCAATAGTTGGGTTCGACCAGTCGCACATTCTGACTACCAGAGAGGGAGTGAAATAAAATCACCCGGTAATATATCAAGCAATATAATTCAGTGCAGCGCCTTCTGTTCCCTCCCGAAGACTACACTTGAATATTCGATTCAAAGAATCTACTGCACATCGAGGCTAATCTAACGGTCACGCCCGAGACACACGACTTTGACGATGCTTTGTACTTAGAGATTCAATAGAAGCGATGATAATCTATACGACTTCACTGAATTCCTCATACAACCGTTCTCTATCGCTCTCATTCAAATAGGGTTTGAATCGAATAACGCGCGCTGGGGAACCTGCACAGATAGCGTGAGGCGGTAAGTGCCGCGTGACTGTGGAGTTCGCTCCGACGACCGTGTTGTCTCCAATTGTTATACCATTACTGATGAAACAAAAGACGCCTATCCAGACGGCGTCACCTATGGATATGTCTCCGTAATGGTGATCAAGCGGCCGATCTGAAAAATCCTGCCTGGCGCGATAACTGGACGTATAGAACCGGACGTAATGGCCAATAGCACAATCGTCCCCAATCTCCACGGTGTAGCCATCGTCGGAATTGATGAAAGAATTTCGGCCGAGATAGCTTCTTTCACCGATGGCGATCTCGCCGTCTCCCTCAAACTTGGTTTGTGGCCCATTGAACTCGAATGAGTCTGCTAGGTCGTATTTTGAGCGATACCACCGGTAGCGAAGGTGCGAGGGGAGTGATTCAAGAATCCAAAGAGCCGATGCCGCGAGGTCGCCAATTGTCTTCATACCAGTCAGTGCGAATGAGACGGTATATATTTGCTGTCAATTGTGTTCTGTCCTGTGCGTCGATCTAACAGCCGATCTTGTCCGACACTAGGAAAAATAGGCTCTGTAGTTTCGGTACATTTCGGTCGATTTCACGGGAATCGGACGCTCCGGCGAAGGTTGTAGACGGTGGCTTTGAGCAGCATTTCACGGAATTCCAGCCACCAACTGCGCGCACGCACGACAGCGCCGAGCGTGCGCTTGATTGACGAGAAGACGGTTTCTGACATGGAGCGCTGGTGGTACCGATCACCGTCCATGCGGGCGTTATGAGCGTAATCGAGTGGATTCATGATCCTGTGTTTGATCAACGGTCTGATGCCGTTCTCGCGGAGTTCGTCGCGGAAGGCTTTGGCGTCGTAGCTCGATCAGTGGTAAGGCTCCGCAGGTCGCCGGCGTTGCGCCGGGCGACCTGCGGGCCGATCTCGTCGATAACATCTGGTATCTCGCTGAGCAAATCCATCGCGACGCGGTAGAATTTGCCCAGCTCGATACGGAGTGCATGCAGCGTGAGCATCGCCCACTCGGCGAACCTGCAACCCCCTTCGGGGTCGGCGGGTTCGTTTATGTAATCGACAACTGATTTAGCTTTAGCCACCGTAACACAAGTGAAGAGACGGATTTCGGATGTCAAACCAATCTGTCTCTTCGGTACTGTCTAGTTGAGCCGAAAGGGCTGATTTTGGCTGTCTCAAAGACACCAGTAGTTCCAGAGAGACCTCAATTCTGGAATGCGTACGAGTGAAATGGAGAGCGCCTCAGAAGCAAGACCAAGAATTCCGATCGTTTCGATTCCACTACCCCAAGTGTAGGCACTACGTCGCCAAAATACGCTCATCTATACAGTGCCGTCTCTTCGCTTTCTACGGCAATAACGCAGTCGTAGCCCTCGCGTCTAGCGAAACTACAGAGCCGAAAAATAATAGGATATAAGAGAGGATACGTCCACATTATCTCAGAGGCATGAGAGAAGAAATCACAAGTCTAGAACTGCATCTCGATTGTAAATCAGAGTCGGTCGTCAGATGTAGAAAACTCCGTGATGTCGGAGCTGGGATGTACCCCTGTTACTATACAGAAAAGGATGATGAGATCCTAGTATCAACTTCAGTTACATCGTTGATTCAAAATTTAGGGTCATTTGAAAAGAACTCAGATTTCGATCCTCCTGAGTATCTAAAGGAAAAGAGGTTGCTGGATCGTACTAAATCCAAACTGCCCGACACGATCCAATCAAAGATTGGATTTCTTGGTCCCTATCTGAGGGATCTTGGACTGCTTTCTTCATCTCGGTGGTACGAGAATCAAGAGACGGTCGACACTCGAATTGATCGACTCCAGCCATTCGAGACAATCACCCCTCATAGTATCAATCAAGATTTCAATACAACGTATTCGCTTAATGATCCCGATGAGTTCGTAGAATTATCTGCCCAATATATCGAGAGTTTTGTAAATGATATTGAGGAGATGTATCCGGATCATCAGCATGTAATCAGGATGGGCGGGAAGGACAGCCAATTAATTTCACTCGTCTCTAAAGAAACCGAGAATTGGCACGTATTTTCAGCAGAACCAAACTACCCGATCGTGAGAGATTTCCTTGGTGCGAACAATATTGAAGTTAATAATATATTCAGACATGACAATGTCAATAAAGAGTCCGAAGAGGAATTTTCTCGGAAAGTGATTGCATCTGACCTCAGAGCAGATCCACGCCATCTTCGATGGTATCCAAAACTTGAGGAGATCGTGGATAGGTTCGATGGTAAGTGTATTTTTTGGTGTGGTACAGAGGGAGACACAATAAATAGCTACTATCATGTCTTCCACGAGGTAGATGACTACTTTGGCCTGCAATTTTCTCGTGCAGCAAATTGGCAAGCTATTACCCATCAGGTAACAAAGAACTATACAGGAGCAGTAGCCTTATCTCCGTATCATTCTGAGAAAATATGGGAGAACGTCTACCGTCACTATAATCCGGAGATGATGTCGCCGGGTATGGATTTGAGAGAGGATATTGGCAGATTACTGTTGGGTTCTTCCGCGAAATGGCCAGAGAGAAATCCCGGCCCAGACCCCTATGAATATTCAGATATGAAAGGTTGCCACGACATATATATGGATTACATAGAAATGCTTGTTGAATAGCCAGCAGGTAGTTTCACCCACCTGGATGCTCAATGCCGTGAATCAACTGAAACACGGAGACACGGTCACCGGGGAACACGGTCGGATGCACGCCGACTGCAACGATAATATCGTCCTTAGAACGGACTCTGGTCACATAGACTGCGACTTCCCGTGGTTCTCCACCGACTATCACGTTTGTTCGAAACTCTCCCACATCGGTTGATTGACCAAGCATGGCGGCCTCACGCGTTCCAACTCGCTCGAACTCGGGACTTTCAGATCCGTTGGTAAGCTGGTCACCGAACCGTTGAAGGAGTTCACGATCGGATATGTCTGCAATTGGATTTTGTGCGTTTCCGGCGACACTGATCGTTGGCGACGAAAGCGTCACCAACACGCCAGCGTTGAATTATCGGTTCTGACGTCGATTACCCGGTCATACGTCTGACGATGATTATTGACGATAATCGTTCGGTCCTGGCCCGCGAGACTAATATTCAGTTTGACGATAACTTCATCGGAGGTTTGGAGTTCGTATCCGGCCTCCGAAACGGTCGCGTTGTTCGGTGCCGCAGGCGCCGCTTCGAACGTCGCAGTGTCGTTGATCGCCAGCCCGAGCAGACCAGTTGGGACTATACTGCTCTGTTGAATCCGCAGACAGCGTGGCGACCGAGACTGAAGACTCAGTCGTCAGACGCCAGTAACGACGGATTCACAAAACCGGACTTCGATCAACGGGGTAGTTTTGTAGAGCAAAGGCCGATTCAGACCAGCTATCCGTCGCCAGCCTCCTGCTCAAACGTTAGACGTTCGCCTGTCGATTCGGCCGCCGTCATCGGATTCAACACAGCAGACCGCGCGGAAACCACGAGCGATAGAGGTCACAGCCGATCGTTTTCCGCGTTTGATCGACCACAACGGTGGTCGCACTGCGCTACTTCACCGTCTACGGGCCGCGGAGGCGTCCGAACATGGCGATCTCGAATTTCGTCTCCCGCTGTATGAACGACGAGCCGCCGATTATCTACGGCGATGGGACAAAGACCCGCGATTTCACCTTTATCGACGATGTCGTTGAGGCCAACGTGACGCTCCTTGAGGAGGACGCCGCCGACGGCGAAGCGCTCAACATCGGCTTGACGGACAACATCGCGATCAAGACGCTGGCTGAGGAGATCCGCGACCAGGTCGCTCCGGAGCTCGAGCTGGTCTTCGAGGAGCGCCACGACGCCGACGCCGAACACACCCACGCCGACATGGGCAATCCTATGACCTCCTCAACTACGAGCCAGAACACACGATTCGTGAAGGCGTTGGGAAGTTCATCGAGTGGTATCGTGAGAACCAGGGCTGGTACGAACCGCTCGTCCGAAACTCGTAGCTGGTCCTCTGTGTTCGCCGGAAAAATGGTAAGTGCCCTGGACTAACCCTCCGAAAGACTCGTCACTGCATCAGAGCGGTCTCCTCCATCGCGTTAAGTTTGGCGTGAATTGTGGTAGACGGCGAAGGCTTTGAGCCACGACTGGGCTGTCTCAAGCGTGACATGGCTAAAACTATTTGCAAACGAGGATGTTCGTCGTTCTACCTCCCAGAAAACACGTTCAATAGCATTCCGATTCCCATGTTGAACGATCCGGAATCGGTAGCCGTCTTCAGCAAGAACTGGTCCAAGATAATCCGCACCGTCCACGAGAAACACCACATCGTCGAGGTGATAGCGACGGTGTAGCTCGTCCAGAAACCACCGCGTCGTCTGTTTCGTTGTGGTCGAAAACAGGCTCACATGGAGGATTTCGTTCGTGTTGGGATCAACAGCGCCGTACAGCCAGTGATCTTGACCGTGCAGGCGGATCACCTTCTCGTCAACCGCGAGCTGATCCGCAGTCACCGTCGAGAGCGGCTGTAGATCTGCCTTGTGAACCCACTCGTGGATCGCAACGTGGCTCCGCTTGACTCCCAACTCATCGAGATGTTGACTTGCATCCCGTAGTGACATACCTGACAGATGACACCGGATGCCCACTTGAATCGCCCACTCGGGAGTCCGATCTCGCTTCACAAACGACAAGTCTATCCACTCGATACTTCCGCTGAGGCGGTCGAATTCTGTCATAGGTACTCAGAACTCGTCCGCCTCATCCTCTAACTTAACGCGACCGTCTCCTCTTGGAGCAACTCTTCGGCCTGATCCCGGTCCTCTGGATACCCAACGTCCACGCGCCAGCCATCAATTGGGATCGCATCAATCGTCCGGCCGCTCTGAATCAGGAGATCAATCGCTTCGCTAATCTCGTACTCGCCGCGATTGGAGGGCTGGACGAGGTGACAGGCGTGGAAGATCGCCGGCGTAAACGTGTAGAAGCCGGTCATCACCAAGTTCGATGGGGGATCGTCGGGCTTCTCGACGACATCCGTAATTTCGCCATAGTCGTTCGTCACGCAAACACCGTAGCGATCGGCTTCGTCATATGGGACTTCTTCAACAAGGAACGCAGCGTCGGCACGATCTTCCTGTTGGCGTCGGACGACATCCTGGAGATTGGCATTGAATACGTTGTCGCCGAGGATCAACATGAAGTCGTCGTCGATGTACTCCTCAACGGTCAACAGAGCGTGCGCGAGCCCGTTTTGCTCGCGTTGGTGGGCATACGTGATCGGCACACCCCGATACTCGTCACCATAGTGGTCGATGATCCGTTGTTTCAGGTAACCGACGACGACGATCAGCTCGTCGACATCCATGTCGACGAGTTCGTCAAAGCAGTGGCTCAAAATCGGCTGTTCATTTACCTCGACCATCCCTTTCGGTTTGTCTTCCGTGAGCGGGCGCAATCGCGTCCCTTCACCGGCAGCAAGCACGACAGCCTTCATACTATCCAAATGGTTGTGAGATTGTCTGATAGGTCTTTCTACTCAGGTAACCAAACTTTGAGTAGCCAACCGTCGAATTAGCCGGCAATGCGAGTGAGTATCATCGGCAGTGGCTACGTGGGGACAACCATCGCGGCATGTTTCGCCGATCTCGGGCACGACGTCGTCAACATCGACATCGACGAGGGGATCGTTGATGCGATCAACAATGCCAGACCGCCGATTCACGAGGACGGACTGCCTGAACTCGTCACAGAGCACGCGGGTGAGGACGGGACGGGGCGACTCCGGGCAACCACTGACTACGACGCGCTCCTCGATACCGACGCGACCTTCCTCTGTCTACCGACGCCACAGAACGACGACGGCAGTATCGACCTCTCGATCATGAAAGCCGGTGCAGCCCAGCTCGGAGACACACTTGCAACCAAAAATGAGTGGCACACCGTCGTCGTCAAGAGCACGGTCGTCCCGGGCACTACAGAAGACGTGATCACGCAACTCTTAGAGGACGAAAGCGAGAAGACGGCCGGCGAGGACTTTGGCGTCGGCATGAACCCCGAATTCCTTCGAGAAGGGACTGCAGTTCACGACTTCCTCGACCCCGACAAAGTCGTCCTTGGAGCCGACGATGATCGTGCACTCGCAGACATGCAGGCGATCTTCGACCCGCTCATCACGAAGACCGACGCCCCAGTCGTCGAAACCGACACCCGCACGGCAGAGATGATCAAGTACGCCAACAACTCTTTCCTCGCGGCGAAGGTCTCGCTGATCAACGACATCGGGAATATCTGCAAGGAGCACGGCATCGACGCCTACGAAGTCGCCGACGCGATCGGGCTGGACGACCGCATCAGCGAGCAGTTCCTCCGAAGTGGTTTGGGCTGGGGCGGCAGTTGCTTCGAGAAGGACACAGCGGCGATCAGGGCCGCGGCCCGCGAACAAAGATACAACCCACTTATGTTGGATGCTGCAACTGAGGTGAACGACTGTCAACCTGATCGTCTACTCTCGCTCATGGACGACCACGTCGATGTCACCAACAAACGCGTCGCCGTCCTCGGCCTCTCGTTCAAGCCCGGCACCGACGACATCCGAAACTCGCGGGCGATCCCCGTCATTGAGGGACTCCAGGCACGCGACGCGAACGTCGTCGCCTACGATCCAGTCGCAGAAGAGAACATGCGCGAGCGATTCCCTGACGTTACGTATGCAGCAAATCCAGCCGAGGCACTCGACGGCGCGAGCGCTGCACTCATTGTGACTGACTGGGACGAAATCACGGCACTCGACGCGGAGTTCGATGCGATGGCGACGCCTGTGGTGGTCGACGGCCGACGAGCGATCGAGCGACGGGCTGGGATTGTCTACGAAGGACTGACGTGGTAGTTTCCTCTGCCCTTTCGTATGGGAGCGTGCCACGAAAGCTAATCAATTAGACTTGAATAGGTGCAAGTATTGAAAAGTCAGAAGATTGTTATACAATAGACGTGATTTCAGGGTTAATGAGCCAGGGCGTCGCCAACGAGCAAGAATGGACTCCACTCCTACAGCAAGATCGTCGAATACGACCCGCAGTGAAAGGACTCATCACCAATACAGATAGCGTACTCCTGCAACAGGAACGCCACACCGACGGCGAGATGTTCTGGACACTCCCTGGCGGTGGCATTGCTAGCCAAGAAACAGCCACGAGAGCTCTTGCGCGCGAATTAAACGAAGAGTTACAGACAGCGTCAGTCGTGGGGAAGGAACTTGGATGGGTACCATACGCCCACTCGGGTTGGTCACAGACGATCTCAGTGTACAGAGTGTTCACGTGTGCACTGCTGGAAGAACCCCAAGAAAACGCCGGTGAGAGAGTCTATGCCAGCAAGTCAGTCAACCCGCGGGAACCACCAACTCGGACACTTCCGCAAGTCCAGTGGGTACTACAGCAATACGCCACACAGCAGTGATCCCACGACTGATGCCATAGGCTCATTACTGAATTCCTCTGGATCTGGCTCGCAACAGAAGTGATAGACCACAGAATACTTACCAAACAGTTCTGACTCTCAACTATGCACGACCAGCGTATCCTCGTTACTGGAGGAGCCGGCTTCATCGGTTCGAACTTCGCAAACACCCTCGCCGAGGACAACCACGTCATCGCACTCGACGACGGTTACCTCGGCACACCCGAAAACCTCAACGAGAATGTCGAATTCGTCGAAGCCTCAGTCCTTGACGACGACCTGCCCACAGATGTCGACGTCGTCGTTCACCTCGCAGCACTCTCCTCCTATGCAATGCACGAGGACAATCCAACGATGGGTGCTCGCGTCAACGTCGAAGGATTTGTCAACACCGTCGATCAGACCCGCCAAGACGGCTGTGACACCGTGGTCTACGCAACCACATCCTCGATCTATGGCAGCCGAACCGAGCCCTCCCCTGAGGACATGGACGTTGAGACGAACACGGGCTACGAGGCCTCGAAACTCGCTCGCGAGCGCTACGCGGAGTACTTTACCAACCACTACGAAATGAATATGGCTGGTCTGCGCTTCTTCTCCGTGTATCAGGGCTACGGTGGCGCCGAAGAGCACAAAGGAGAATATGCGAATGTCATCGCACAATTTGCCGATGATATCGCCAACGGTACAGAGCCCGTCCTTTACGGCGATGGCGAACAGACACGTGATTTCACACACGTTTCTGACATCGTCCGCGGCATCGAACTCACTGCAGAGAAGGAACTCACCGGCATCTACAACCTCGGGACGGGCGAAAACTACAGCTTCAACACCGTCGTCGAGATGCTCAACGATGAACTGGGTACCGACATCGAACCAGAATACGTCGAGAACCCCATCCCCGAGAGCGTCTACGTCCACGACACCTGTGCGGACGTGACGAAGATCAAGGAAGATGCTGGCTGGGAGCCAGTAATCGATTTCGAGGAAGGAATTCGTCGGGTCTGTGCGCAGTATCAGTGAACGGCGATAGAACCGTTGAACCGAGCCAGTTTATTATCAACAGCACAAGCGCATGGAGAGATCTCAAGATTCCACCATGAGCACACATGTGGAATTATTCTCACCGATGAACCTCTCCTGAGCAGAGCGGCACAGGTCGACACAGACACCACATTTCCGCTGTCTTTTCGAAAAGTAGCGGCGCTTCTTCGATTGATTAGATCTGATGGATCGTCTGTGGAACTTTCGAACAGGAGATGTGTTCTGAATTGATTTTTGAGCTGTGTTTGGCCACTCTGGGATTCATCACACACCATATTTCCGCTGTCTCATACAAAGTGTGATCCAAGGTTACTGACTACTCTGTATAGGAAGATAATGACTCGTGCATACCGATGTCGTCGATCGTCCCGTCGAGAGCAGTCACCATTGTTTCCAATCCATGATCTAGTTCGAATTCGTAGTAGTGGCCACCAGCTTCTCCCTGATTTCGTTCGGAGATCGTGATCGCCCCTAACATATCGAGTTCTCTCAGGAAATCACGCACTCGTCGCGATGTCAATGAATCGACCGCACTGAGGTCACAGATCCGAGTGTATCGGTCGTGAATGGTCCGTGTGCGTGCAGGAGTGGCATGTTCTGCTTCGAGCGTACAGAGAGCGTAGAGGACATACCGGCTGTGATCGTGGAGTGATCGCACACCTTCGATGATTCCTTCGCGCTGGACTCGGTTTTGTCCCTCTTCAACATCTGCTTCCGTGACAATTTCGCGATCATCGTTTCGAGCGATATCACCCGCTGCACGTAGCAAGTCCAGTGCTTCTCGTGCGTCACCACTCTGTTTGCGACCGTATGCGGCACAGAGTGGTAGTACGCCCGATTCAAGCGCGTTGTCTTTGAATGCAATCTTCGCCCGCTGTTCAAGCACTTCTCGGAGTTCATCTGCATCGTACGTCTCGAAAAAGATCTTCTTCTGGCACAGTGAGGACCGGACTTTCGGAGAGAGGCGATCCGAGAAGGTGAGATCATTACTAATCCCGATCACACCAACACGCATCGAATCTAGCATATCTTGTTCTGCAGCACGGGAGAGTTGATACAAAATGGAATCTTCTCCAGCTTCAGTATGATCAATCTCGTCGAGGACAAGCAGGACAATCATATTCTGGTCAGCGTTTGCGTCCCTCTCAACGGCGTTGAGTTCAGACCACATCATCTCGTACACTTCTGACGTGCTGTATCCACTTTCTCCGATCCTGTTGTGCCGTTCTCGAAGGCTATTGATTATCGCGATCGCAACCCGGTATGAGGTTGAAAGCCCGTCACAGTTGATGTAGACTGACGTTACATCTGTATCAGGATACTGTTCAACGTCTTCCTGGAGATGCGAGAGAAGATACCGTGTCGCGGCAGTTTTTCCGACGCCAGTTTTCCCATACAGGAAAATATTGTTTGGCTCTTCTCCCCACACTGCAGGTTCGAGATAGTCGATGTATTGTTCGAGTTCTTTGTCTCGCCCAACGAGTTCGTCTGGAGTATATCGGTCAGAGAGGACATCCCGATCAGCAAATGGTGTTTTTCCTCGGGTGAACACACGATCAGTCATTACCAAAGTAGAGCATGGCATGGGTTATAAACATACCTTTCCAGCGATACTGCAAGTACCTCAATAACCAGAATTTCGTCTGTCTGTTACTGTGTTGCCTACTGGATTCCAGAGCCTCCTATCCGCCAAAGACAGCGGAAATCTGGTGTGTCGTTGTTCCTTAATTCGATAGATCAAGCATTCGTTGATTCGGGTTGGAATGTGGATGACAAAGACAGCGGAAATGTGGTGTGTCTCTCTCGAAACGATCTGTCCATCCAGTACGTGGACGATCTCTGTTCACAGACAATTTTCCACTCATTCGACGAAAGAGTCCCAAAGACTGCGGAAATCTGGTGTGCCACCGGCTGGATTGAATACCAGTAGTGTCTTCGAGAAAACTGTCGTGGTGTGACGAGTCGAGAGCGCAGCTACGACAGCTCGTATGTTGCAATGCCATCGTGGCCACACTGCGGGCAGGTCTGGGTCTCTGACTCAGCAATTGCACCACAGCGACGACACTCATACAGCATCGTCGGCCGGTCAGACAAGTAGCCCCGTAGCCAGTTGTGAATCATTGGAACTCCTCTGTGAAGTCTCCACAGTGTCTCGGTGATTGCTAGCCGCGGTTCACTCAGTTCGGTAGCGTCGACGAACCTCTGTTGTGTCACTGGATCCTTGAATTCTGTGGCACCGACGCGGAGATACATCAGCCCAAGGTCTGCAGGATGGTCACGTCGAGGTCGTCCAACCTGTCGGCTGTTCGGCTCAGAGAGGCAATTCCCGTTTGTGTATTTCTTCGGCCCTTTCCCTGTGCCCGTGATCATGATGAGTGGCCGTAAGTGGGGGGACCAGTCCGTGCGTTCGCTGTCTCCTCATCGCGAAATGTTCGTGGTCCAGCCACCTGACCGAGAGTAGCTATCGACGACGAGCCCACAACCAGTACAACTCGTCTCGCCGCCGTCGGTCATGAGTGGGTCCTCGCAGTCGGGACAGGCTGCGTCCGTGAGTGTTCGCCCGGATTCTTCATCGAAGCCAGTGTCGTAGATCTCGCTCGTGTGCATGTGTATTCGCGAAGCCAGCGCTTTTTTGGAACCCCGCACCCGTCAGGGGGCCAGAAAGTGGGGGGACGAAATCGGACGAGCAGTGAGTGTCTGCAGACGACTTAACCAACAAATCGCATCGAGTCCGAAGTATGTTGGTTAACAGGGTCTTTCCGCAGTTCTACATAAGAGCGGTAGAGAAAATAGTCTCGTTATGGGCATCGCGGTTTGTAGAGTCCACTGTCGAGACGGGGCCTGATCCAAACGGTGGGCCTTCTCAATCGAGCCCAGACTGGAGGCGCTCTCGAACGCGCCCAATACCACCTGCGATGCCCGACCGAACGACTGCAACGCCGGGTGTCCCGTCATAGTACCAGAGGATGGACGCGACCACGACGAGTGCCAGTTCAAAGCCCAGATGCGAGTCGAGCGAGAGTTGTGCGAAGTGTGCCACGAAGCTCTGCTCGGTCTCGTAGTCCGGCATTGGAAGCAGCGGCCAGAGAAGGTACGTGAGACCGGAGAGTTCGCCATCAATGGCTGCGTACAGACCGTCGGCGAAGGGATGCGTGAGGTAGCCGATGAGGAACGCAGCGCCGACCGTCTCACGGCGATAGCGTGAGGCAACGAACCAGACCACGGCAGCGACGACGGCGAAGGCGAACAACGAATGTGCAAGTGTTCGTCCACCGGGAAGCACGCCGAACGTCCATCCAAGAGGCTTGTCGACGAGGTCGGGAAACTGGGTGCCGACGGCCAGGGCGACGACGGATTGCTCGGTGACGCGTCGGTCTCGCGCACGCATCCCGAGTGAGTACGACAAATAGCCGACGGCGGCGTGTCCCCAGGGCCACATATCTATCAGGATAGCCTCGGTTGGTTTGGACGTTGCGCTTCGTGTTTCGACGACTGGTGAGAAGTCACAGCGATTGCAGGGCAGTGGCAACCAGTGTTGCCAGTATTGCCAATACTGCCACTGTTTAAGTACCCATCACACTCCACCATTGCCAATACGGACGCTGCCCCTTTGGCCCTTATTCAGTGTTTACCCCACTGTATGGGCAAGATTAATACAAATTTGGCATTTGTAGTCATTTCTAGCTACCCATTTCTTCGAGGACAAACTGATGAGGTTTGTTTCTCCTTTGGTACATTGCCTCTCTTAGTCCATCGCATGGTCCATGGTCGCTGACGCTGCTGGGGGATGTTCTGCGTGGCCAGCCCGTACCAGCGCCAGTGCGCCGTACAAGCCAATGTCGTCGCCCAGCGTCGTCATTTGGATGTCAGGCCGGTTGACGAACTGGTAGTCATCGAGATAGCGATTGATCCCTTCGAGCAGCCAGTCTTGATTGTTCAGGCCGACGCCGCCACCCAGCGTCACAAGTCCCGGGTTAACAGCATTACACACCATTGCGAGTCCAGCAGCGTTGTAGTTCGCTACGTCGTCGAGGCAGTCCTGCGCGAACGAATTGCCTGCATCGGCCATCTCAAAGACGGCTTCAGCCGTCAAATCGTGGTCGCTGGCCAGTTTCGCTGGAATCTCGTCGGTCCGATCCCGTTGACTCGCCTTCGTCGCCACGTACGTGGGAATGCCACGACCCGAACAGATGGCTTCCCACGCCCCCTTGACACCCGTACTCGATAGGTCACTATTAGGGGCGACCGGGAGCAAGCCAACCTCACCAGCTTGGCCGGCCTCACCACGCAGCAGGCGCCCCCCTTCGACGATCCCGCTACCAATTCCGGTCCCAAACGTCACGTGTGCCAGACTGGTGTGGCCGTCGCGCGCCCCGTAGTGCCACTCCCCTAATGCCGAAGCGGTACAGTCGTTTGCGATGGCTACGGGGAGGCCGTGGGCCTCTCTAATCGCCGTCGCGACATCCACTCGGGCGATAGTCTCACTTGCCGGTGTATCCAGATCGTGAATGACGCCTGTCGTCGAGTCCACCAAGCCAGTGCACGCGATCCCGACGGCGTCAATCTCGTCAGAGGTCGCTGTCTGCAAGCGCTCGATCGCCTCGACGAGCTGGGAGGACAGTTCAGAAGGCCGTGTCGCTTCAACCGTTAGATCTGTGCACCATTCCCCGTCTGTCGTGGCAACGGTGAAGCGGAAATTCGTGCTCCCAATCCCGAAGACGGCGACACGCTTCATCGCTTGTTTGTTTTCTATTGAACTACATGAATATTGTGATTTTCTAATCTTTGCGATCGACATGACCTCCTCTGGCGAGAGCCATTCTTCCTCAGTGAAATTGCGCTCGCTGTGGGTCAAACCCGACAGACCACACTGATCGAAAGCGATTTTAGTATGAATATGATATGAATAAATATGTCCGAAAAACAGCGTCGGAAGGTTGGTGATCGGGGGCAGGTAACGATTCCACAGGAACTCCGCACGCGATTCAACCTCAGCGGGGGCGATGAAGTCCTCATCCACGAGGAAGACGGAAAGCTCGTAATCGAACCACCAGTCTCTCGCGAGTTGCTGGCAGAGGGGTACCGAAAACGAGCCAAGCGAGATCGTGAACTCGCTGACGAACTAGAGCACATCACCAGGGAGACAGATTCCCAACTGGGCGATGCACCCGATTGGGAGGAATGACTGTGCGAATTCAGCGAGGTGATATCGTTCTCGTTGAGCTGGACCCGACACAGGGCTCGGAGCAGCGTGGGACTCGACCATGCCTCGTCGTGCAAAATGATATCGGGAATGTGAATGCGCCAACGACGATCGTCGTGCCATTGACCACCTCGTTTGGGGACCAGCTCTATCCCTTCGAAGTACTTGTGCCAGCCGACGAGTGTACTCTGAAAGAAGACTCGGTCGCGCTGTGCAGCCAACTTCGGACGGTTTCCGTGGAGCACCGGATTATCGAGAATGTGGGTGCTGTTCCATCGAGTCGGATGACTGCGGTGGATGATGCACTCGAATATAGCCTCGGGCTGACTGAGATCTCCTGAGACGCAGGGGACCAGAGAATACCAAGAAAGTCGTACCTGTGGACGCCACTGCAGGACAGCCGAAATATGGGCGGCTTTGGAGGCGCGCGATGAATCGACCCGTCGCGTCGAGAACGCGCGAGGGGCGTCCGAACGCAGTGAGGACGACGGCTGGGGAGGTGCCGGCATCCAATAAAAAAGAGTCGCCTATGACCTTACAGCCGCCCTTCGCGCTCTGGGAATGCGACTTCACTCCAGCCCGTCAATGCAACCGAAACACGCCCCTCGTACCAACTCGTGGCTACCGACCGGAACCTGACGCGCTCGCCCTTTTTGACCACTGGTTGCTGACTTGCCTTCCAGACCGTGAACTTCGTTCGCTCCGTCTCGTCTTCGATCAGACCAACCTGTGAGATCGCTGGATGACTGGCCTCCCAGAGTACCCTGACTTCTCCTGCAATGTCTACCTCGCTTCGATCTGCCGCCCCGATCTTCGCGATTGGCACGACCGTCCCCGGCGCAAGCCATTCTTCTTCAGTCACTGTGACTGACGCATCCACGATATCCGCTCCATCAGCTACCTTCTGTGCCAGTCGCTTCGAGAGTGCCGCCGTCGTAGTCCCCGTCTGGACTCGGTCCTGTATCCGCATTGCCTGGCGATTCACGCTCGCCAACTCGTTCTGGCTCATCTCCGCCCGCGGGTCCACCCGATCTGGGTCCGCCCATCGATCCACGCTCGCCGCTCGCTTCTCGAATCGTCGCCGTCGTTCCTCACTACCCCGCACTGCCATGTTTCTCGTCCGTGCCTCTCGGTCTGAGTCGTCTCGGCGATCCCACCGGCTTCTCGTTCGGCCGATTTCCCACTCTCTCGCGTCCAGTTTCTCTTCTGCTTCCAGGGTCAATCCACGTCCCACCCCATCTGGATGATTCGTATCAACCCTTCCTTGGATTTCTTGTGCTACCGAGGACCGCAGTTCCGGCTTTTCGACAACTGCCGTCTCATCAATTGGCTGTTCAGTGTGCGAACCTTCTTGTCGGATCGAGTGCTCAATACTCATTGCTGATGCCTGAAGGCGCCCATCCAGCGTCTTCTGCTTTCACGACTTCCCAGTCGTGACTCTCATCATCTCTCGACAACCTCCTCGCGCGCTGGCCGCGCCTTCAGCGCCCGGCAGGGCGCGGCCAGTGCGCACCGTCGAAACACACGACCAGCCAGCGCGCGCTGGCCGGGCCGACCAAGCGGCCACGGGAGTGAGTCTGACGGGCCTGAGCGAAGCGACGGGCCGACTGACTAACGGGCATGAATGAAGACACCCGATTTTCGTTCTGTCACTTCGGACACGGTCCGATCTCGTGCAACGAGGTATGAACGACTGGCAGTAACACCCACGTAGTTACAGGCAGTGACAGAGTGGTCGTCTGCAGGGCAGGCACACGAGATTGGCCGGTCGTCCTCGGTCGTCTGGAAAGGCGCGTTGTCTTTGGGCTTGGTGTAGCTCTCGTTTCGAACGAGGACGTTCATCTCGAAGCGTTCGAACTGCAGGGCTTCGTATTGGCGCATTTCTGGATGCACGTCGGTACGGTGAGAACGTTTTCTCTCGCTGATTGGTCGTGGCTGAAAAATATTAGAATTAGAATCATTCCAACGGTTTTAATTGCTGATCTACCATATCACTCCATGCCGGTGCCCCACAGTACCGGTCAGAAGTCATCAATTGCCCCATGTTGTTCGCTCCGTACCCCCAGGCGAACACGTGTTGAATGGTGGACTTCCCAACACCCAATGAGAGTCACTCTGGGCTAGTTGAAGATGCCCCAATGCTGTCCTGGGTGGGGTAGTTCACTCGAAAAAGGACAGCGTGTTTTGATTATTGATGCCATGTCCGCGGGACGTTGCCCTGTGCTTCGACAAGATCGGCATAGTCACGAAGGATAGCGATGAGTGCGAGTTCAGGAACGCCGTCTTCCGCGGTGGCGACGATTGACATCCTCCCCGCGCTGAACAGTAGTTGCCGATTCAGATTCCATAGCGCTCGCTGAGGTACGACGCGATCGTCGAAATCCGGTTTGAGTCGGTTATCCGAGCAGTGATTCGAATCGGCGGTGAACGAAGAGATGAGAAACACACGGCGACCGTCAGTCTCGCCAGTACGAAGGGGCGTGCTGACCCGGGCGCCAGCCCGGGT
>Ga0207771_100437_pt1 | contig 25109 bp, 25 predicted proteins | sample A23M2SouthBayCA_2_FD_187731 | JGI IMG/M metagenome (GOLD analysis project Ga0207771, IMG submission 187731) | Aerobic enrichment media microbial communities from Eden Landing Ponds, California, USA - A23 M2 (2) (SPAdes) | ecosystem: Environmental > Aquatic > Marine > Unclassified | place...
TCGAGCGGGTGCCAACCCGGATCTGGCGGCAACTGCTCCGTCGGTCAGCGACCGCCTGCGATCCCGGCGAGCATGGGGCGATGGATGCCACCTTTTTCGCCCGCGAAGCGGCATCCAGCCACTACAGAGACCGGTCGGATCGCCATATACGGACGCTGAAAACGACGGCCCTGGTCGACACAGAATCGTGTGCCACCCTCGACCTCCACTGTTCGGCACACTGGCCCCACGACACACAGGTGGGCCGTCGAGTGGCGCTGCGCAACACCGACAAAATCGAGAGTCTCGCCGGCGACAAAGGCTACGACGACCAGTCACTGCGGGACGCACTCCGTTCTGAGGGCGTCTTCCCAGTCATCAGACACCGGCTGTTCGCGCACTACGACCACGCCCACAACACACGGTTGGACAGCGATCTCTACGGGCAACGCTGGATGGCCGAAAGTGCTTTCTCGGCCATCAAGCGCTGATTCGGATCCGCTGTCAGACCGAGCGCTTGGTACCACGAATTCAGAGAGCTGGTGCTCACCGTCGCTGTCTATACCCTCGAACAAGCCATCAAAGAGTGATCCCTACGCCGTCTGTGGATTCAACAAGGCAGAAGAGACGGAACACGCGCCGGAGTGACGCGCTTCACCCCCGCCCACGGTGGGGCGGGGAACTCGCGCTGCTTTTCGTTTAGACATATCTACCCCCACCGCTCCACCGTTACGAAGCCTCTCTGTGAATCTTCGATGGTGGTCTCACGAGTCTCCCTCCCTTTTCGAATAGTAGATCGTTCTCAAGCAGACTCCCTCACCCCTGATCCAGAGTGTAAACGTTGCATGCTTGTGTTTGGTTACATTCTGGACGAGGGGTGTGGGTGAGCGACTGTTCTTTTAATATCCTAACGCTCGGGCTTCTACCGCCTTCGGGCGTGGGTGGATGTCCAGAGTTGAACATCTCTTCGGTGATTCAATTTCCAATCTACAGGTAGTTCGAGGCGAGTGCCTCGGGGCTTGACCCCGAGGGTGAAGCCGACAACGCCTAAATTATCAACGCTAATTTATACCTTTACACCACCCGAGTCCGTTGATTAGGGTATGGAAAAGTCGCTCACGAAGACACTCGTCTTCCAACTCCAGTCCAACAACGAGCGACTTCTTTCCGAAGCGTACCACGAAGCACGATGGGTTTTCAACCAGACCATTCAACTCGCAGAAGACGGAATGGACTGGGACGACATCTCACCACGTCTCGAAGACGAGGCAGACCTCGTGAAGAACACCACGCAACGAATCGTCGCCAAAGCACTGGATAGCCTTCAGCAATCCTACGACCACGACGATTACAACACGCCCAGTCACGAAAAGACGGGGAACTACCCGTTGCGGATGAACTTCACGGAAGGCTACAACCTCACCCTCGAAGACAACGAGGTACACTATCGAATTAGTGCCAAACCGTACAACCCGGTGAAAGGCACACTTCGTGGCTCGCCAGACAACCTCGAACTTCTTGAACAGGCCCTCAACAGTGACGACTGGCGTGTTGGAACCGCCGAAGCGATGAAGCACAACGGCAACCACGAACTGCACGTCAACGTCACGCACCTCGAAGCCACAGTTCAGGACAAACAGGATACCCAGACCGTCGTTGGTGTGGACATCAACGAGGACTGCGTAGCCCTCGCCGCCCTACACGAAGAAGACATCGTTGATTCGGTGGTTATCGACTACCCCGAAATCAAGAAAGAACGCCATCGGTACTTCACGATGCGAAAGCGAATGCAGAACGCGGGTCAGACAGCGTTCGACCGCGTGTTCGAGGACAAAGAAGAACGATACGTTCACGACCAACTCCATCGAGTCTCCCGGCGAATCGTGGAGTGGGTTCAGCAATTCGAGTCGCCGCTCGTTGTGTTTGAAGACCTCAAGCATATGCGAGATTCGATTGAGTACGGCACTCGGATGAATCGTCGGTTGCACTCGCTGCCGTTCAATAAACTCCGCTCGTTCGTCGCGTACAAAGCGGCGTTCGAGGGGATTCCGAGCGACGACATCGACCCAGCTTACACCAGTCAGACGTGTTCTTGTTCGGGGTGTGAGCATACGGCTCGCTCGAATCGGCGGAGGAAACGGTTCAAGTGCAACGCGTGTGGTCGGCAAGACCACGCTGACCGAAACGCGGCAGTGAATATTGCGAAGAAGGGGTTGAAATCGTTGAATCGAAATGTGCCTGCTCTCAAAACGTTGCCGACTATTCGGAAACTGCGACGGCAGGCATCGGGGGCTGTGAACGCCCCGGCCGTGACCCACGCACCCGTTCGAGGCAACCAAGCCGATGGTCGCGTGGGAGTGTCCGACTAATCCACGGGAAGCCTCGGGGCTTGACCCCGAGGCGGTTCACGTGTGTGTTGTTACAACTCGAAAAAGGGGGGTGTCTGAGAGATTTGTTCTTGTCTTTCTGCTTGCTGACTGTTCGGGAGACGATTGTGCATTTGCTGCGTTACAACTCGATAATGGGGGGTGGGTGTCTGTGATGACTCGAACGCCCTCGGCCCGCTCGCGGCCGCTCGTCGACATCTCTCAGGCCCTTCGAGAGGGGTCCACGAGCGACTGCCAAGGCGCGAGCGGCCCTCGCCCGTTCATCCACCAGGGGGTGGTTGTTGGGGCACTGCTCAGAGCCATTCGATCAGTCACCGAGATACTGCGTGCGTAGCTGGGAAACGTATTGCTCGTCCCACGCTTTGGTCTCCACGTAGTACGATAGGGCAGCCTCGACGTATGCAGTCGGGAGGATCTCGTGGGTCGCGAGCGTACAGAGGATATGCGGTGTGGTATAGAGGACGTTCCGGTCGTCGAGCGCGAGGGCAACGAACAGGTAGTTGGTCGTGTTGAACTCGTCTGTCAGGAAGAGATCGGCTTCCAATTCGTTTGCCAGCCAGATGCTCTCAGATTCGCCTCGATCGAGTCCGTAGGCGAGCGGGTCGTCTGTCTGGTCGCCAACGTCGTGGGTTGTGAGGTGGTCTGGGGCCTGCAACACGAGATCGGCAGCTGCCGAGAGGAGATCGTCACCGCCTGTCGCTTCAGTACATTCGCCGAGGACGCTTGCGGGGATGTGAACGTCGTACGTGGTGAGCAGTGCTTTGAGTGGATCTGCCCCAGAGGGAGCTTTTTCACGCCCGTCGACGACCGGCGTAGCGAGATTTAACAACACGTTCGTATCGACGACGGCGACGGCTTGGTCTGCCATCCTCAGGCGTCCGACTCCGTCTTGTCGGACGTAGAGTCAGACTCAGACGCATCAGTCCATTCGGGGACGGCACCGTCGTAGAACGACTCGTCGCTTGGGAGGCTGTCCTCGAGTTGTGGCTCAGCAGGCGTCCGGTCAATCGACGACTTGAGGAGCTTCATTCGCATCGCTTCCTCGCGACCAAGGACTGCCTCGACGGTGTCGTACTCGACGCGATCATCATAAAACGCATCGCTGAGACGGCGACGAAACTCCTCGTCGTCTGCGAGGGCTTCGAGTTCGTCTTCGAGGGCGTCGATGAGGAGGCGTGTCCGAGAGATATCGAGGACCTCGACGACGCTGTCGGCACGCTCGACGAGGGATTTCGGGGCGTTGAAATCGACGCGTGTTTTCTCTTCAGCCATCTATTCATGTGTAGGTCCTACACATAGTTAGTTCCGTCGGCGTGTGCAGTCTGCAGTGGTCAGTGTTTGTGAGGACTCGAACGGCACTCGGCCGTCCGTCCACCAGAGAGTGGGTGTCAGCGTCATTCGAGGTGGAGCCTCCGACCTCAAGGAGCGAGCGTAGCGAGCGAGTAGGTCGGAGAGGAAACCGACATGGTACTACACCAACCACGCTCGATGACTGGCCGACGCCCCCACCAAATCGTTGTTAATATAAAGGCATAGCACTACATCTGAAACACGGATGGAGGTACGTCGCACCGTCCCGGTCAAACTCGACGTGGCCGACAGCGACGCCGACCTCCTCCATGAAACCATCTCTGAGTTCCTGTGGGCCGCCAACTACGTCGTCGACCACGCATGGCAAGGCGAGTACAAGACGACGAGCAAAGCCGAACTTCAACGCGAAACCTACGACGATGTGCGCGCCGAGACGCGTCTTCAAGCGAACCTCGTCCAGAATGCTCGCAACAAGGCTGCCGACGCCGTACAGAGCGTCGTCGCTCGGTGGCAGCAAGGTGACTACGCGGGGGAGCCGCACTTCACCGCCCCGACGCTCGTCTACGATAAGCGATGTGCGACGTTCAACGACGACCATGCAACGCTCTCGACCGTTGACGGACGTATCACCGCCGAGTACGTCCTCCCCGACGAAAGACGAGAGACGCCCCACTCGGAGTACCTATTCAACGACGACTACGAGGTGACGGGCGGGGAACTCCACCACAGCGACGGCGAGTTCTACCTTCACGTCCGAACTAAGGCGGACGTGGAGTCTGAGACTGCCGACAACGGCAACGACGGGCACAGCACAGTCCTCGGCGTTGACCTCGGCATCGAAAACGTCGCCGTCACTTCGACAGGCGAGTTCTGGAACGGGTCGGAGTTGAACCACTGGCACCGCGAGTTCGAGAAGCGACGCAGCTCGCTTCAACAGCGCGGAACGCGAGCCGCTCACGAAACCATCCAGTCGGTCGGACGCTCCGAGACGGGGCGCTACGACCACTTCTTACACACCGTCTCGAAGGAACTCGTCGCGGAAGCCGTCAAGAGCGATTGCGACGTGATCGCGTTCGAAAACCTGACTGGGATTCGTGACCGGATGCCTCGCGCAAAGAAGTTCCACGCGTGGGCGTTCCGCCGACTGTTCGAGTACGTCGAGTACAAAGCCGAGGTGGTCGGCATCTCGGTCGAGCAGGTGAGTCCTGCTTACACGAGCCAGCGGTGTTCTAAGTGTGGGTTCACTCACGAGAACAACCGCCCGACATCGGACGGACAGGACGTATTCGAGTGTCTGAAGTGCGGGTACTCACCGCACGCGGACTACAACGCGGCGAAGAACATCGGTCTGAAGCATCTCCGCTCGGCGCAAACGTCGTCGGGCGGAGGCGCACCCGTAAACGTGCGCTTGAATCGCGGGACGTTGAACGTGAACGGCGATTATGAGCCTGCCGCCGTCGGCGGCTAAAACGGGAGTCCACGCGAAAGCCCCACCCTCAACGAGCGAGCGGGGCCATAGCCCCCGAGCGAAGTAGGGTAGGGTAGGGTAGTTTACCTACCATCCGTTATCAGTCCTCGACGACGGGTCGGAGCGCATCCAAAATGACGCCTGCTTCCAGAGGTGAAAGCTCTTGCTCACGAGCCATAATCTGGTGTGTCACCGATCCTTCGACGTATTCGCGGGTGTATTCGAGTGCGACTGCGAGCCCGTCCAGTCCGTGGCGGTCAATGTACGTATCGATGTCGTCATCCCGTGTTCGACGGGCTATCGCTTCGACCAACTCCGACGTGATTCGTCGTTCGGTATCACCGTCTATCAGCTGGAGGTCGATCTCGTGTGCTGTATACTCCGCAGGTCGTCCGTCATTCGACTGCTCGATGAAGCCCGCGGCCTCGAGATCGTCGACGTATTCATAGACTGTCCGCTGCGGGAGATCGAGGGTCTCGACGATACCCTGGATCGTCGTCGCCGGGTGGTGGCGAATGTACGTATAGATCCACGCCTTGCGGGCGTTCCCGAGGAGTTCAAATACCTCACCTCCCGTATCCAGTGGGGTATCCCAGTTCGCTTCTTTCGTTGCCATCTCTAGTAGCGAATTGCACGCGAGCTGCAATAAGCGTTGTTGTGAGGATGAATGAGGGCGGCCATGTTGATCAAAGAACAGCGGACATAGTGGGGTGAGGTGTCTCGCACTCGAATGCCCTCGGGCCGCTCGCGACCGCTCGTCGACATCTCTCACTTCGTTCGAGAGGGGCCCACGAGCGACGACGAACGCGAGCGATCTCGCCCGTTCATCCACCAGGGCGTGGGTGGGCAATCGACACGTGCTGTCTCGGTCCTGTGATCCACGACGCGAGGACCCACAGTGGGACTCTGCTGTCCAGATCAGTCACCCATCGTCAGTGGTATACGCGCCACCACGACGTTTGATATTTAATGTCAGATATATTTTTCTGAGACTGTCAGTCATGGAGAGTATTTGTGAAGTCTTTGAGCTCGGTTACGTCTACGGAATAGCTTTATCATCATCTAGTCAAAGAACGATAATCAGTAGATATAAACATACAAAGTGAATGGATAGTTTGAGATGGAGTTCGGAACTGAATTGCCTCGTCGAACCTTCCTTGGGACAATCGGGATCACCCTTACAGCCGGTGGCCAGGTCGCTGCCTCAGAGACGACCTCGTCCGGTATCTCTCCTGCAGTACAGAACGCTTCTGGGTCGAATTGGACTGAGTACCAAGGGAGTGCCAAGCATACCGGGACGAACCCTTCTTCTGAGCCACTGAAAACACCAGTTGAGGTGAAATGGAAAGCGCCAATGATGGACGCTGTGACGACTGCCGTAGCCGTTCACCAGAGCAGTGTCTATGTCGGCAGTTATGATGGTCACGTCTACTCGTTTGATCGAGAAACAGGGGAAGAGCAGTGGAAGTACGAGACCGACGGCAACGCGACCGGCGGCATTGCTGTACGGCAAAATAATGTGTACGCTGGAGACAGTACCGGACGGATTTATACGTTGACGACTGATGGCGCTCTTCGCTGGTCGTTCAATAGTCCTGGAGCCGGTATCTATACCCCGATCAGTACGACTGAAAAGTACGTAGCGTTCACAGCGAGCCCGGAGTCCGGGATAAAGTCATACCTCCATATTCTTGACCACCAGGGAGAGGAGATCCTCTCCTCGACAGGTCGAGATCTTGGAACCAGGAAATCCCAGACGTATCATACCGTCCCCCCGACAGTTGATGGTGAGAAAATCTACCAGTCTGGTGCTGGTGGACTCATGCGGATCGGAATCGCTGATGGTGAGATGGAGTGGGAAGGTACGTACGCGAACACTGCACCGAGCTTAGTCAACAACTCTCTCGTATCTGCTTCGTACGGCAGTATCTCTGCAACAAATGAATCTGATGGCTCCATCAAGTGGAGTAAAAGGATACCAAACGATGAAATCTACTTTGCAGAGGGGAATTCTCCCATTGTCGCTGATCGGACTGTAGTTACGGCCGTGGGGAGTCGAGACAACGACAAAGGATACGTCTACGCTCATGATCTTGTCACGGGTGACCAGCAATGGGCAACCAAAATCCCATCTGATTTAGGTTCGTCACCGGTTGCAGATTCCCAGTACGCCTACGTTGGTGACTACGATGGCAAGATCTATGCGCTCTCTCTGGAGACCGGATCGATCGAATGGACCGTTGAGACAGATGGCCCAATAGCGAGTGAATTTGCCATCGCGGATGGCGTCCTCTACGTGGGGAGTAACGATGGATACCTCCACGCGATCCACAATGCGCCCCCTAATGACCCACCGTCTCCGAAGTTCACGTTTGAGCCACAGCGACCGGCTGTGGGAGAAACTGTCCGATTTGATGCCTCGTCCAGCGAAGACGACAGCGCTATTGATAGCTATGAATGGGACACTGATTCCAATGGAGTCGCTAACGGAACCGGTGAGATCTACGAGACATCTTTCGACGAGTCGGGCGAATACACGGTCGAATTAGTCGTCACAGACGACGATGGTGTTTCGAAGACGGCTGCTCAGACCGTCGTCGTGATCGAAGAGACACCTGTAACAACTACGATTCAGTCCGACAAAACAACCACATCTTCGCCGGGAGCAGAGTCTACAACCACACTAACAGAGCCACCAACAACCTCGACGCCAACGAGCCCGACAAAACCAGGCTTGTTCAGTCCTCAGCGGGGGCTATTTGCTCCAGGAGATACCCTACTCTCCGGCAACCTCTCTGCTTGGATGCTGTCCGCTGTTGGGCTTGGTATCTCCGTTATTGGCATTGTGTACACCATGATCAAAGAGCGCTAATATGACTCAAGAAAAATCTCAGATCACGGGCGATTCGGCCGAGAGTCGCGATATCGGCCCCAATTCGGAACAAGACTCCCCAGATGAGCCAGAGAGCCACCCGACAAAACAATCAACAAAAACTGAATCGGCAACGCTCTCCGACGGGTCTACAAGATCTAATAGCACACGAACCGCATTCTGGAGTTTTCTGTCTGGAACTCCACTCGTGCTTAGCGGTTCCTCAATCCTTGCAACCAACACTTCACTCCCTGAAGCTCTCGCTTATCCCCCTCTTGTCATCGGTGCCTTCGTCTGGTTCGGAGGTATCGTAACGCAACTCTCCTCGCCGCCTCTCCCGAAGACATACGAAAACGAGGAGCTAATCAGTACGACGACGCCAACTCGACGGATCGCAGCGGCAAAAAATGGTACTGGCTTGTTGTTCCTCGTGATAGGGGCATGGCTGCTGCTTGATGTCAGTGTTCCACTCGCTTATCCAGTTGTAACCCTCTTGGTCGGATCATACCTGTACGCTGCAGGCATCTTCCAGTTCTGGGTCAACTCACTGACGAGGTATTACCTCACGTCCCAGCGGTTCATGCAAGTGTATCAGTTGCTCAGCGTGCGGTCAAAATCGCTCCCACTGAATCGAGTCCAATCCATGGAAGAAAGCAGGACTCTCTTCGAGCGCATATTTGGGATTGGGCACATCGCTCTTGAGAGTGCAGGAGACACCGGGACCTCTCGCATCACAGCCAAGCACATCGAAGATCCTCATTCGGTGGCTGAAGGGATCCAGTCACAACTGCAACATTAACATCTTCCCGCGCGTGAAGACGCAGGAACCCCGTACGGTGAGAGTTTCAGGTTCTCAGTTCGTCCCGATTGCTTCAGTGAACGAACAGCGGACACAGTGGGGTGTCCGGATGTCGATCGTGGCTCTGTCTGGGTCTTCGCTTCCAGTCGGCATAGGTGTCTTGGATTCGAACGCCCTCGGCCCGCTCGCGGCCGCTCGTCGACATCTCTCACAGTGTTCGAGAGGGGTCCACGAGCGACTGCCAAGGCGCGAGCGGTCCTCGCCCGTTCATCCACCAGGGTGCGGTTGGGTGGGTCACTGAGTGTGGCTGTGGTGATCTGTGGGTGGCACGCACCGCTCGCTTCCTGCGGGCCGGCCCTACGGCCTGTGGCTCGCTGTGCTCGCCACAGGCGTCGCTCACGCTCGTCGGTGCCACGGGGTGAGTCGGACGCCCCTTCGTGCCTCAGGCCCGTCAGACTCACTCCCGTGGCCGCTCGGCCGGCCCGCCCAGCGCGCGCTGGCTGGCTTTGTTGATCGAACATGCGCGCTGGCCGCGCCCTACCGGGCGCGTGAAGGCGCGGCCAGCACGCGAGGAGATTGTCGAGAGATGATGAGAGTCACGACTGGGAAGTCGTGGAAGTGGAAGACGCTGGATGGGCGCCTTCGGAACTACAGCAATGAGTATTGAGCACTCGATTCGACAAGAAGCTTCGCACACTGAACAGACGATTGATGAGTTCGAGGCAGTGGATTCGCCTGAACTCCGAGGGTCGGTTGAACAAGAGATCCAGGGACGGGTGGATACGAATCATCCCGAGGCGGTTGGACGAGGATTGACGCTAGAAGCAGAGGAGAAACTGGCGGCGAGAGAGTGGGAGATCGAACGGACGACGGTGCGGTGGGATCGCAGGCAGGAGTCAAAGAGAGAAGGACGGACGCGAGACGTGGCAGTGTCGGGAAGTGAAGAGCGACGGCGGAGGTTCGAGAAGCGAGCGGCAAGTGTGGATCAGTGGCGCGATCCAGATGCGGTGGACCCACGGGCGGAGATGGGTCGGAAAGAATTGGCGGGCGTGAACAGACAGGCAGCGCGGATCAACAAACGGTTGAACGGTGGGCCGACGACGGCGGCGCTCGGGCGGCGAGTAGCAGAACAGGTTGGACGAGGTGCGGATCTCGTGGATGCGTCGGTCGAGGTGATGGAGGCCGAGTGGATGAGCGACGGGGCGGTTGTGCCGATTGATCGAATCGAGGACGTTCCGAGAGGCGAGGTGAGCATTAGCGGGGTCATTGAGGTGCTGTGGACTCCGAAGCACCCAGCGATTCAGCAAGTGGGGCTGATCGCAGACGAGAGTGGTCGGACGAAATTTACGAGTTGGGTTCGGTCGGACGCGCCGATGGTCGAAGAGGGTGAACAGGTGGTGCTACGAGACGTTGCCAAGAGCTGGTACGAGGGACGATGTTCGGTGGCATTGACGGGGTGGTCGGAAGTCGTGTTCGACGAACGCGGCACGTGGTAGTAGGCGAAACTCACGATTCTTTTTCTTTGACGCCAGCCCCTCCCCAGCCGTCGTCCTCACTCCGTTCGGACGCCCCTCGCGCGTTCTCGCCATACGATGGCGATTCATCACGCGCCATCTTGAGAGCGTCCAATCAGCACTCTACTGATACATTAGGCCGGTTCGGGCCACTATGCCAGATTCGGTGATGGCCGTTGACCAATTCTCAATGACAAGTTCTACGGGATCTCTGCGGTTGCATTAACTCGAAGATCGTGTGATGCAGTATTCGGTTTTGACCTGATGTTGCAAACTTCAGTTTGCACCTTCTACCAATAGTTGTTAACTGCAGTCAACAACATTATGCCCCCACCGTCTCACTACGGGGTATGGAGGATGCGAATTTACTGGCCCTGCTGAATCGGATGAATCTCTGGTGGGGTGGAGAGGAAGTTCAGGACTCGTTGAAGAAGGCTGAGCACCGTCGACGTGACTTCTACAAGATCAGAGAACGCTTAATGACCTCTCAGCGGTCGATTATGACGATTCGTGGCCCTCGTCAAGTTGGGAAAACAACGCTTTGTGGACAGTTGATCGAGTCGCTCCTCACGGAGGATCGTGTCCCGGGGGAGCGCATCCTGTACCTCACGATCGAAAATAGCGCGATCCTTTCGAACCCGAAAGGGGTGATCGAAGAGGCGATCGAGACGTTCAAGAACAATATTCTTCAGAAAGACTTCCGAGACGTAGATGGGACAGTTTACATTTTCATCGACGAAGTACAGAAAGCTCCGAACTGGGCAGATACGCTGAAATACTACACTGATACGTACTCGAATCTCCAGTTTGTCGCGACCGGCTCCATCAGCACCCTGATCAAGAGTGATGCGGGAGATACGCTCATCGGCCGGATGGACGAACGGATCATGATGCCGATGAAGTTCATCGAGTACGTCCGATACGAGTCTGTTATCGATGAAGAGACAGTCTATGATGAATCCACAGAACTACGCTCTAAGCTCGCAGAGAGCGTAAGAGATGGCGATTCGACAGCACTTCGTGGCGCACTCTCGCGATTCTTTGGTGTCTACGAGAACAAGAAGCCCCAGCTGAAGCGACTGAAAGATGAGTATCTCCTCAAAGGCGGGTATCCTGGCGTCTTGGACGAGACGATCCCCGACTCATACAACGTCTTGGATACCGACCTGCGAAACACAGTTACTGGCGATCTTGCGAACGTGTTCCAGGTCGAAAAGCCAGAGAAGGTGCTTCGCGTACTCTCGTTATTAGCCGCGTCGACGACATCGAAAGTGAGCAAGTCTAGTGTCGCCGATGCAGCTGATGTCAGTCGACAAACGGTCGACGCATATCTGGAGCATCTGGACGAATTCTATTTGATCAGTCGTTGTCCGACCTACAGCGGTTCCGAGTATTCCTCGGGCGGTCTGCCGAAAATCTACCTTCAGGATGTTGGGATCTACAATGCGCTAAACGGTACGCTTGCTGAGTCGACGCTAGAGAACCCAGATGCCATGGGGCCGATTTTCGAGACAGCTGTCTGTGACCACGCCCGTCGACTGCAATTTTTCCTTTCAAAGGCACAGAATGCGGACATCTCCTACAATGATTCGGGTGGCGAAGTGGACTTCGTTCTCGAAGGCAACGAATATCTCCTCCCGATCGAGGTCAAAAATGGCGACTCTACGTCACGGTCGCTTCGCGGTCTAAAACAATTTATCGAAGAACGAGATGCCGATTTCGGCATTTGTATCAACAATTCAGACGTGCTTGAGAACGAGGATGGCATTGTTCACATCCCTGCCTGGATGTTCTTCTTCCTTTGCTAGCTGGCTGATCCAATCCGCTGCTACGCCTGCTCTTGGGAGAACTATCGAAATCGGAGTTCGATGCCGATGGTCGAGGAAGGCGACGAGGTGGTGATTCGAGACGAAACAGTGCTGGTATCGCTGATGGCAGCCAACAACGAGGTTGGTACGATCGCTCCAATAGAAGAGATCGGGCGTATCACCAGCGAAGAGGACGTCCTCTTCCACACAGACGCAGTCCAAGCGATCGGATATCTTGAGCTGGATGTTGACGAGTTAGAGATCGATCTGATGTCGCTCTCCGGGCACAAAATCTATGGTCCAAAGGGAGTCGGCGCTCTGTATGTCCGCTATGGATCGACACACATCGAACCACTAGTCCATGGTGGCGGCCATGAACGCGGGTGGCGGTCCGGGACACTGAACACACCCGGGATCGTCGGATTAGCAAAGGCAATAGAGCTGGCTGAATCGGAACGAACAGAACGAAGTAAGAAAGTTCGAGGCCTTCGAGATCGGTTCTGGGAAGGACTGGACGAAGAACTCGATGAGATCTATATCAATGGCCATCCAGATGATCGACTCCCGAACAATCTGAGCGTAAGTTTCGTCGGCGTCGATAATCAGCGTCTTGTCGGGCGGTTAAGCGACGATGGAGTGTATGCGGCCACAGGCTCAGCATGTTCCACGATGGAAACTAAAGAGTCACACGTTCTCACCGGCATGCTCTCGGACGACGATCGGATTGAATCCTCGATTCGGTTTGGCTTCGGGAAAGACAACACAGAGTCTGAGATTGAGGAAGCCATCGAGGTTGTCGTCAATAATGTGAATAGACTCCGGAAATTCAATGACATGATGTAGTTTTACAGAGTTTCTCGGATCACGAATTTGATTCCGATATTACATAAGCGCTGTACCAATATGAGATCAAATCTATACATATGGCTCGAAGTTCAGTAGCAACCGCTCGTGCGTCTCGTTCGCTGACCCGCTCGTCGCGTTGTTGATGAAGACATGCTCGCAGTTCGTCTGTGAAAATCGCGCAGAGGATTACGACATCCCCGAGAATCTCGTCCTCAAGCGCCTGTTGGCAGTGATCTATGAAACGCTCTCTGCAGCCGAGCCGTATCTCCGCGAGGAGTACGAATGGGTCAAACAGACGTGGCGTGGGGATGAGCAGTTGATCGATGAATTAACCGACCTCGTCGAGCGAAACGTCCACGTCCGTCGAATTCGCGAACCAGAGACCTACGAGCCAACCGAACGGATGCTCACGCAGGCCGAACAATCCCGACAGAACGTGTATCGACGGGCGGCAGCGTTGCTTCGCAAACGCCGACAGCTGTTCGACGGCGATGAAGACCAGCTGCGTGACCTGCTCAACGAGACTGCCGTCACGCCCGATGACGAGGACACGCTCTTCGAACTCTTTGTCCTGTTTCGGTATATCGCGACCATCGACGAGATGCGCGAGGGAGCCTTCTCACTGCAGACGATTTCCAGTGGTCGCCAGGAAGTCGCAAAATTCGAAGGCGACGGCGAGACCGATATCGTGGTCTATCACGACAACTCTGCCCGGGATCGCGATCTCTCTTTCCGAACGGAAGTCGACCCCGAAGCTGAGTCACTCTCTCGAACGGATCGCGTCCAACACGTGGCCCGAGAAGTCGCAAGTGAGTATTTCCACACGGAATTCGAGAACCATACCGGTCGCCCGGACATCATCGTCCTCGAAATCATTCGCGATGGGAGCTACGAATACCTGATCACAGAGGTGAAAAACAGCACGCGGACGAAGACGATCAGACAGGGCATCAAAGAGACTCTGGAGTACGTTGCCTTCTTGCGAGTGGACGAGGAGTTCGTCTTTGGTGAGGGAGACAGAGATCTCTTCGGCGATGGCTGGAACGGCGTGTTGGTCGTCCAGGACATGGACAGACAGACCGCGTCGGTCGAAGAACAGGAAGACAACGAGATCACGATCCTCCAGGCTGGCGAACTCGATGCTGGGCGCAAGCGAGTGCTTGAGCAGGTCATCTGATGCGGCCTCTCATCTTCTCTCCGTTCTTTCCTGAGTGGTACGTCAACCGTGAACTTCAACTAACATCTGCCAAACAAACCATGACAGGAGTCATCGAATATGACCTCTCTGACGGATCGAAGGCTCACGTTCGGTAAGGGGGTGCCGTATTTAATAATTGTACTCGGGCTTGCCAGTCTGGAGGCGATTGGGAGTCGAGTATTCGAATATACATGGACCGTAGGGCCAACACTGCCACTCGTCGAAACCAATGCAGTTGCCGCAGCTGTGTCGCTTTTGCTTCTCGGGGTGGTGTGGATGGTGTTCGCCCGTGAGGGGATCACATCCACTGATATCGGACTCTCCCGTGAGTTTATCGCACCTGCAACGGCGGCGGTGACAGGGTACTTCCTCGTGCTCAATCTCGTCGGAATCGGACTTGCCGTTGGGTCCGGACACGCCGACACGATCGGCTACCAGTGGACGGCCTCGCCAGCGGTGTCTATCGTCTTTTTTCTTTGGATGCTCCTTATCGCTGGCCTGGTCGAGGAAGTCATCTTTCGGGGCTATATGCAGATGAAATGTGTCGCATTGCTTGGGGGTGAGACGCGATCCCGGATCGGCGTGGGTGTCGTTCTCGCGGGCCTGTTGTTCTCCGTGTCTCACATTCCGCGGGTGGTGGTCGCTGGGGCACCCAGCGGGCTGGGCCCCGTCACGTATCTGGGGCTTCTGGCATTCAATGGCATCGTCTTCGGCGTCCTCTACGAGTGGACGCACAATCTCTGGGTGCCAATTCTCGTTCACGCGGCTGGCAATATGCCTGGCACCGCCGGCATTCTCTTTTTCACGACCGCCGGCTGGCCGACCTGGGCACGTACAGGCTATCAACTCGCCTATTTCGGTTTCGCGATCGGGATGATCCTCGCGTACCGCCGCTGGGCATTTGGTGCCGAGTGGATGCCCGTCTGGTCGGCCCGAACTGCCGAGGGTTCGATGACGTAGGTGTCTCTGACCATCTGCTTAACTCTCAAGTCGAGGCTTGAAGCACCACGAAGGTCACACTGGGACCTGTTCCCTCGAACTGTGAGGTTGCTGACCGACCAGAGACGAGGGTTCATCTGCGAAGCCGTGACCACCCTGTTCTGCAATGCCAATTGCTACAGACCCCATCTCGTGGCTTGTACGGAGCTTCAGCAGACATCATACACTGATCGCCCTGAGCGGTCGCTTTTTTCTCGCCAGTGAGCGAGCGATGGCGAGTATCCATCTCTCAGAAGTCGAGTCGTTGCTGCGATCAGACCGAATCCGAGCTACAGCAGGACTCCGAGACCGATGACGGAGCGATTCGCGGGTGAAACGCCTGCAGCAGCGCTTGACACCTTCATCGAGGAGCACTGTCGCTCGACTGAAAGTGAGTCGAAGAAATATGCGTATCAGGATCGCTCCATTGAACCGGTCGAAGACGACGACGCCCCAGCGTACACGTTCAGTTTCACGCGACGAGAGGGCACAACCCGTGTCGTCTATCGGGAGTACGAAGGGTCGATTTATGCGACATCGGTGGGTGAATACGTGATCGAGCACTGGGACACGACCGTTCGGGACGACTCTCGATCTCCGAAACCACCCGGGAAAACGCCAGGACGACTCCGTGGACGACGGCCACGTGATCGGTGGCGCTGAGTCAAACCGGCCGACTCACACAGACAGTCTTCGTATCCACTGAGCCACAGCCACCGCTCCCGCTGTTTTATCACCCCCTGAGGGGTGCGGGGCGTCCCAAGAGATGCCCCGAGATAGATTATGACCTCGACTCTCGACGAGAGTGGCTTCGACGAACCGATATCTAACAACTGCAGCGGCCAGTGTCCCGAATGCGACGGTGAGATCCAAACCAACGGTGGAGAACGCACCTGTCGCGCATGTGGCCTCGTCATCGACAGCTATGGGATTGCACACGACTTCGAACCAAGATCATTCGAGGACGGCCCAGACAGAAAACGAACGGGCGCTCCATTGACGACTGCACGTCACGATCGTGGCCTCTCCAGCCAGATTGGGCGGTGGCGAGATGGAAAACACCAGGTACTCCCCGCAAAGAAGCGCCGACAACTCGCCCGATTGCGACGCGAGCACAGCAGAGCACGCTTTCAGTCGAAAGCAGAACGCAATCTCGCCTTCGGTTGTACGGAAATCGCCCGTCTCGTCTCCGCCCTCGATCTCACGCGCGAGACGACCGAGTTCGCCTGTTCTCTGTTCAGGCAGGCCCAGGGCCGTGACCTCTTCGTCGGACGATCACTCGAAGGATTTGCAGCAGGCAGTGTCTATGCGGTGTGTCGATGTCGGTCGCTTCCGTGTTTAACCGATGAAATTGCCGAGGTTGCACGCTGCAGTGAGCAGGCGCTGAAAAACGCTTACTCGATCCTCAACGTCGAACTAGGCCTCGAAACAGCGATCCAGACACCACAGGACCTTATTCCGAAATTCGCCGACGAGCTTGACCTTCCACAGCTCGTTCGTCGACGGGCGCGAACGCTCGCTGAACGAGCGATCGATGCGGGATTGGACAATGGTCGTCATCCTGCAGGCATCGCGGCGGCAACGTTGTATCTCGCGGCACAAGATCATGGGCTGTCGATCACGCAGGCAGAGATCGCGGATATTGCAGATGTGTCCATCGTGACGCTTCGTGCACGGCGAGACGAGCTGTTGGTAGTGTGTGAGTGAGATGTGGCCGTGGCTTTTCCTTCGGCGCATGCAATCGCAAATCTTCGAATGTCGTCGGTGTGGGACAACACTCCAGAAGAGGAGTTCGGATTGTCCGTACTGTGGCCGCTGTGAGGTTGTGGTCTACGACCTCCATTGATGAGTGAGTGAGACCCTTTCCAAGGAGACACCCCACTGTTTCCTGTGAAGCCCGATTGGCGTCCTCTTCGATGAGCATGAGACAGACCCCACTATTTCTCGTGAACAGCCGTTCCAATGGGGCCCGACTCTCTCAGAGCACTCTGTTCTGGCCTGGCCAACAGACACACCCCACCATTTCCTGTGAACAGCCGTTTCGATGGGGGACTCCCTTCCCTCCCAGAGTACTCTGTTTTGCGCTGAGCCACAGACACACCCCACCGTTTCCTGTGAACACCCATCTCGAGTGGGGCTCCCCTCACAGCACCTTGTTCTGCTTTGCACGTTTTCGAATCCGGACTCTCTCATCGCCCAGCGCCAACGTATCACCCATCACCTCTAATGCACTCCCAAAGGGTACGTTGAGTTCGTAACTGTAGAAGTTCCCACGTGAACCACTGCGGTTTTCCGTTGCATCGAGGATGCCGAACATTCGAAGGTCCGAGAGGTGGTTCTTCACCATCAGTGCCGAGTACGTGACGTTGTGATTGCAATCTGAATGCGGACTTATGCTCAGACAGACACCTCCTTCCGAGTTAGTCCGACGATATACTCGCCGTGATTCTGATGAGACTGATCGAGGAGATGATCTGGCTATCAGTAAAACAGTATGGGGGACACACACCTCGTTCCGAGTTAGTGCGATACTGAGGGCGAGATGTGAATGTAGCGTCGAAACTAGGGGCTATGCCGCGTTTCGACTTTCTTCTCAACACGAGAAACAAGCTACTGGCGTGTAGACACCAGATTCCGAGTTAGTTCCATAGTGTAGTGAACCACGTAGCTAGTGAAGTGACTAACTCGGAATGAGGTGTGTCTCTGAGTTCATTCACTTTGTCTTGCTTTCTGAGTCAAAGACTAACTCGGAATTGGGTGTCTCTCCATTCGAAGTTCTCGGACAGCACCACTAAGAACACTAACTCGGAATGAGGTGTGTCTCTCCCTCACCAGTAACTCGGAGTTGGGTCATTGGTGTGACAATGACAGCTCGTCACTGAGCTTCTTCAAGCCAAGGATTTTGTACTTTCAGGAGACAACTAACTCGGAATCTGGTTGGAATGGTTTTTAAGTGATGAGGGACCAGAAACAGCATGGACCAAAGTGGGAACAGGTCTTCAGACGGCGGTGACGAACTGTTCCAGTCAGTTGAGGAGGATGGCAGTGACGCGATCTTCGCTCATCGAGAACTGCTCAACATCGATCACGTTCCAGACGAGAACCGGATCGTCGGCCGTGACGAACACATCCAGGATCTCGCCAACGAAGTCGGTCCGGCTGTCTCTGGATCGCCACCGAATTCTGTTGTCCTCTACGGGAAGACTGGATCCGGGAAATCTCTTGTTGCGAACCACGTCATGGAACGAGCCAAGAAAGAGACCAACCGTCGGGGTAATCGCCTCGCAACAGTGACTGTCGACTGTGCACAGGCAAAAGGGGAAGCCGATACGATCCAAACCATTGCTGACGGTATCAACACGGCCACCTCCGGGACGAGCGTTCCTGCTCGAGGGATCTCGACAAACGAGTACTACAACCGTCTCTGGGACATCCTTGATCAGGAGTACGATGCTGCGATCATTACGCTGGACGAGGTCGACCGACTGGACGACGACAACGTTCTGATGATCCTCTCTCGGGCGCAGGAAGCAGGGAAAGTAAACGTGCCTATCGGGATCATCGCCATCTCGAATAAGGTGAATTTCCGCGAGCAGATGACCGAACGGGTCAAGAGCAGCCTCGGCCACAACGAATTCATCTTCGATCCATACGGCGGCGAGCAACTCAGACGGATTCTCGACAATCGACGAGATGCGTTCGAGGATGATGTTCTACAGACCGGTGTGATCCCGAAGACTGCTGCACTGGCCGCAAAGCGCCACGGTGACGCGAGAAAAGCGATCCGTCTCCTGCGCCATGCTGGTGACTACGCGAAAAACAATGGCTTCAGTGAAGTGACTGAGGAGCACCTCGAACTCGCTCAGGAACGAGCTGAGGGAGAGCGACTCAAAGAACTCATCGCTGGCTTGCCACCGCACAGTAAGTATATTCTCTATGCACTGGCGAACCTGACAGCGAACACCTCTAGCGATCGAGATTGGTTCCGAACGACGGTCGTCTACGATGTCTATCAGAAGATATGTGACGCTGAGGGGACCGACGTTCTCACAACAGACTCGATTCGCGGACTGCTCAGCGAACTCGCGTTTCTCGAAGTCACTGAGTCCAACCAGCAGCACGGAGGCATGGGCAAAGGAACCTACAAAGAGCACCGCCTTCTCTGGGAGCCAAGCATCGTTTTCAAGATGGATCCTGATCCTGCGCAGGTCAATGTCGAACAGTGAATCAGTGCGGAGAGTAGTGCTCGGGACACCCCACTGTTTCCGCTGAAGCGCTGATATGTTCTGGCTGTCTTCGGGGAGGTGATTATCTGGATAGAGTCTGGATTCGGCATTCATCAGTGGTGGGGAGGGGGATACATAGCCGACTGTTCACACGAAAGAGTGGGGTGTGTCTGGGTGAAGGATACAGTTCGTTACTCTGTTGTAGTCGAGAATACACTCACAGAGCCACACAGTCACACATCGAGAATCAGTGTGTATCGAGGGTTATTGCAGTATACAACCAAGACCACTCGCCGTGGTGTTTCGTCAATGCCATGAAATAGTCTATACACTCACAGAAGGGTCGCTTAATCAGAATATTCTATGACAATCAGTCTAGGGGTCTGTTTTTCATTCCTCTAAATAGCTCTTGGTTGGGAACAAACTCTAAAATCAACAAACAACTATTCTCTCTAACAGGTTTAGCTAGACTCTGTAGATGTGACCAGTGTCTTAATCCATTAGTTAGTTTTATTTATCACCTGTGAATTCAGATTCTTCTTTGAGTCGACCCGCAGTTCCGTTCATTGCATAGATCAAGGTTTGTGCTACTTCAAATGCGGTCTCTCGCGAGACTTGTGACATAGGACGTGTTACAAATTCATCTCCACTGCTGTTCACTCCCGTTACGGGTGTCACAGCGTACGTTTCCTCATTCGAGGTGGCTTCAAGACGCACAAATATGGTCGGATCTGCATTATATCTCCATTCAATATAGCTCTCATCAAAGACTTCCTCCGTCCACCCAGAGGGGTAATAATCAATGAGGTCTGTCTCGCTTTCGGGCATATATCCTCAATCGAAACAAGGACGCAAAATGATTTGGCTATTCTGATCGAGATCGACCGAATTTGTGAATCCTAACTTCGATTGGTGTTGCAGAATATTATGCCATCGTCCAGTACTATCTTAATCCGCAACCCACCCAAGCCCCTCGGTGTACGTACTGAGATACCCTGCGTCGACGCTCTCTGCAATGTCGGGGAATCGTTCGCCCGTCCGATCGACGATCGTCTCCTGTAGCACTTTACTTTCTGTCTCGAACGACGCAGCCACCCGTACCGGTACTCTTCGTCGGTCGTGAAGAGCTCTCGGTCGACGGCGACTCAATGAAGCTTGCTCAACGGCACCACATTTGAAAGAACGATCACGCTCACGGTAGATCGAGATCGAGGTCGGAGACGAGACTCCCGACCAACCCCATTCGCGCCACCGCCTGTTTCGCTTCGTCGACGTGCGTGGCTTTGTCCTCGGGGAGGTCGCTGGCGAGCTCCTCGAGTGCCTCGATCAGCGCCTGCTGTTCGGCATCGATCTCTGCCAGATCGATCGCGACGCCGAGCGTGTCGAAGCCGTCGACGGCCGCTGTTCGGACCCGTCCGTCGTCGTCTTCGAGTGCATCGAGTAGGAATTCGACGAGACGGGTCCTGTTCTCGCGGAGGTCGTCGATCGTGTAGCCGTCGACGCGATCGGCCTCACTGGCGGCGATCGTCAGTTCGAGCATCGGGTAGGCGTCGCGCAGGAAGCGTACGACCGACTGGCGGACGTAGCCGTCGTCGCTCTCGTAGATCGGCTCACACGCGTCAAAGAGCGCCGCGTACTGTTCGACGCGCACGGTCGAGTCGACCGCTTCGATCTCGTCGATCGCGTCGTTCACGCGGTCGGCGTCACCGGAAGCAAGAGCCTCGGCGAACGACGCGGGGCTTCGGTCCATATCGGTGAGAGGACTGTCAACTTGGTTTTTGTTTCGGTGTAGCTCGCATTGTCTTGGACAAACGGGTGTTTTGGCGCTCTCCGCTCGGATACTGATTCTGTTGAGACTGATTTGGGAGACGATCTAACTCGGAATTGGGTGTGTGAGCGATCTCTCCGTCTTGGCCTGAAAACTCTCGTTGTGGCTGTTATAGGGGACCCACAGCGAAGAGTCCAACAAGCACCAATACGACCATTCCGAGTACAGCCCCGACGAGATACGTATTCTCCATTGCCTTCTCGTAAAAGGGCATGTCCGCATATTCGGATCTGAACTGCTCGAGATTATGCTCGTCGTAGAAGTACTTCGTCCGCAACGCGAAGCGTTCGGTGACAGCACACCCAGTACAGACCGGCTCATGTGCCACCCGCTCGGTTTTGATGTGCGAGCTACAGTTGATGCTACCACAGTTCTCACAATATGTGAACGAGGACGCGTCCTTCTCACCGCAGTGGACACATTCGTGAATCCCATCCTCAATCGTCTGTCTCGATGGACCGGCCGCGTAGTAGACGTATCGATAGTCGTACGATTCGAGTGAAATCGTCTGGCGGATCCGTGGGAGATACACGGGGTCGATCATACTGATCGAAATTTCGGATTGTTTCGGTTCACATTCTTTCGTATACGTCACGTTGTTGTCGCCGGTGTACTCAACGGTCGTCGTGTATCGCTCTCGAAGCCGGTCGACAATCCACTCTTTGTATTCGGTCTCAGTCTGGCCAAAGCGTTTGGTGTCGTGTTTGTCGAAGCGCGTCTCCAGCCCAGCGTTCTCGATATCTATCGCTGTCTGTCGGTTCTCGCTTACCAACCGTCGAGTTCCATCCTTCGCTGTTGTCGGGTGGCCACGGTCCGCATTCACGACGACGCTCGCACGTTCGTCGATTCGATGAATGACACCGACAGAAGTCTCGAAGACCGAGTCGATGGATGCGTCGATATGTAGTATCGGCTTGAGCGTCACCTGTGAATATGGGTCGGGTAACGCACCTTTCTGGATGTTTTCGATGTCTCGGAACATATTCTTGATCGGCGACGCAACCCCGCTAGCTGGATCAAACGGTCTCAGTGTCTCATCACAGAGAACTTCGATGCGACCGTTGTAGAGGTCGAGTCCAACCTCCTCTGCTATCCCTCGAAGATCCGTGCCATCGATGAGTTCGATCTGATACGGGTCACCGTTCTGTTCGAGACTCCTGGCGTATTCTCTTGCTGGACTCGTGAACCGACCCGTTGTAATCACGATTCCTCGCTTTGGACCAGCATGGTCGAATGTCGCGACAGCTGAGTGCAACTTCTGCACGACCGGACGACCGACTGTCCCTGTGTGTTTGCACTCGACGACGACAGCACGCCGTTGACCGTCGACGACCTCTTCCATGAGGATGTCTCTCCCTTCATCTCCCGTTTTTGTCGATTGACGAACGTTCTCGTAACCGAGGTTTCGGAATACATCCTCTATTATATCTTCAAACTCGAACCCAGAAACCTCATCCAGTAGTTGCATCTAGTTACCAGATACTGGTAATTATCCCCGATAAATGTTCCTATGGTGTTAGATTGTGTGCTGTAGTGATCCTCTTAGAACTCCTCGAAATGTCTCAAAACCCACTCTTCTGAGCGTATCCATCCCGCAGAACGTCTCGGTACAGAGTTCCTGTTGTAGTGGGATATCTAAGAGTTGGAATACAGGTACAAACCGGAACAAGGAGGGCCCCACATTTCGTGAGAGTGGTGAGGATATGCAGGAGTGGGCTGTGATCGATCAACGTACTAGACAAAAAGGCCATCAGAGACATTTTAATCGAGCGTCGCTCAAACGAGATCCATCGCTTGCTCGGTTAGGCAGTAGCGATATGCCGGTCGGACAAACACGATCTGCCCATAGTCTTCCGATTTCGTGACTTCTTCAGACGACTCGATCGCTTCGACAGCCGTATTGAGTCGATCGACTGGGTCACCGGAGCGCAGGTAATCCGTCACCTGCTCTGGCTCGATCCCAAACTCAGTAGCCACGATGCTACGAACACTCCGCCCAGCACCGTCAGCCACGGCTACAGACGGGGCCGAAGCTTGGGACAGCGGACTGTCCCGCTCTGGCGCGTCTTCGGAAAGCGCTGTGACCTGCAGTTCATCGTCGATGTGTGCGATGAGGGCATCCAGATTTGCTTGTGCTTCCGCAGTCACCTGCCCGTTCACGATGTCGTCAAGTCGCTCGCTAATTGCGAAGACATCCGGTCCGGGTGGGGCAGTCTGAGAAAGGATGCCAGCATCGACGAGGTGATTCAGTACCGTCCGTGGTTGGTACTCAAGATCGACACCAAGCGAGTCAAGCAGCTCCGTTCGCTTGATCCCCTCTTCGTCTGGACCGACTCCCGCATTGTAGAACGCCTTCGCGACGGTCACCTGGTCGTCGATGCTGTGTGTGTTTCCCTTTTGCTCCCGGAGAAACCGCTCTAAGCGGTCGAAATCAGTGTCGTTGTCCTCCTCAATCGTGAGAGCGTCGCTGACTCTCTGTGGGAGGTCGGGACGCGGTGCATCACGGTGGCGCTGGGCCTTCTCCGACAAGCGCGTGTTATCGTACAGTGCGCGTGCGACAGGAAGGCCACGAAGATAGTTGTACTCGAAGAGAATCTCCACACCGCGTTCGGTCAGGCCGTAGAACTGCGATGGGAGATCACGTGCGTCCTCATTCGGCGGATAGTGATAGCACTCGATGATTTTGTGGTCACTGAGGACCGCAAGCTGATCCCGGATTGCGGCCTTGTTTTTCGGCATCATATACGCCAACTCATCGAGCGAGGGGAGATGCTCGGGGTGGCCAAGGATGAATTGTAGGATCAAGTGGCGCGTCTCCTGGGAGAGGAGATCGTAGATCTGCCGCTGTTCTTCGAACGGGCCGTCACCATTCGCGGCAGGCGCATCACTCATGATCTCACTCTGAGAATACTTCGGCAACGTGAATAATACTTCGGTTCAACTGATGTGGTCGAGTAGCGTTTTAGCCAAACTAATCAGCAACCTATTTGCTCACGCGCTCAGGACCCCACAGTGTGACTGACCCCGGCCCACCGCCAAATGCGCCAGCGATCATGGAGAGCGTGAACGACGCACTCCAGGGGCTCGAACTAGAACCACACGAGACCTCGGAGATTCTGGGGTTCGCCAACCGAGAATTGCCACATCTCCACACGCCCGAAGACTCGTATTTCATCCTCGGTAGCTACCGCGATCCATACCTTCGGCGGCTCCGCATCGTCCAGAACGAACTGGACAAGCGCCTTGCCACATACCCGTTCTTGATGGCCGATCTTCCGGAATTGGATCTTGATCGCCTCCCTTTTCGCATCCGATTTACGCTCCTCGCCGCACACGCCGATAGCATCGTCGCCGTGTACGAACAGGACGCTGGCGGCGAAGTCACCGAGCTCGGGAAGATCAGTACAACACCGTACTTCGACAAATCATACGTACTCCCACGGGACTACGCGTGGATGACTGACCAGAATCTCGATACGGAAGCAGATGTTCTCGCGGCTGCTGCGACGATTTACTTCAACGACGACCTCGACGACGCTACCACTGAAGCAGAACTCGACTCGCTCATCGCAGCGGCCACCAAGAACGACATCACCCTCACAAGAGCAGCGGTCATCGACCGGCTAGAGGAGCGAGAAGACAGTGAGCACACACCCGTCTCTTACAGCTGGGTCCACCTCAACGAATTCCGCCTCTTCGAACTCCACGGTCGATGCTTTGCCTGGTCCAGCCCAGATGATCTCCGTGATGTCGTCGATGACGTTCCGTGAGTAGCTGAATACGATCTCATTACTCCGTTGTAGTCGGGTAGAACCACCTAGCTTCCAAGCCATAAGCTAATCAATCACTGATCGGCGCATCGTCCGAAGATCTCTCAGACCCATGCATCGAGTTC
>Ga0207771_100438_pt1 | contig 25082 bp, 35 predicted proteins | sample A23M2SouthBayCA_2_FD_187731 | JGI IMG/M metagenome (GOLD analysis project Ga0207771, IMG submission 187731) | Aerobic enrichment media microbial communities from Eden Landing Ponds, California, USA - A23 M2 (2) (SPAdes) | ecosystem: Environmental > Aquatic > Marine > Unclassified | place...
GACAATTTTATACAATCGTATATAGTACGCGACTGCATGAGCAGTGACCGACAATCCGTTCCGGTTTCACTTCCGTCGGAACTGGTCGAACGGCTGGACGGCCTCGTCGAGGACGGCGTCTTCGCTTCGCGGTCAGAAGCGTTGCGGTACGGCGCTCGGCTAGTCGTCCGAGAGGAGCGTCTGGGGCGCGTCCACGAACAAACTGCAGAACGTGCCCGCAAAGACGTCTCGGAACGACTGGAACGGAAACGTGTATCTTGACCTGGACGTCGTCCTCGCCGAACTGAAGGCGGACGACTGGCTCGCCAGCGACGTCGACCTGACGGCAATGGATGCGCCGACGACGTCGGTCGCCACCGGCATCGAACTCCAGTACGTGATGGAGGGCGAGTGGCCCCGCGACCGGGTCGTGCGCGCTCACCAGGAGATCGATGATCTGGGTGTCGAGATGGTCCCGCTCGACACCGCGGCGTTAGACGCCGCCGCCGAGCTCCGGTCGCAGTACGACTCGGTGAACGTCTTCGATGGCATCCACCTCGGTACCGCCCGTACGCTCGACGAGCCGATCGTTTCTACGGACACACTCTATCCGGACGTGACCGAAGTAGCGCACATCGATCCGCGGGACCTCGGATAGCTGACGGCGTCCTACTCGCATCACCTGGGTATCACCAGAAATTGCCCACAGAACCGACCGGGAGACCGTCCCGGGCAGGTCATCCCCGGTGAGTTCACTCCCTTCGTCCCGGACGCCGTAAATAGATCGTCAGAACTGGCACTGTGACGAGCCGACGGATCGGACGCGAACCAGCTCGGCGCACCTGATCGCTCGCGAGTGCGAGGTAGCGGTGCAAGACGCGTCGATCGGACACCGAGCGAAGCGAGGCGTTTCACCGACGGCGAGGCCGAACGTCGAGCCGTCGACTGTTTTGAGCGAGTTTTTCCGCTGGGGCATCCTCGGGTCTTGCCCCTGCGGCACGGCTCGCGGCAAAACGGTCGTCTGTGCGATACAGACCACCCGTGCTGACTGTCTGAACCGGCAAAGACTGAAGGCCACTGCACTGGTATCCGACACTATGTCGAAGCAGATGAATACCGTCGTCTCAGGTGACGAGTCGGATATTCACGACGAACCCCACATTCGTGACCGGCGAATCACCGTGAGCCACATCCACGCGTTGGTCGAAGAGCGCGGTCTCGACGCGCAGACGGTTGCGGACCGTTTCGACCTCACCGCCTCGGACGTCTACCACGCACTGGCGTACTACCACGACCATCCCGAAGAGATGCGTGCAGTCGAAGAACGCCGTCGGGAGCTTCGCGAAGCCGCGACAGACGACCCGAGAATCGTTACCGGCCCCGAGGATCTGCCGGAATCGTAGTCATGGAGTTGTCGTTTCTTCTCGACGAGAACATTTCAGTTCCGCTGGCTGACAAACTCGACAAAGCAGGCCACGACGTAGAGCGTGTCGTCCACGTTAGCGAACTGGGTGAAGGCGTGGACGACACCGCGATTTGCCTGTACGCCGTCCAAGAGGGCCGTCTCATCGTCACCAGCGACGACGACTTCGTCCAGATGCCAGTCGACTCACACAGTGGCGTATTCTACGTCCCCGACCAGTCGCTTCCCCCGCACGAACTCTACCACATCATCCAGCGAGTTATCGAACTGTTCCCCAATCGAGCGGCGATGGATACAGTGACGTACATTACTACCGACTGGCTGTGATTCACGATCGGAGCGAGTGGGACGCGAGTCAGAACTGGCACTGTGACGAGCCGACGGATCGGACCTGAACCAGCTCGGCGCACCTGATCGCTGGCGAGTTCGTGTCGACCGGTCGCACGGTCGGCGGGCAGAAAGATATAACCGACGAGCGGGCGTTTAACGTCACATGAGTATCACCCGTGACGAGGGCGTGCTCGGTGGCGAGCCACGAATCGAGGGAACGCGAATCGGCGTTCGCCACGTCGCCGCACGGGTGATTGACGGCGGACGATCTCCTGCCCACGTCGCGGACCAACTCGACATCTCCATCGCTGCCGCGTACGAGTCTCTCGCCTATTACTACGCACACGTCGACGAGATGCGCAAACTCGAAGCGGAGAACGAGGCCGCTTTCGAGCGAGTTCGAGAGTCAGGACTCAAACCCAAAGAGACCGTTCAGTGACGGGCGCCGAAATCCTGCTCGACGAACACGTCGGTCGAGTCTTCGAGCGTCTGCTTCAGGAGCGCGGCCACCGCGTCACACAGGCAAAAGATCGCTTCGGTGAACACACCAGCGACCCCGATCTACTATCGTGGTGCGACGAGAACGATACCGTCCTCCTGACGAACAACGCCAAAGATTTCGAGCCGCTACACCACGAATACCACCACGCCGGACTCCTTCTCTATTACGACCAGACGCTCCCGGATACGGATCCGGAGGGACTTGCCCGGGCCGTCGACGAAGTGTTCACCCAGTACGGGCTCGACGGCGTCGAAAACCAACGTGTCGATCTCGGTGAGTGGTACGCGTGGCTCCACGAGTAACGGTCGGGTGTCGGACGGGCGGTGGCTCGTCTCGTGTGCCTGCCCGAATCCCACGGGCTGGCGATGCTGCTCGACCAGGTCGACCTGTGTACGTCGTGACGTGACGGGTGAGGTGCGCCAGTCCGGCAGTCCACCCAATAGCCGTTTTCGTCCGGCCTGTCCTGCCACCGGGCAGCCGCCCCTGTCGACGAGCACGTACTGCTGACAGGGGACGCAGTCTACCCACCACGATTCGGTTCCGAGAGATTTGCGTCGAGTGCAGCGTCAGGCCTCCGTCGCGTCCGCCGACTCGGTTCCAAGGGATAGTTCGACGGCAACGTCGTCGTAGCGGACGACGGGGCGCGTGGCTCTGCCCTCCTCGCGGAGGTCGACCAGCCCGTAGTTCGAGAGTTCGTGGACGTTTTCGAGGACCTCCGGCGGATGTCGGTCCAGTGTCCGAGCGAGTTCGCGGATGCTGTCCGGCTCGTGGGCGACGATCGCCTCCAGGACGGCGAGGTTCGTCGCGCGAAAGACCCGGCCGAACGTTTCGAGGTCGGGGATCGCGAGGGTGGGCTCGGTCGGCTCTACCGTCTCGTCATCGTCGAGTGCTGCGAGGTCGGACGCCAGGTCGTTTCGATCCGGTGTGTGACCGACGCGAACGTGAAGCGTTCTGGTCATTCCACCGTCACCGCACCCGTCACTTCGAACACTGTCCACGCTCGGTTGCCGTCACCTGCGTCACCAGTCCTCGCGTTTGTCATCGGGAAGCGTCGATCGCCAGGCACGATAGGTCGCTTCGAGTCCCGGACAATCGACGTCGAACCGAACGATCGATGCATCGCCCTCGGCTCTCCCGTAGTGAAACGAGTATTTGAGCCCGTCCGGAAACCGATCCGATTCCGGCACCGAGAGGACGCGTACACTGGCAACGGTCCCGTCTCCGTACACCTGGGTCTCGTCTCTGATGACTGTGACCGCATCGTCCATTCACCGTGCGTTGCTGCGTTCTCGTACGTCAAAGGTGTTAGGGTGAGGACTAACATCACGTTGGAACCGCTCACGCCTTGGGTCGTTGCCACTGAATTCATGCACATCGGTCGTACGTACGCCCCGGCGGGGCGGGTATACCCACAGAGACCGGCTCGGTTCGATACCTAATCGTGGACGGTTTACGGAACTGTTGGAGATAGCAGGAAACAATCAGTCCCCAGAGGTAATAGACCTACAGCTCAGTACAGGTAACTGACGCCGTCCGAGAGACAGAGAATCTATTCAGCATAGCGGTACTCACCGTCGTGAGAGGATGGGGTGCTTATACGATAGGCGGCTGAACGGCGTGACATGACCGCGAACGGCGCGTCGCTGATGCGGGCACTGTTTGCTGGTATTGTTTTTGTCGCGCTGGGGATGCTCGCTGTTCGTGCCTTCCCGGTCCCGTTCTCCAGCCTTCTGGTATCAGTTGGAAGTTTTCTGCTTGTCGGACTTGTCGTACCGATTCTTTATTTGCACGTCGTCAAGAACGTGTCACTCCCCGTTGCCGGGTCCGACTAACGTCGGCAAAAATGCGCTCACTGTTCATTCAGCCGTGTATGATACGCGCGGTGTACCGACCGAAACTAATTTATGACACACTTGATTACATCCGGGTACGACATGCCGGTATTCCTCGAGGACCACGACCCGGACATCGACCTCAGACCCGGGACCACGAAGTCAGGTATCGTGGCGTACCTCTACCGAAACCCCGAGTGGGGATACTCCCCGCAAGACGTCAGGGAGGTCCTCGACGTCCCCCGAGGCACGGCCACGACCACGCTCAAACGGCTCTTCGACGACGGATACGTCGGGAAAACCGACGACGGCTACTACCACGCACTCGACGAACGGGACGACATCGACCGATACGTCGCGAACCTCGACCAGGTTCACCGCATGTTCGGTCACCATCGCGACGACGATGCCACGCCCGAACAGCCCGAAACACGAATCGGAGCGGATCGTACCGACGAGGAACTCGACGAGGAACTCGCGGAACTGGAAGCCGACAGTGACGGTTTGAATGAGTAAACTGTCAGCAGGAGACGTTTGCTGGGTAAGTGACCCGACAGAGGCGCATCGACAGCGACCAGTCGTCGTGCTGGCTCACGATACCCACCCCTTCAGTGCCACAGACTGTACAGTGATGTGCGTCGGAACCAGCGCCGAGACGTACGAGCAAACGACGCCCGAGCTCACAAACGATCACCTCGAGGGGATTTCGTTTTCCGAGACCTCGTACCTGATGCCGTGGGCACTGTATACGATCGCTCCCGGGTCGATTATGACCGGGCAGGCGACGGGTCACCTGACGGAAGCAGGCCGACGACTGGTGAAAAAGTCACTCATTTCGCTCCTCCCGTAGACGGTGGACTGACGACGTCAGTACCATCTCGGAGCGGTCAGAAATGTGATGACCGCCTGCGGAAACGCACCCAGCAGCGACGACGCCGAGATCTCGAACGGGGCTTTCGGGAGTTGGAGTCGGCGGATCGCGAGGAAGTGACGCCACTCGAGGCTGTCTGCGTCCGACGTCCGTCTCAGCGAGGAGACTCGAGCGTTCCTCGAAACCGTGCCGATCGACGAGGCGCACGAGCGGTACGGATTCTAACGGCCACCGAACGGTATCGGTGACACTCCCCGTCGAGACAGTCCAGTCGATCGAGCAGTCGATCACGGGCGTACGCAACTCCGCCGACGAACACAGCCGTCGCTCGGCGGGTAGCGCGCGAAGAAAAATCGTCGGTTAGGGACCGGAGGTAGATCCGGTTAGTTGTTGCGGCGGACTGCCAGCAGCGCGGCCGCGACGAGTGCGATCAGCGCGATCGCGACACCGAAGCCAGGTCCGTCCTGACCCTCGGTGGTGTCGGCGGGCGTGTCTGCGGGCGTGTCAGCCGGGGTGTCTGCAGGCGTGTCAGCGGGCGTGTCTGCGGGCGTGTCCGCAGGCGTGTCCGCCGGGGTGTCCGTACCGATCTCGTCCTCGGTCAGCTCGAACTCCATGATGTCGGAGCTGTCGCCGTCAGAGGCTTCGACCGTGTAGGTGCCCGGCTCCATGTCCGAGGTGTTGAGGGAGACGGACCACTGCCCGTCGGCGCCCCAGTCCTCGGTCGACGGCACGTCGAACTGGTCGCTCGACGGTCCGTCGATGACCTCGACGGTGATGACCGCAGAGTCAGTCTGCCGGTTGGTCATCCCTTCGACGGTCATCTCGTTGCCGAGACCGACCATCCCGTTAACACCGTTCTCGTCCTGAACAGTGTTGACGGTCGTCTGGGCGTCCGTGTAGCGGAAGTTGAACGTCTGGATCTGGTCGTCACTGCCAGAGGCACCGACAGTACTCGAGTTGAACACTTCGAGTGCCTGCTGGAGAGTCAGACCACCGTTACTGCCGTCCGACCAGCTAGTACCCAGCGCAGAAGTCTGACCGTACAGGTCAGCTTCACCAGAGTCACCGTACTGGTCGTCGCGACCATCGGTAGTCACGAGCAGGACGGCACTACCCTGTGCTAGGCCGTCAGGTCGCAGATTGTTCTCTTCGAAAGTCCCGGCAGCATCGACGCTCGAGGTCTGGTGGCCGAAGTAGCCACGCGACCCGATGACGGAGATGTCGACCTCGTCAGAGCCGGTGGCGACACCGGAGACGTCGACGCCGTCACCGTCGGCGAGCATGCCGTTGACGAAGGACGTGTCCGCTTCGAGTTCAGCATCAGTGACCCGCAGCGTGATCGTGTGACTGACGTTGTCAGCCACCTGCGAAGTTGTCAGCTGATTGGTGCCAGAACCTCCGCTTCCATCTTCTTCAGCGACGACGGCGAAGCGATAGGTCCCGGGGAAGCTGAGAATGTTGTTCCCATCCCAACCATCCTCGGTGAGACTCACATCCTCAACCTCGAATTCATCATTAGTTACGTCAATACCGTGATCGTCACCCTCGATGCTCACAGGCTCGTAGTCACCCTGATCGCGAGCGTAGAGGTAGACAGTATCGACACCGGCGGAGGTCGTCCCGTTAACGGTGATCGATGAACCGGGGACGTAGAAGTCAGACGGGTTGTCCAGCGTCACAGTGCCCTCGGTGACGGTCAGCGTTGCGGAGTCCTCGTCGTCGAGGTTATCGACGCCGGGACTGAGAGTATGGACAGTCGTATTCCAGTCATTGTCATCATTGGTAACAGTACCGAGAACCTCGACGTCAATATCGTCGTCAGTCAGTGCACCGGTATTAATGCTACCAGTACCAACGCCGCCATCAATTTCAACAACTGCCCACGCTTGGGAGGTGTTTTCCGGATTGAAGTTAGTCTGGCCACCCTTGAATGCGCCAGTGGCTGCAGTATCGCCGACATCGCGGAAGATGTCAGCCATACTGCTATTGTCAACCGCGTCAGCTCCGGCGATTCGGACGAGGTGGTAATTGCCTTCTACGCTACCTTCGATGTCGAAGTTGACGTTCTCGCCCTGGACGACTTCGTCAGACTCCAGGTTGAGGGAAACGTCGTCCGACGATGCAACCGTGAACGTGTCGGTGACAGAAGCCTCACCGAAGTCAAGGTCTTCGACACCATCTAGCGTCACGGAATATTGCTCGCCAGTATCGAGTGCGTCGATGTTGATGTCGAACTGAACTGTATTTCCGTTCTTGGACTGGTTACTTTCGTCGATTACGGAATCGGTTACGTCGAGACCACCACTATCTTCGACAGTGATAGTGAGGTTCTCGGCCGTGTAGTAGTTGTAATCAGCCTCGACAGTGATCTCTCCACTCGTCGGTGCCGTTCCGCCGGAGATGTCTGCATCGTTGACGAGGAAGTCATAGGACGTAATGCGAGGCTCAAGGACGTCGAGGTCCTTTTGATCCTCGCTTGCATTGTACGAGCCGGTCGGCTGGTCCTGCGGAATCGGATTCACCAGAGGCTCGCCTTCCGCGGAGCCTGCAGTCCGCGAGAAGTCGTTGAGGGGCGTCCCAGTGACGTTGTCGATGTTTGTCTCGCCCTGGAACACATCGGCGTTATTTCCTATGTTACCATTGCTAGTAGCTGTTGGGTTACCGGCATCCCAACCAGCGCCTCCAGTACCACGTTGATGAGTTGGTTCTGCGAGTGCCGATCCACTAAAGGCCATGGTCATCGCGAATACCGATAAGACCATGAGCCCTGCGAGGAACAGCGCTCGTATCTTGGATTGTGTTTCTGTCATGGTTGTGTGATCTGCAGTAGCGCCACGCGCTTTCGAATCGAGCGACCGCCGCGGTCGACCGATATACTCGCTCGTGTCGCCATGGGCAGGGGTACAGTCACAACACACCCCCGGCGTTGGTAAATACTTTGTGTAAACTGGTCGCCGATAGTCACCCCAGACCACCACGAGGACGCGTCACGTGCCCGTCTGACGCGACGCAGACGATTCCTGTGTGGTCTGGCTGGCTTAAACCCCCGCGATAGGAGGGGAACGTTCGACCCCGCCAGCCCGACGGGAGTGGCCGTTGCAGGGGACCGGACGGGTATGAGCGCGGCCGATGGTGGGTGGCGGGTGAAGCGCACGCGAGCCAACTGTGGATGGAGGTGGGCTCGAGGGCAGGGGAACGACCGTCGCGGGGCGGTACTCGATCGGTTCAGCAGGTCCAGAGGCTGAGCAGGCCGAGGCCCTCGGTGTTTGGCCCCGAGGCAGTTCACGTATCGGAGCGTGCGACCAACTCCGGTGAAACCATCATCCCGCGAGTGGTTCGACGATTGTCGCCCGACGTGATGAAATCCAGCGTCTCCGCCACGGACGAATTCATAAATAGGATGAACGCGTAGCGTCGAGCAGGCCAATGGCTCGCATCACCGGGTCGTATCCTGACGACCTCGATCTGCTCATCGAGGGTGCGGTAGAAGCCGGCATCTTCAGCGGCAAGAGCGACGCACTCCGGGAGTTCGCTCGCGACTACTTCGACGACCACGACGAGGAGCGAGTCGCCGCTGCTGTCGCCCTCTACGAACGTGAGGTCATCACGCTCGGGGACGCCGCTCGTCTCGCCGGTGTCAATCGCTTCGAAATGAAAGACGTCCTCTCCGAGCACGGTGTCGAACTCCGCCTCGGCCTTACCGGCACGGCAGATGCCGAGTACGAAGTCGAAGCCCGTCGCGAACTCGAATACGGTGAGACGGACGACCCCACGGACGAAGACGAGTCGGGAGCTGAATGACGGCGAACACGATCCCATCAGATCCGAGCGTCCTGAACACGACTGTCTGCTCGAATTTCTCAGCCATCGACCGCATCGACCTCGTCGCCGATCTCACCGGCATCTGTGCCGTCCCCGAGGTGAAACGCGAGCTAGACGCCGGCATCCAGACGCACCCGTACCTGCAGCCCGTACTCGATGCACTCGACGATACCATCCCGGTTGCCCCGATTTCCGAGACCGTCGCGAACCGCGAGGCTGTCGTCCGTGGCCATCTCGATCCCGGCGAAGCCCAGGCGTTTTCACTCGCGGATACCCACGACGGCCGACTCCTGACCGACGACGGTGACGCCCGCACGTTCGCCAAAGACCAGGGCGTGACTGTGGTCGGCTCGGTCGGCGTCCTCCTCACTGCACTCGATGCTGATCGGATCGACGAACCCACCGCCAACGACTACCTCCAAACGTGGATTGACGACTACGACTACTACGTCCCCGACCGCGCTATCGAAGCGTATCGGTGAGAGGGAGAGGACAGTCCATCCACTCCCCCGGCGGTGGGACACACAATGTGTGATTGGTGGCCGAATCTGCCCCCACAGCCCCCACGAGAGCGCGTCACGTGCCCGTCTGACGCGACGCAGACGATTTCTGTGTGGTCAGGCTGGCTTAAAGCCCCGCGATAGGAGGGGGACGTTCGACCCCGCCAGCCCGACGAGAGTGGCCGTTGCGGGGGACCGGGCCGGTATGAGCGCGGCCGGTGGTGGTGTGGCGCTGGTTGCGCGCACGCGAAACCACTGTGGATGGAGGTGGGCTCGAGGACAGGGGAACGACCGTCGCGAGGCGGTACTCGATCGGTTCAGCCAGCTACCGTGCGTCGAGTCGTTCGTAGACCGTTCGCGGTTCGACGATATCGATCCCCCGGAAGGACTCAATATCGAGACGGTGAGTGTCTCCAGAAACGAGGACGTCGACGTCGCCGGCAACAGCGGCTTCGAGGAATTTGTCGTCGTCAGGATCCGGTTGGACGGCCGTAATCGCTTCGTCGGGGTCGACGAATTCCGCAAAATACCGGATCGTTTCGACTTCCTGCTGCACCTCGTCGTCGCTCATCTGGAACCGTTCGGGGTACTTGCGTAGCGTTTCGCGGAATTCCGTGAGTGTCTCCACGGAAACGACGATCTGGTACTCGTGATCGAACCCACTGACGAGGAGGTCGTGTGGGACACCTGTCGCTATGACACCCGAGATGAGTACGTTCGTATCCAGAACCGCTCTCATTCCTCACCGCCCCGTGCCTCGTGGACGAGTCGTGTCACCTCGTCCGCTGATAGGTCGATCGTCTCTGCACGCTCCTCGACGCGCTGCTGGAATTCCGCAATCGATGGCAAGTCGACTTTCTTCAACACGAGACCGTACTCCGTCGGGACGACCATCAGTTTCGTTCCTTGTTCGAGATCAAATTGATCCCTGAGCCTACTGGGAATCGTAATCTGTCCTTTCGACGTTACCGTGGTTACTTCGGGTTCGTCGGACGCCATTCTATACGTAAGAATTCCTTACACAGCGTCTTGAGTCTGGCGGTCAATACGCATCCGACGTCGCAGTCGCTTCAGCGGAGTTCCGTGTAAATCATACTCATTGTGGAGCGGTGATGACGCTCTCCGAAAGGGGGGTTCCGCGTGGGACCACTCTGTCCCAGCCATCACGGGCTAGTACGTCTCGACGGAGACGTCATCGAGAGCCCGGAAGTCATCGACGTTCTCCGTGACGACAGTTGCCCCGCACTCCCTGGCAACGGTACCGATCAACACGTCTCCAGCGAGGGAGTGTATGTTGTCCTGAGTGACGCTCTCGGCCCGGTGGAGGTCTGCCTCAATCTGTCCGGCGCCGAGCCGGTTCGCGAACGGTTCGGGACAAAGGGACGAGTCACGCAACAAGCCTTATTGCACAGTGCGTACAATTCGCAATTAGAGATGGCCACGAAAGACGAAGCGTGGAACACCGCTCTCGATGCGGGGGGTGCGGCGTTCGAACTGCTCGGAAACGCCCGCAAGGCGTGGATCTACACGTACGTTCGCCATCACCCGTCCACCACGGTCGGGGACGTCGTCGAGACGCTCGACCTCCCGGAGCGGACGGTCTACGAGTACGTCGACGACCTCGAAGGCGCCGGGTTCGTCGAGCAGTCCAACGAGGGGCGACCGGCGGAATACACCGCCCACGATATCGACCTCCATCTGGTGGTCGGCGAGACGGAGCGACGAATCACGCCGGTGCTGGTCGAGGCAATCGCTCGTCGACTGCGGGACGACGACGTCGACGCGTACGTCGATCGCCACGGGCTGGACGGACTCGCCGTCGCGCTGGAGTACGCTCGCGAATACGTCGACGGGTCGGTAACGCACCGCGTCATGGCTCGTGAGCAGGAACTATCGTCACTGGAAGCGGGCGTCATTCTGGACGCACTCCGGCCCGTCGTCGAGGACTGATCCTGAATGGAAGATGCCGACTTCGTCGTATTCGTCGATTCGTCGGTCCTCATTAGCTGTGGCCGGCGAGGGGGCGCTCGGTTTCGTGCCCTCTCGCGTGAAGCCCGCCAGCGTGACGCAGCCTTTCGGATTACGCCAGCTGTCTACGCCGAAGTCGCCGGTGATCCAATGCTGGATGACTATACGGTCGACGACTCCGCTGTCGAAAGGGCACTTCAGAAGGGCTGGTTGAAGGTCACTGAAAGTCCGTCGTATTCGGACCCGGATGTCTCGAGCGTGATGGACCGGGCGCAGCGCTTCATCGCGAGTGCCGGTGATCGGACAGAAGACGTCGTCGAACGAGCGGATACCGAGATCGTGGGGCTCGCACTCGAGATGCTCCAGAATGACACCGCCAGGCGGGTGTCGGTCCTCACTAACGATGTTCCACTAGGCAACGCTGCAGAGACGCTCATTCCGCAATACGGGTTCGACGACGACCAGATTGTCTGGTGGACCGGAAGCGAATTTGCCCCCGAACTCGATGCGGATTACGTCTCAGAATTCGAGTGATTGCGCTTCGACGTTGTGGAAGTAAACGGCTCGAAATCCGGTTACACAGAACCATGGCTGTCGAACGTGGAGCGTTCTCGTCCCAACAAATCCTCATGCCCTCTCACTGAACGAATCGGGCGACGGCTGGGCCGATCGGCTCTCCCGAACGCGACGGTCGCGGCGCTCGCGCCACTCCGTCATCGACTCGACGTTGTCGTAATAGTACGCCAGCGCCCGGTAGACGTCCGCCATGTCGAGGTCGAATTCGGTGGCGACAGTCTCCGGCGCCAGTCCGTCCTCGTTCACCCACTCGACGATCTGGACGACGCTGATTCGCCGGTCCTCGATCCGTGGCTGGCCCCCCATCACGTCCTCCGTCGCGACGATCTCGGCCATAGTACACTTTTGGCCGGCGCCCCTATAAGAATTCGCGGCCGTGATGGCCATTTGAGTATAAATCCGCGTTCGATCGCGCCGCGTTCCTCGCCAGTTCTAATGGTAACTGACGGCCGTCGTCCGTTGTTGGCCGACACCAGTACATTCATCGCTGTGCGTAATTCCAACCACTGGGACGTCATGGTCGGAGTGCTCGCGCTCCCAGTAGCGTTTTTGCGTATGGGCACCAATACGAATTCGTGAGCAAGAACATCTCCATCTCCGACGAGGTCTACCGGAAGCTGAAACGAGAAAAAGGTGATCGTAGCTTCAGCGAGGTGATCGACGACCGGCTCGACGAATCAGCACGGATCGCCGACGTCGCCGGACAGGGTATTCTCGATACAGAATCCATCGAATCCGTCTCAGAGGACATCGAAGAATTGAGCGAGGGGGCCCTCAATCGGCTCGAAGACGATGCTGTGTGACACGTCCGTCCTCGTCGACGTCGACCGTGGTGGTGTGGAGCGTCGCGTGTCGAAACTCGACGAGACGGGTCGCCACTCGATAAGCGCCGTCACGGTGACCGAACTCCACCTGGGCGTCACCAAGCGCTACGAGAGCGGTTCGGATGCTCGCGAGGATGCCATCGAAGCGCTCGATCGACTCCTCGCGCGGTTCGAAATCGTCGACGGGTCACGTTCGGCCGCGACAGTCGCCGCAGACCTGATAGACGACCTTCGGCGTCGTGGAGAACCGCTTCACGACCTCCACGACGTGTACGTTGCAGCGTGCGCGCTGGTGACAAACCAACCCGTGTTGACCGCGAACGTCGCCGACTTCGAGCGAATCGACGGGGTGACGGTCGTCGACTGGACCGAGTATTAAGGGGTGCCAGGCCAACTGCGGAGCAACGTTTCTCCGTGTCACCCCCGGCGGTCGTCCGCCATCGGTCCGCTCTGGAAACCTTCTTGTGTCGGCGTCGGGTTCGGGCAACCACCATGCGCACACGGACGGCCGCCCTCGTCGGTCTCGCCCTCCTCACCCTCCTCGCCGGCTGTGCCGCCCTCGACGGCGGCGACGAGCGCGAGTTCGAGGGCGTCAGCTACTCCGACGGCGCCGGTCCGGACGGATTCGCGAACACCACCGAGGTCCTCGCGACCCACCAGGACCGCCTCGCCGACGACAGCTACCGGGTCGCATACAATCTCACGTACGCGCGACCGGGACAGGTAGCGAACACGACGACCGTGGTGGCGAGCAACGCCAGCCAGGGCCGACAACTGCTCGACGCCGACCTCCCCGGCCGCACCCTCGACCGGTTCGCGACGCCGGACACGCGGTTTACGCGCAACACCTTCCGCAACCAGACCACGGTCAACAGTCAGCCCCTCGGGCAGTCGATGGCCGAGACGCACCACCAGGAAGCACGCCCCGGGCAGTTGCTCGAGACCGTGGTGAGCGCGCCAAACTACACCGTGAATCGGACCGACACCATCGCGGGGCAGGACGTGCTCTGGTACGAGTCGCGCGAGGCGAGCGCGAACGCCACCGGACAGGTGCCCGGCAACGTCACGCAGTTGAACGCCAGCGTGGCCGTCGATCAGGAGGGACGCATCTGGCGCGCTGAGATGGTCGCCGTCGGGCAGACCAACGGCACTGCGGAGCTGTTCATCCAGGAGTTCCGGATCGAGCAGGTGGGCGGCGTCACGGTCGAGCGGCCGGCCTGGGTCGACGGGGCTGCTGAGTAGGTTCGGTAGACGGACGAATCACACGTCTTATTTGGTCGACGCGGAAACAGGAACCCAAGAGAGTCGATGTCCCGCCGTACTGCCGCAGCCGTCGCCGTCCTGGTCCTCGCGCTGGTCCTCGCACCGATTACCGCCGGACAGGTCGCCGCCCAGCAGAGCGGCTCGGTGATCGGTGAACCCCAGCTGACTGCGTCCACGTCGTCGGGCGCCCTGACGCCCGGCACGACCACGGACGTCTCGCTGTCGATCACCAACCGCGGTCAGATTCGGCGAGGCGGCCCGGAAGAACACGAGAGTCAGGTGACGACCGCGCGGGGGACCATCCTGCGCGTCGACTCGGGCGACACCCCGATCGAGGTCAACACCGGCGCCATCGCCGTCGGGAACGTGCCGACCGGGACGGTCGACGCCGGCGCCCTCTCGCTGACGGTCCCCGAGGGCACCGAGCCCGGGACCTACGAACTGCCCGTCGAGTACGAGTACGAGTACACGAGCCTCGTCAGGTACGGCGACGGCAGCCCCGAGTATCGCGACCGCACGGCCACCGAGACGGGCACCCTCGAGGTGACCGTCGACGACCGTCCCACCTTCGCAGTCGTCAACCGCACGTCCAACGCGCTGGTGGGCGAGACCGGCCAGCTCGCCGTCACCCTGCGCAATACCGGGACCCAGCCCGCTCGCGACGCACGCGTCAATATCACCTCCGGCAGCAGTTCAATGACCTTCGGCTCCCAGGCCGTGAGTTCGACCAGTTACGCCGGGACCTGGGCGGAGGGCGAGACGAAGACGGTCACCTACGAGGCGTCCGTCGCCGAGGACGCGGACCCGGGGACCTACGCAACCGTCCTCTCGGTTCGCTACCGGGACGAGCAGGGCATCGAGGAGAGTTCGCCGACGCTCACGATGGGCGTCCCCGTCGGGGACGAACAGGAGTTCGCCTTCCGGGACGTGGCGTCGTCCCTCCGGGCGGGCTACGAGGGTGAACTCAGCGGCACCCTCGTCAACGAGGGGCCGAACGCGGTCCGCAACCCCGTCGCCGTCCTGCAGGCCAACGACGACTCGCTGACGATCACCTCCAGCGAGGAGGCCGTCTCGGACCTGGAACCAGGCGAGGGCGCGTCCGTCAACTTCACCGTCGACGTCAGCAGCGACGCGAGCGCCGCCCGCCAGCAGTTCGAACTCGCGGTCGACTACGACACCGCACTCGGCGACCGCCGCACCAGTTCGGCGCTCCGACCGAGCGTCCAGATACGCCCCTCGCAAGACCGCTTCGCCGTCAGCCCGGCAAACGACACCATCGCGGCCGGATCGACGCGATCGTTCGACCTCGAGGTGACGAACCGCGGCGACGAACGCCTGCGGAACGTAGACGCGAAGGCCTACGTCGAGAGTCCGCTGAGTAGCGGCGACGACGAGGGGATCATCGACAGCCTCGCGCCGGGGGAGACCAAGACCGTGACCATCGAACTCGGCGCCGCGTCGACGGCCCTCGAGAAGAGTTACTCCTTCGAGCTGGACTTCCAGTACGAGCAACCCGACGGCGACACCGAGACGTCGGACACCTACACCGTCCCCGTCTCGGTGACGGTCGACGAGGGTGGCGGCGGCCTCCCGCTCCTCCCGATCGGCGTCGTGCTCGTCCTCGTCGCGATCGGGGTCTACTGGTACCGGCGACGGTCATAAGCCGATCAATATTTCGACGCCGGGTAGCATGCGGACGACGAGTGCCAGTTGCTGGGCAGGACAGCGGCGCGAAGCCGAGTGACCGCCCCACGAATGTTCGGCCGCGGATTGGGAGAGCTACCAAATTCGGTCTCCGGTATCGGGAGTTCCGACGCCACCGCTCTCGCCGGACTGGCGCAATACCCGCCAGTCCTTGTCGCGGCCACCGTCCCGAAAACCGGTCTCAGACAGAGGGGTTGCAAAAAGGACGGCGGAGTTGGTGTCCGCCACGAGGCATACACCAATAGGATTTTTACCGGGAAAAGCCGTACAGACAGGTATGTCGCGTGAGCGAAGTGAGAGCGGGCGATACACCGAGGCAGTTACCCTCGAGGACGTACTCGGTGTCTTCGAGACTGTTCCGGGTCCGGTCGTCACGTCCGGGGACGTCGCCGAGACGCTCGATTGCTCGCGGGAAACGGCGCGGCGAAAGCTTCGGTCCTTGGAGGAGCGGGGCCACGTGTCCGGGCGAAAGACGGCAGGGAGAGTCGTATGGTGGCTCCTGGACGAGAACGAGAGCCCACACGGGATCGATCCGTCCGATCCATTCTGGGACGTCGAACCCGGCGCATCTGGCGAATCCGGCGTCTCTGAGCGGGTCGACGAGGTGCTCTACGGCGACGAACCCGCATGAACGGGCCGGGAGCGACATCGATCTTTGTCGATACGGGCGCGTTCTACGCAAGAGTGGACGAGGATGACGCGAACCACGAGGCAGCCACGTGGCTATTCGATGCCATCCGCACCGGCGACGTCGCCTACCGGCCGCTGTTCACCTCACAGGCCGTCCTCTCGGAATTCGCGACACTCGCACTCTACAAACTCGGCCATCGAGTCGCCGTCCGATCCCTGAACGCCATCCGGAACTCCGAGAGCATCAACGTCCTTCCCGTTGGGCGCGCGACGTTCGAGACCGCGGCCGACCGGTTCGAGCAGTACGACGATCAGGCGATTTCCTTCGTGGATCACACGAGCTTTATTCTCGCGGACGAGAGAGACGTCGAACACGTCTTTGCCTTCGACGGTGACTTTCGAACGCTTGGCTTCACCATGGTTCCCGCAGACGTCGGCCATCCCGACACGTGACTGCTGACGGGTCGTCAAAGCCACCGGAAATCGTGGCGAACTCCCCCGACCGACTTCCAGCAACGTGGGAAGGCGTGATCGACAACGGCGAGCGCTACTCCCAGGTCAGGCCCTCGTAGGTGAGGCCGTCCCGCCGCGAGACGATTCGTCGCCCATCCACGACGACCGGCCGGGCCATCGCGTCGAACTCGTCGTCGAGCGTCGCGAACTCGTCCCAGTCGGTGACCACGAGCGCCCCGACGGCGCCGTCGAGGGCCGCGTCCGCCGAATCGGCATAGGTCACGTCCGGGAAGCGCTCGCGCATGGGTTCGCTGGCGACGGGATCGTAGGCCACGACCGCCGCGCCCCGCTCCTGGAGGCCCTCGATCACGGGGATGGCCCGCGAGTTGCGGACGTCGTCGGTCCCGGGCTTGAACGCGAGGCCGAGGACGGCGACGCGCTCGCCGGCCACGTCGACGTGGTCGTCGAGGAGTGAGAGGAGGCGCTCCGGTTGCAGGTCGTTGAGGTCTCGGACCGCCCGGAGGACCGGTGGCTCGTAGTCTTCCGCCTCCGCCGCGGCGATGAGTGCATCGAGATCCTTCGGGAAGCATGACCCGCCCCAGCCCACTCCGCTCCGGAGGAAGGCCTCGCCGATGCGGTGGTCGAGGCCGACGGCCTCGGCGACTTCGTAGGCGTCCACGCCGTACTCCTTGCAGACGTTCCCGATGTCGTTGATCAGGCTGACCTTCGCCGCGAGGAAGGCGTTGTTCGCGTACTTGATCATCTCGGCCTCGCGCCGGCCCGTCTCGACGACGGGCACGTCCCAGTCCACGACGATCGGCTCGTAACATTCCGCGAGCAGGTCGAGCGCGCGGGAATCGCCGTCGGTACCGAGGACGATCTTGTCGGGCTCCATGAAATCGTCGACCGCGGACCCCTCGCGCTGGAACTCGGGGTTGACGGCGACGCCGAGGTCCTCGCCGGGCGTCCGATCTGACGCGTCGGCGATGATCGGTTCGAGGACGTCCTCGGTGGTCCCGGGGACGACCGTGCTCTTGACCACGACGAGGTGGTAGTCGTCGCTCGCACCGGCGTCACTGTCGCCGCCGCGGGCCAGCGCCTCGCCGACGGACCTGGCGCCAGCCTCCATCGCGTCGAGGTCGATACTCCCGTCGTCGTTGCTGGGGGTCGGCAGGGCCAGCATCGTGAGGCCGGTGTCGCGGACGGCGTCGTAGTCCGTCGTCGCGCGGAGTCGCTTCCCAGCCCAGGCCGAGACCAGCGGATCGAGCCCGGGTTCGTGGATCGGGGCCTCGCCGTCGTTGATCGCGTCGACGACCGACCCGTCGACGTCGATAGTGGTGACGTCGTGGCCGAGGTCGGCCAGGCACGCGGCGACCGTCGTCCCCACGTACCCGCTCCCGACGATGCTGATCTTCATGTCGGTCCCAACCGGGGGGTCGGCCTTGAGGGTTCGGTTGCCGGGTTCGGTGTCTGGACACCGAACAGACCGGTGGAGAATACGACGAGGGTTCAACTACTGCGCCCCCAGGATGGGATGCGCGGTGCCGCAGTCCCACCACCTGGCCCTGACTAGACGCTCGTGAAGCCGCAATTCATGGCTTCTCGCCGTCCCGTCGCGCGCGAGCAGATCAGGGGCGCACGTCACCGCGATTTCCTCCCCGTCATTTTTGGTCCGCGGAGACTGCGACGGTCACATGAAACGGCGCGCGGTGCTCGCCCTCTGTGGAAGTGGTCTTTGCAGTGGGTGCCTCGGACTACCAGGGCCGCCTCGAAAGACGATTCCCTGGATTCTCCTCGAGAACAACCGTGCTGATCCACGAGACGTCGAGCTGATCCTCGAGCGGAACGATTCGGAGGTCTTCCGGGAACAGTACCGCCTCGGAACCACGTCCGGCCGATCGACAGTCCGCGAGACAGCGCTCCCGGACGAACGCGGTCGGTACTCGCTCTCCGTCGACATCGGCGACCAGGTAGTACATCTCCACCCCTCGGAGTTAGCAGAGGCCGAGAGTAGCGAGCCCTGTGTCGGCATCCGGGTTACGCTTCACCAACAGGGAACCACGGGGTTCGAGTTCGAGCCGACGGACGAGTGGTAGTCACGCCCGGTCGCGATCCGCTTCGCGACCCCAAACCCGAAGTCACCTTCGGGGTTCGATGGCCTCGGCGAGTTGCCGTCGAACCACATCCACCCCTACGGTCCCCGTGTCACAGGGGGTGCGGGAGTCTGCGACCGGTTCTCACGTCTCGAAATCGGCGCCGTGGCTGGAGTCACCGTGCGATAATTCGACCAACACGCCGGCAACCGGCTATCGGGGCGGTCGTTACCCGAGGTCAAAATCACGAATGATAATAGAACGGCGGGTTTTATACGTGATCGGCCAGACGGTGTACGCATGGCGACGAACACTGACGTGTCACTGGGTGGGACTCGGACCTGGTCGACCATCGGCCACCACGACTGGGACGGGCCGGACTCGATCGAAACGACGCTGCTCGAGGCTCTCGACGAGTTCGGTGGCGAGTCCGTCGACGGCGTCCTCTACGACCACGTCGACCTCGAGGCTGCGATCGACGTGCTGGCTCCGACGAGCCACCGCGGGGCAACGGAAGTGCACTTCCGGTACGGTCCCCACGACGTACGCATCGAACGAGACGGGACGATCGCCGTTCGGTGACCAGTCGGATCTGAGTCGTTCACGGTTTTTTGCGGACCTGTCGAGCACTCCGGTGTTCGCTATGCGACGGTAGTGCCGTCCAGATCGATCCACTGTCCGCTGGCTGCGACACGAACCACGTTCCCCCGCCTCGAACGGTCCCGAGCACGCAGTGAAACGATCGAACGCAGGGCCGCCGGGAGTGCCCGCCCTATATGTCGCTCGACGGCGTAGCTATTCCATGAACAAACTGGCGGGGACGGGCGAGGACAGCTGGCACCTGCCCAACCACGCCCACGTCATCGTCTCTGAGACGTCCGACGGGAACGAACTGCTGACGATCTACCGGTGTGGCGCGGCCCAGGAGCCTCCCGTCGCACAGCTCATGGGCAACCTCGTCCGCGTCGACGCCGCCCACGAGACGGTCCAGCAACCGACCGGCTACATCGCCAAGCTTCGCGAGGAATCGACCCTCGAACGCATGGACGACGACCACTGGGTGATCCGGAGTCCGGCCTGATCGGTAGTCGCGAAAGAGGAGCACCACGGACAGCGGAACGAAGCAGGACCTGGACCGTTTCGCCTGAATGGCGCCAGTCAGTCAGCGCCGCACGACGCGCGTCCGCCCCAGCCGGTCGCCGAGTCGTCGGTACTCCGAGGAGACCAGCATCGACAGGATTCCCAGCGCGTAGAACGCCGGGAGCCAGTCGACGATCCGGAGGAGGTTCCGGACCAGCGACCGCCAGAGCGAGAGCGACGAGCCATCGGTGTTGACGACCTGAATGCTCACCAGGTACTTGCCGATGGTCCGGCCGAAGAGCCACTCGAGAAGCGTGTGGTACCCGATCGCCAGCCCGAGCCACAGCCCGAGGGCCATCTGCGCGGGCGTCCCCTCGAGGTTCGACTGGATCCCCTCGGCTGTCGTCTGCAACTCCCCGGTCGCCGCGCCGATCGCCGTCGTCGCCACGAGAAAGAGCCCGAACCACACGACCGAGTCGATTGCCATCGCCACGCCACGGATCCCCACGCCACAGTCCCTCGCCGTCTGTAACCCAGTCATTGTCGGTGCGTGCTGGTCGCCCCACCCCCAAAAACCGGGCACCGGCGTTGCACGGCGAGCAACGCGTGGCCAGGAAACGGTGCGGCCAGCAACGGCCGTCCGGCGACCGATCGGTAAGCGGACCGTCGGCCGTGGCGGTCATAATTCAGCGATACGACCGGCCGCCGACAGTCACAATACCTTTGCCGGAGCCTGCCATCGACACCCGCAATGGAGGTCCTCGACGACTCCGGTCGGCTCTTCGGCGTGGTCAACGTCGTCGACGCGCTCGTCGTTCTGTTGGTGATCGCGGTCGCCGTCGCCGGCGCCGCGCTCGTTTTCGGGGGAGACGAATCGGATCGGAATGAATCGGATCGAACTGATCCCGGACCAACGAACTTCGCTATCGTCGAATACACCGTCTCGACGAACGCGATGGTCGAGTACGGCGGCGTCAACGCCACCCTCACCCCCGTCGACGGCGGCGACAGCTTCGGCGTCAGAAAGGCAACGCACAGCACGACCCCGGACGGCTCGGTCCACGTCGTCGCTAGCGTCGCCTACGAAGGAACACCGGACGTCGGGAGTGCGACGGCCGAACCCGGAGCCACCCACGACATGCGCGCCGGTCGGTACACCCCCGCCGTCACGTTCCTCAGGGTCAACCGATCCAGCGACGCGCTCGCGACCACGCAGCGCAGCGTCGTACTGGCAGTGAACGAATCCAAGCAGGTCGCCCACGCGGTGTCGCCGGGCACGCAACTCACGATCGGCAACCAGACCGTCGGCGAGGTCGTCTCCGTGGCAGCGACTCCCGACGGTCCCGAGTCGCGGGCCGAACTGATCGGCATCGACGTCACCGCCTACAGCCAGGGCGACACGGCCTGGTTCGGCGGGCGGGCGATCCGCGTCAACAACCGCCTCACCGTCGTCACCGACGACGCCGTCGTGACCGGTCGGATCTACCGCGTCGGGACGGCAGACGCCGCGGCGGCCGTGGAGGGCTAGCGTGTCCATCCGAGACGGATCGACCACGAACGGGCTTGCGCAGTGGCTTCGGCGGGCAGTTACGTCATCGCGAACCGCTGCACTCGTCGACCGAGTCGAGCGTCGAGCCAGCGCCGGGTGGCAGCGGCTCTCGGCACCCATCGAGGCCGCGTATCCGCGTTCGACGCCCGGGCGCCTCGCGGGAAGCGCCGTGCGGGCCACTCGTCACTCGTTCGTCTACCGGTGGCTCACGAAAGAGCCCGACCCGGCGGTGATCGTCATCGACCTCCGGGAAACCTGGACGGTGGGGCCGATCATCGCGACGCTGGAGTGGATCGGCACGACGCGACCGGTCAAGTGGATGTTCGGCGGGGCCGGCTCAGTCGGGCGGCACGTCGGGCAGACGGTTCGTCGCGCACCCGTCCGCCTCGCAAGCGTCGCTGTCCTCTCCGGCGCTCTCGCCGGGCTACGTCTCTCCTGGGCCGGCGCGACAGCCGTCGAGCGCGTCGTCTGGCTCGGCGTGGCGGCCATCGCCGCCCTGGGCCTCCGCGTCGACGCGTCGTGGGCGGACCTCGCCGACAGTCGCGTCGGCGCCTGGGTCCGGGCGGTGTTCGAGCCACCCGAACTCGAGGAGCGGGACGACGACGAGCGCCACTGAGGCCGTCGGCCGTCGCTCGGCCGGCGGTCCGCCGGCTCGCGAGCGCGGCGTCCCGGTGACTTTATTCCCCTCACCGGCAACCACGACGACATGACCGACGGGGAGCGGGTCGACGCGCTGCTCGAAGAGCGCCCCGACCTCGAACCCGCCCTCGAGGCAACGCTCGCCGTCGACGACGCACAGGACACCTGGACCTTCGACGACCTCCCGATCGAGTCCGGCCCGTTCGGCGAACTCGTCTCGCGGGGCGTCGTCGAGTCGACGGGCGACGAGTACCGTCTGGCCGACCCGGTGGCGGTTCGCACCACACTCGAAGACGGCAGTCCCGCGGCCCGCGATGCATCGGCATCGGACACCTCGCGGGACGGACTCCCTGCGTTCTCCCTGCCCGACGTCGACCGGACCACGGCCGCGCTCGTCGGGGCGGCACTCGCGGTCGTCGCACTCGTCAGAGTCTACTCGATCGGCGCGGTCTACCGGGGGAGCGACGTCGTCCTGTCGGGCAACGACCCCTACTACTACCGGTACTGGGTCGAGCAGGCCGTCGCACGTGGCGGGTCGGCCCTGGATCTCGGCGCTCTGGAGGCGCTCCCCCACGCCGTCCGCGCCGGGGAGCCACTGACCGTCGCGACGCTGTGGTGGGTGTCGGAACTGCTCGGCGGGGGAGCAGCGACGGTGGGCCACGTCCTGGCCTGGTACCCGGTCGCCTCGGCAGTGGTCACGGCGGGCCTCGTCTACCTGCTCGGGGTGCGGGTGACCGGCGACCGCCGGGTCGGCCTCGCGTCGATCCTCGTCCTCGCGATCCTCCCGGGCCACGCGCTCCGGACGAGCCTCGGGTTCGCGGACCACCACGCCTTCGACTACCCGTGGCTCGCGGCGACGGCACTCTGTCTCGTCGTCCTCGCCACGATGGACCGCGAGCGACTCCGTGGCCCGGCCGGCGTCCTCGTCACGCTCGGGTTCGGCGTGGCGGTCGCGGCACAGGTCCTCGCCTGGGAGGCGGGGCCGCTCCTGATCGCCCCGATCGGCCTCGTGGTGGCCGCCCGCGCCCTCGCGGACGTACACGCCGCGCGGTCGCCGCTCCCGGCTGGAGTCCCGGTCGTCGCTGGCCTCGCCGTCGCGGCCGGCCTCACGTGGCTGGCCCACGCCACGTTCGGCTGGCACACGACCGTCGTGGCCTCGGCGCCGACGCTCCTGCTCGTCGGCGCCGCGGGCGCCCTCGCGGTGGCAACTGTCGTCCACCGGACCACCGACGACGTGCGCCACCTGGCGGTCGCCGACGGACTCGCCGTCGTTCTCGCCGTCGGCGTCGTCGTTCTCGCGCTGCCCGACGCCTGGGCGACGCTCACCGACCGGCTCGACTTTCTCTTCTCGAGTCACGCGGCCGTCGAGACCAACAGCCTGTTCGACCCCGCGTCCTTCGACTTCCTCCTCCTGTTCGGCCTCGGCCTCGTCCTCGCGCTCCCGGTGATGGTCCTGGCCGTGCGCGCCGCGGTCGACGACGCGCGGTGGCTGATCGCGACGGTCTACGCCTGGTACTTCTTCGCCCTCGCCACGATCCAGGTCCGGTTCGTCGGGGAACTCGGGGCCTTCGCCGCCCTCTTCGCCGGAATCGGCTTCGTGAAGCTCGCCGCCTGGGTGGACGTCCTCGACGAAGGCGTACCGGTCGTCGCTGGAGGGGTTGCGAGCGGAGCCACGTCGCTCCGTCGACTCGCAGTCCCGAACCGGCGGACCGTGGGCGCGCTCCTGGCCCTGTTCGTCCTCGTCGGTGCCTTCGGCGCGGTCCAGACGGGCATCAAGATCGACCAGATATCGACCGAGGAGGCGACCTACGACGCGGCCGCGGAGCTCCGGGCCTTCGACGCCGACCTGGATCGGACCTACCCCGAGAACTACGTCCTCTCGCGGTGGGGGTACAACCGAATCTACAACTACTTCGTCAACGGCGAGGCCGCGAGTTACGGGTTCGCCCGGCGAACGCACGCCGAGTTCATCACCGCGGAATCACCGGGCGACTGGTACGACCGGCTGGCCGACCGCGTCGGCTACCTCGTCCTCGAGGACCACGACAGTCCCCCCGAATCGATGCACGCGCGCCTGTTCGACGCCTACGGGAGTCGCCAGGGTGGGGTGGCCGGCCTCGGTCACTACCGCGCCATCTACGTCCACGAGGGAGGCGACCGGGCGGCCTTCGCCCTCGTTCCCGGGGCCACCGTCACGGGGACCGTCGCCCCGAACGCGACCGTCTCGGTGACGACGAACGTCTCCGTCCCCGGCGCGACCTTCGCGTACGACCGAGAGACGACGGCCAATCGGTCGGGGTCGTACGCACTCCGCGTCGCCTACCCCGGCGACTACCGCCTCAGCGACGGCGAGTCGGTCCGAACCGTCTCCGTTTCGGAACGGGCGGTCTGGAACGGCACGGACGTCGTCGGGTGAGCGCCGTGTTGCGGGGCCGGGGTATCGGTGCGGACCCCCCACTTATACCTGACGGCGGGTTGCATCCCCAGCAAAGTGCCCCGCACACCTATCTCCGGCGGGCCAGAGTCACAGACCAATGACGCGGCGTGGGGTCGCCAGCGGCCGGCCGGTGAGTCTGTCGACGAGCAGCGGGCACGCGCCGACGCGCGCTGGGGTCCGGTGGTGGCGCGGATGAGGCCCTCGCGACGGCAGCTGGCGCGACGGGCAGGTACGCTCGGCGCCGTCACCGTGGTCCTTCTCGCCGCCCTCGCCGCTGGTCTCGTGGTCCACCCGGCCGCGGCACAGTCGTCGTCGGTGACCGTCACGAACGTCACTCTCGAGACGGAGACGCCCACGGTCGGCGAGACCTTCGTCGTCGAAGCGCGCATCGCGAACGCCGAGAGCGCCGAGGGCAGTTTCGACCTCCGGCAGGTCTACGTCGAGGGGCCGGGCGGTCGCGGCCAGATCGCCAACGACCTCGGGACGCTCGCGCCCGGGACGGCCACGACCGTCAGGCTCCCGGTGACGGTCGAGGAGCCCGGCTGGCACACGCTCACGCTCGACGTCCGCGGCTGGAACCGCGCCGACACGGTCGTGACCCTCGACC
>Ga0207771_100439_pt1 | contig 25049 bp, 28 predicted proteins | sample A23M2SouthBayCA_2_FD_187731 | JGI IMG/M metagenome (GOLD analysis project Ga0207771, IMG submission 187731) | Aerobic enrichment media microbial communities from Eden Landing Ponds, California, USA - A23 M2 (2) (SPAdes) | ecosystem: Environmental > Aquatic > Marine > Unclassified | place...
CGCTCGCCGGACTCGTCTACGCGTTCATCGGCGCGCTCGTGGGTGCAGTCATGCCGCGGCTGTTCGAGGGCTCGCTTGTCGTCGTCTTCCTGGCGATGATGGACGCGTTCCTCAGCGGGGATAGTCCGCTCGCCGCAGACGTCCCGGACTTCGTGCAGTACTTCCCGCTGTACCATCCAAAGCAACTCCTCCAGTCGGCGGTCTTCGAGGGGACGTTCGCGACGGGCGATCTTTTGTTCGTCGGCGGGTACATTCTCGTACTACTCGCGGCGGTGACGGCGATCTTCGGCTGGACGATGCGGACGGCTGGGGGGTGGTCGGCGTGAGCCGGACCACGACCGCGTTCTCGATTGGGCTCCGGGAGCAGGCCCGTAACTACGTCCTCCTCGGGCTGCTGATTGTCCTTCCGTTCGCGTTCATCACGCTCGCGTTCGCGGTGACTCAGGACGTCCAGATGCCGGTTCGGACGCTGGTCGATGGCGAGGTGACGACGGTTCCGCGGGCGATGCCGGACGTCCACGGCGTCATCATGACGCCGATCACGAGCGCGCTCATCGCGGGACTCGCCGGCCTATTCCTGATGCGAGAAGCCAGGGACACGGACGGTCGGTTAGCGGTCGTCGGCTACCGCGCTCGGCAGGTGATCGCGGCCCGGTTCGGTGTCCTCACGACGCTAACGGTCGTCGTCACGGCCGTCTCCATTGGCGTCATGCTCGCGGACTTCTGGCCGGAGCACCTCTGGTGGTTCGTAGCCGCAATGATCGTCCTCTCGATGACCTATGGCCTGGTCGGGATGCTCGTCGGCGCGGCAGTCAACCGACTGGCCGGGATGTGGCTCATGCTGATCCTCCCGATGCTCGACATCGGTCTCTTTCAGGACCCCCTGTTCATACAATCCTCACCCGACTGGTGGATGAAACTCTTGCCCGGCTATCACCCCGTTCGAGTGATGGTCGATACCGGACTCACGTCCGGCGTCGATACGGCCGCGTCTCTCGGCTGGAGTGTCGTCTACCTCGCGGTCATCGCCGTCTGCACGGTCTTCGTCTACTACCGCGAGACGCGATTCCACCGCGGGTGAGCAGGCGCAGATCCCGTCGAACTACTGTTCGAACCGAAGTGCGTAGTGGTACGGCGGCAAGGCGATCTCTTCGCGTAGTTCGAACTCGGCCGCGTCGGTTACGGCCCGCGCTGTTTCTTCGGGTGCCATCCGGAGTTCCGTTGGGGGGCCACGCGGCTCGCCATCGATCGTCGTCGTCTCTCGCGACTCGTCACTCCAGTTCAGCACGACGAACTGCCCGCCTGGGCGGAGTGCGTCGAATGCTTGCCGGACGACCGCATCCGTGTCGTCGATGCCGTGGAACGTGTTAGCGAGCAGGACGACGTCCACGGGTTCGGGGAGTTGCTGGGCGAACTCACGGGCATCGGCGTGGCGCGTCTCGACGTTCTCGATCCCCTGCTGGGCGGCAATCTCGTCGAGTTCGTCAAGCAGTGACGTATCCAGATCGATCGCGTAGACCGTGGCCGGATCGACGATGCGGGCCGCGGGGAGTGCGAAGTAGCCGTTGCCGGAGGGGACCTCCGCGACGGTCGTCTCAGCGGTGATACCGAGGCGACGGAGCGTCGCGCCGGGGGTCGGCCACAGTTTGCCCCACCAGTCCCAGTCCGGCTGCCGCGTGTTCTGAAAACGGTCCATATGCGAAGTATCGTACAGTTCCCTGATACCTGTTCGGAATGTAGGGGAGATCCTGTTGGGTTCGAGGTTCCCGTCGCATACGCCTATAACACGACGTTCGACGAACGGTTGAGACAGATCTGTACGCCCCGCCACCTCGGGCGCGACCTTCGGCCTGGTGGCATCCGTCTTCTGGACGGCGATCTTCGGGACCATCGTCGGTGTCGTGACGTTCGTCTGCTCGGCCGGAGGTGTCCCCTTCGGCGCGGTGCTGTTCAGAAAGGGTCTCCCTTTCGAGCAGTACTCTCGTACATCTACGCCGACCTGATCGTCCCGTCGATCATTGACACCTACCGGGAATACTACGGGATCTATCGGGCGGGGTTCCTCTACTGGCTTCACCGTCAGGACTCGGGTGGGCAGGGGTGCCAGAAAATGCCTGCCTCGGCAGTAAATTAACGCTCGTCGTCGCGGATGACCATGAGCTTCACTCGATTGACACCGTCGAAGTCACGCAACCGATAGCTGAGTTCTCGGACACGATCGACGGCTCCCCGGCAGAACAGCGATTCGAGACACCACTCTCCCTGATGGGTATGGCTCGTGTTCAGGATCACATCTTGGTACTCGTGCTGGACGCCGTGGAGGTCCTCGATGACGTCGTGATGTCGGTAGTCGAATGCGACGAGAGCGACGACGGTCCCCGCCATCTCCTCGAGCTGCGAGTGGGACTCGATGTACTCCTGCATCGCCTCTCGCACTGCTCGCGACCGGTTGTCGAGCCCCTCGTCCTGCCAGACCTGGTCGAACTCCTCGAGGAGTTCGTCCGAGATGTTGAAACTCGTCCGCATGTCTCTTCGTTCGATAGCCCCCTACAAGAGTGCGGGTATGACGATATCCCCGATTCAGTATTAATAACCGTTATTCAGCTTCTTCGCAGAGATGGTCTTACGGAGATGTTACACGGGGAAGCACTCGGGTTGTTGCTCGGCGCGGTCGCACTGGGAGCAGTGCACGGTATCGAACCAGGTCACGGATGGCCAGTTGCCGCCTCGTACGCGCTCGACCAGCGGAACAAATGGGTGTACGGATTCGCCGCGAGTTTCATCCTCGGTATCGGCCATCTCGTTAGCAGCATCGCGATGGTAGCCGTGTTCTTCTACGCGAAAGATTACTTCAATCTGACACAGGTCAACGAGCCGATCACGGTCCTCGGCGGGGTTCAGATCGGTGGGCCAGTCAGTCTCGTGGCCGGCGTCCTCCTGATCGCGCTCGGTATCCGGGAGTACAGCCACGGCCATTCCCACAGTCACGGGAGTGGCCACAAACACGACCACGAGAACACGCACGACCACTCACACAACCATTCGGACGATCACTCACACGACCACGATTACGAGTCGGTAGGCCTCGTTTCGCGGCTCAAAGGCTATCTCCCGTTCGTCGGTGGACATTCACACGGTGGGCAGGCTGCGGCCGCCGATCGCGGACTCCTCGGGATCGCGTGGTTCGCCTTCCTCCTCGGGTTCGCCCACGAGGAGGAGTTCGAGATCATCGCGCTCTGTGCTGGGTCGAACTATTGCCTCGAACTGATGAGCGCCTACGCTATCACCGTCATCGTCGGCATAGTGAGTCTGACGATGTTGTTGATCGCTGGCTACCACAAATACGAGGAGCGTGTCGAACAGTACACGCCGTATCTCCCGGCGTTCTCCGCAGCTGTCCTCGTCGTTATGGGCCTCGGGTTCATTACGGGCCTGTTCTAGCCACCGTTTCAATCCGCACCCTGCTGGAGTTGCTCGTACTTCTCCTCGAAGCGCGCTTCACACGAGGGACAGCAGAACTGATAGAGGTCGCCGTCGATCCGGGCCGCGGTCCCCTCGCTATCGACCGTGTTCCCGCACTGTGCACAGGAGAGCGCGAACTCCGTTCCGCCGAGGTCGGGTGACCACTCCGCGTGCGAGAGCAGCGTCACCTCGAAGTCGTCGATCACGTCGCCCTCGACGGTGTCGGTCAGCCAACTTGCGACGTCGTTGTCGGGCACGCGAGCGAAGACCACCAGATCGGCCTCGGCGGTCGTGAACACGTGCTCGACCGCGTCGGCGTTCACAAACGTCTCAGCGACTGCGGATGTTTCCGGGCCGTTCGATGCGACGCCGAGTGTCACTAGGACGGGGATCCCCTTGCGTAGTTGCGAGCGGTCGATGTTCAGGGTGAAGCGCTCGATGATCCCCATCTCTTGAAGTCGCTCGACGCGATCGGAGACGGCCGGCGCCGAGAGGCCGACGACCTCCGCGATATCGCTGTAGGGACGGCGGGCGTTGGACAACAGCAACTCCATGATCTCGAGGTCAGTCTCGTCGAGGTCGCGCATACCCGAATACAACGACACCACCCGACAAAAGGTTCACTGGCAATCTACTTTCGATTCGAAAATCGAAACCCTCCAAGACACAACTTCTGAAGGGGAAATCAGCATAAAATATGCGAGTGTATGTAGATACGTATGACGACACTCACTGTCGAGGGAATGTCCTGCGGACACTGCGAGCAGACTGTCGAAGAAGCTCTCCGCGAGGTTAGTGGTGTAACGAATGCAAGCGCTGACCACGAAACAGGGCAGGCGAGCATCGATGGCGACGCCGACGTCACGGCGCTCGTCCAGGCTGTCGAAGACGCTGGCTACACAGCAAATCCCTGACACATAAGTAGTACGCACGGGATTAACTGACAGATCCCGAATCCTCCATCGTCAATCCCCGGCTCAAGCGATACTGGTCGCGGGTGGACGCGGAGATACGATCGAGAGAGGATCCATGAGAGACCACCTAGACCACGACGAGACGACGACGGGAGAGTCGGGGAGCCACGCCGCACCACGGACCAGCGGCCGGTGTGAGTGCTGTCGTATCTGCCAGTTACAAACCGGAAGCGAGGCTGCTGCCGAACGGACTGACCACGAACACGCCGGTCACAGCGATCAGCACGCGCACGACGCCGACCACGAACACGCTCACGAAGCACGCGAACACGGCAACCACGAAGCCCAGGACCACAGCGATCACGGAACACACACTGACCACTCCGGCCACGAACAGATGTTTCGTCGCCGTTTCTGGGTGTCGCTCGCCCTTTCGGTCCCCGTAATCGTCTTCAGCGAGTTTGTTCAGAACGTCGTCGGGTACACCACACCGACATTCCCAGGAAGCGTCTGGATCACGCCCGTCCTCTCGGTGGTCGTCTTCGCCTACGGCGGCGTCCCGTTCCTCTCGATGGCTCGCACAGAGCTGAACAATCGGGAGCCGGGGATGATGATGCTCATCTCCCTGGCGATCACCGTCGCGTTCGTCTACTCGATTGCGAGCCTGTTCATCGAGGGGACGACCCCGTTCTTCTGGGAACTCGTGACGCTGATCGACATCATGTTGCTGGGTCACTGGATGGAGATGCGCTCAGTCCGACAGGCGTCGGGCGCACTCGATGAACTGGCGCAACTCATGCCGGATACGGCTGAGAGAGTCACCGAATCCGGAGACACCGAGGAAGTCCCTGTTTCCAACCTCGACGAAGGCGATGTCGTGCTCGTCCGACCGGGAGCGAGCGTTCCGGCCGATGGCGAGGTCGTCGAGGGAGAGTCGAGCGTAGACGAATCGATGATCACGGGCGAATCCCGGCCCGTCGAGAAGGAACCCGGTTCGGAGGTCGTCGCTGGCACGGTAAACCAGGACGGGAGTCTCCGCGTCGAGGTTACCAAGACTGGCGAGGAGACGGCGCTGGCGGGCATCATGCGCCTCGTCGAGGAGGCTCAGCAGTCCAAATCCCGGACCCAGTTGCTCGCAGATCGGGCCGCTGGATGGCTATTCTATGTCGCCCTTTCGGTCGCCGCGTTCACGGCCGTCGCGTGGGTCCTCGTCGAGGGATTCGAGGTCGTCGTTCTGGAACGGGTCGTAACAGTGCTGGTCATCGCCTGCCCGCACGCGCTCGGGCTGGCCGTCCCGCTGGTAGTCGCCATCAACACCTCGACCGCTGCCAAGAACGGCATGCTTGTCCGCGACCGAATCGCCATGGAAGAAGCCCGGAATCTCGACACCGTGATGTTCGACAAGACGGGGACGCTGACCAAAGGCGAGCAGGGTGTCGTCAGCATAGAGACGGCAGGCGACTGGGACGAACAGCGTGCACTCGAAGTGGCTGCGGGCGTCGAAGGTGATTCCGAGCACATGATCGCCCGCGCGATCCGGGAGGCCGCCGAAGAACGCGATATCAAGCGAGCCAGTGTCTCGGACTTCGAGAATCTTCGCGGCCTCGGCGTGAAAGCCTCCGTTTCGGACGAGACAGTCCATCTCGGTGGGCCGAACCTCTTGGAGAAGTTCGGCGTCGAAAGACCCGACGCAATCGCTGACTTCGCCGATGAAGCCGGTTCGAACGCCCAGACAGTTGTCTACCTCGTCCGGGACGAGTCCGAGGTCGTCGCGGCGTTCGCGCTCGCGGACGTGATCCGCGAGGAGAGCCGCCAGACGGTCGAGGCGCTCCACGAGATGGGCATCGAGGTGGCGATGTTGACCGGTGACTCAGAAGACGTCGCCAGGGCAGTCGCCGAGGATCTGGGGATCGACCAGTACTTCGCCGAAGTCCTGCCCGACGAGAAGGACACAACGGTCTCACAACTCCAGCAAGAGGGGAAAATAGTCGCGATGGTCGGCGACGGGGTCAACGACGCGCCCGCACTGACGCGGGCCGACGTCGGCATCGCCATCGGCAGCGGGACCGACGTCGCGATAGAATCCGGCGATATCATTCTCGTCGAGAACAACCCGCTGGACGTCGTTCGACTGATCCGACTCTCGAAGGCCAGCTACCGGAAGATGCAGGAGAACCTCGTGTGGGCAAGTGGCTACAACGTCTTTGCGCTGCCACTCGCAGCGGGGGTGCTCGCACCGCTCGGGGTTCTCCTCTCACCTGCCGTCGGCGCGGTGTTCATGTCCCTCTCGACGATCATCGTCGCAATCAACGCCCGCCGGCTCGCGGGGATCGACCTCTCCATTCCCGGACGGCCCGCTTCAGAATGACACAGACACCGGGGCTCGGTGTCTCTATCGCGATCGGGGTCGCTCTCCCCTTGATCGTGTACTGGGCATACAGATCAAGACACCTCACTGATGTCCAAACGCTGTTGTTCGTGCTCGGATCGGTACTGGGATCGATCTGGGAAACAGCACTGTTACTTGTAGTGCCTCGGCTCACCGAGGAACAACTCTATACGGTCTACGCTGAGGTTTCGGTGCAGCCAGTGGTCCACGCCGTTTCGCATAGCTTCTGGGATGGCGGTCTGTTTCTAGTGGGCGTGTTCTTGGTTGAGCGTTTTACCGAGGGACCGCACTTCCGGACGTTTCGATGGCGTGAACTGGGCGTAATCGTGGTATGGGGGCAAGTTCAGTCGCTCGCTGTCGAGATCACTGCTATCGGGACCGACATGTGGACGTACCATCCGACAGCGTTGAATCCCAGTCTCTTTCGAGTCGGTGATGATACTGTTACCGTTGCGCCCCAATTCATCTGGTTGGTCGCTACGATTGTGTTCTACGGGTGCTGTCTGATCGTATATCGGCGATGGGACGAGCCTAGAAAAATATCCTGAGAGACTATCCAGCACTTTCGAATCAAAGGTTACTGACTGCCCAGAACCGTACTTTGTTAGTAGCAAACAGGATGAACGATGGACGCGTATCTTCATAGTAGACACCGCGTCACGCGGTGAGACGGTTATACATACTATGTCCACGAACGACTCTGACACGCGACTGATCACGCTCGTCCTCGTCCTCATCGGCCTTTTCATCGTCGTTCCCGGGTTCTTCATGGGACTTGGGATGATGGGAGGTCCAATGATGGGCGGTTGGGATCATGGAATGTGGGGTGACAGCGGGACTGTCCCCTCCTGGGCCTTCCTTCTCGGCTTCCTCTTGCAACTGCTCTTCCTAGTCGGTTTCGTCGTGGCCGGGTACCTCGTCTATCGCGGCGTCACGGGACGAACGCAGAATCGCGATCCGGCACTGGAAGAACTCAGGCTCGCCTACGCCAGGGGCGATTTGAGCGATGACGAGTTCGAAAGTCGTCGCCAACAGCTTCGAGAAGACGATCAGTCGTAGGCTCTCGAGACGAGAATCCCCAAATCAGTCTTCGGACGTCGCTCCGAGCTCGTCCGAGACCACGTCGAGGACACGCTCGAATCGATCGTGAACCTCGGTGGCGATCGAATCAAGAGCCTCGTTGTCGGCGATTCCGACGAGCTGCCGTGGATCGACCGCACTCACCGTGATCGTGCCATCGTCGGCTTCGTACACGATGACGTTACACGGAAGGAGTGCACCGAGTTCGATCTCTTCGGTCAGCCCTTCGTGTGCCAGCGGCGGGTTACACGCACCGAGGATGCGGTACTGACGGAATTCCTCGTCGAGTTTCTCCGCGAACGTCGCTTGCACGTCGATATCACAGAGGACGCCGAATCCCTCGTCTTTCAGTGCCTCCATCGTTGTCTCGACGGTAGTCTCGAAGTCGGCCGATACAGTAGTTTGTATAGTATAGTCCATACCATACACTATTACTCTGGAGTCTTAACGGTGTGGGTTCGAAGATTCGGTAGTACAGGACGTCCCGAGTCAGTTGGTCCGGTCAAGTCGCTCACGACGCCGGTCGAACTCTTCGTCAGAGAGTTCCCCACGGGCGTAGCGCTCTCGCAGGACAGCACGCGGTGAGTCGGCCCCGCTGTCCCGGTCGCGTGATACGAAGGTGTAGAGCAGGTACGCAGGCACGGCCACTAGTAGGCCCATCCAGAGAAATCCCCACAGGCCCATGGTGCCACCGAACAGCCCCCCGCCACCCATCATGCCACCACCGCCGTAGCTCCCGCTCCCGTGGGCGGCTGCGGTGCCGGTCGCTGTGGCCAGTAAGCCGACAGCTGTGATTATCGTTCGGCGAGCAGTACAAGCGTGTCGAGCAGTGATTTGGGTCATTGTGATCTGTGGAACGTGATGTTCGAACGAGACGGCCCGAGCCGCTCAGCAGCCGTGGCCGCGCCCGTCCATCCCGGAGCCACCGCGGGGGGTATCGCTCTGGTGGGTGTCGTCGGCGTGGACGTCGTAGCCACCGCTGTGACCGAAGTCGTGCGTCCCGTAGCCACCGCTATGATTGTGGTGCAGGTACTCTCCACCGTGGCCAGTGTAGTTCGCCTCAGCCATGTGCTGTGCCATTTCCTCGACAGTGACGCCCATGTGCGCCTCCATCCACGCGACTGATCCGGAGCCCATATGTTCGCTCATGTGGTTCTCCATCCAGACCTCCCACTCCGCGGCGGTCCCATTGTACGGAGGCGCCTCCGTTCCGTTATACGGATGTTCGGTCGTCGCGTCGGTTCCATGTGCACTGACGGCGGTCGCACCGAGCGCGAGTCCGACGATCGCGATCGCCACGAGCAGCCAGCGTCCTGAGTCGATAGTGGTCATGGTGGTTCTCCTCAGTTCACTGTAGCACCGATCGAGGGTTATCAGTGTGGGTGTGAACCGAGGTAGGAAAACGTTCGAGAACGTTTCTAATCCGATCTAAACGTTTCCTGCGAGCCAGACCGTTCACTGCGGCCGAATTCGGAGAGGTGTCCTCGAATCCCATGTTGTCAGCCCATTACCGTGAGACGACAGCGCACAGTATTGCTCGATACTATCAAAACCGATACGTGCCTGGCACGCTAACGACACAGTATGAACGAGCGAGATCTCGGGTGGTGGGACGCGTGAACCGACGGCAGACAGATCTCGGCGTCGGGCTGCTCGGCGTCGGTATTCTCATCGTCGGCGGTGCCCTCAGTTGGGACGCCTATCAACAGCAGCAATCGATCGATAGGATGGGGTCCATGATGGGTGAATCGATGGATGCCGTCCACGGGACTGACCCGCTCGTGTACGTCCTCGGGACACTGTTCGCGACTGCCGTCGTCGGCGTCTTTTACCTCGCCGTTCGAACCGACGTTCCCCCGGAGAGAGACGCGGATACGGCCGAACGGACCATCGTTGCCGGAGATCCGGAACCCACTGAGATGACTGACGCGAAACGATCAGTGGCGACGGATGGCGACGACTCGGCGCTCGGCGGAGAGCCGACGGCACCAGACGCTGGCGCCCGATCTAACGGTAGCGGCGAATCGGAGACAGTCAGCCAGCGGCGCGTGCTAGACTTGCTTCCGGAAGACGAACGGCGAATCCTCGAACCAGTTCTCACTTCTCCTGGGCTGACCCAAATCGAACTCCGCGACCGCTCGGACTTCTCGAAGAGCAAGGTGAGCCAGACGGTGAGCGACCTCGAAAAGCGCGGACTCCTGTATCGAGAGCGCCAGGGACGGACCTACCGCGTCTACCCGAGCGACGAACTCGAGATGCAGGATCCAGCACTCGATCAACAGCAGTTCTCTTCGTCTGGCGACCAGTGACAGGCGTCGCCAACTGTTAATTCGTTGTCCTCGATGAAGGCGGCCAGACACGCGTAGTTACAGAAATACTTCGGTGAGCCACAATCGTCGGTGCAGTCACGGACGCAGAGCGGGTCGTGATCGAAGATTCGCGATCCACAGTACGCGCACGTCTCTTCCTCGTCGGGTGTCGAAACCGTCGCGGACATACCTCTGATAGGAGCGTCTCCACAGAAAGCGTTTCGTCGATGCTACTGCGTACTGCTCGGCGGTGACGCGGGCCGGCGACGCTCGCCGGGCCTGCACTATCGACGAAGACTCCTGTCGATCGCCTGTTCGAGGTCGGCCCGCAGGTCTGCGACGGCTTCGAGGCCGACGCTAAACCGGACCAACCCGTCTGTGATTCCGGTCTCGCGGCGTTCCGCGACCGGGACGGCGGCGTGAGTCATCGTCGCCGGGTGTTCGAGCAAGCTCTCGACGCCGCCGAGACTCTCCGCGAGCGTGAACACCTCGGTGCTAGCGACGAACTGCTCGACCGCCGCGAGCGAGGCGTCGAACTCGACGCTGAGCATACCACCGAAATCGTCCATCTGTCTGCTCGCGAGGTTGTGCTGGGGATGCGACTGGAGACCGGGATAGTGGACGGTCTCGACCGCGGGGTGATCGTCGAGCCAGGTCGCCAGCTCAAGGGCGTTTTCGGAGTGGCGCTCCATCCGGACTGGCAGGGTCTTCGTCCCACGCAAGACCAGAAAGCAGGCGAACGGATCCGGCGTCGCGCCGACGCTGTTCTGGTAGAATCCCAACTGGTCGTCCAACTCGGGGTCGTCGGTGACCAGCGCGCCGCCGACCACGTCCGAGTGGCCGCCGAGGTACTTCGTCAGTGAGTGGGCGACGATGTCTGCTCCGAACTCCAGGGGACGCTGGAGTGCCGGTGTCGCGAAGGTGTTATCGACCGCCGCGAGGGCGTCGTACTCGTGCGCGATGGTAGTGATCGCCTCGATATCGAGGACGCGCATGAGCGGGTTGGTCGGCGTCTCGATCCAGACCAGTTCCGTGTCCTCGCCCATCGCGTCAGCGACGGCGTGGTGATCGGTCGCGTCCACGAACGAAAAGCGGAGGTCGTAGTCCTCATAGACCTGGGTGAACAGCCGGTGGGTCCCGCCGTAGACGTCCCGACCGACGACGACGTGATCGCCAGCTTCGTGCAGATTGAGGACTGTGTTGATCGCGGCCATCCCGCTGGCGAATGCCCTGCCATGGGAACCGCCTTCGAGACTTGCGAGGTTGTCTTCGAGCGCTGTGCGCGTGGGATTGCCGGTCCGGGCGTACTCGTAGCCGCGATGGTCGCCGGGCGCGTCCTGGGCGAACGTCGAGGAGGCGTAGATCGGCGGCATGACCGCGCCAGTCGCAGGATCAGGTTCCTGTCCGCCATGAATTGCACGGGTCTCGAAGGCAGTGCCCTCGCGACTGAGTCCCGTGCGTTCGTCTCGATCGTCGCTCATGCTTTCCCCTCCCACTGCTCGAAACTGCCGTAGAGCTGTTTCGATAGGTAGCGCTCGCTCCCGTCAGGGAACACCGTCACCACGGTGTCGTACGGCGCGCCTCGCTCGCCGCGGGCGATCCTCTCAGCGACGCGTCGAGCCGCGACGCTGGCTGCGCCGGAACTCGATCCGACGAGGTGGCTCTTTTCGGCTGCGAGCCGCTGCACCTCGGCGTGGGTATCGGGGTCGCTGACCGTCACGAACTCGTCGATTCCTTCGGGTTCGAGCAGTTGCGTGACTGACGGGTCGTGCGTGCCAATCCCCTCGGTCTTGTAGTCGCCTTCCTCGCGGTGTTCACCGAGCAGTTCGCCGAACGTCGAGCCCTCGGGTTCGACGGCGACGACGTGGACGTCGGAAACGTGTTCGCGAACGGCGCGAGCGATACCAGTGAGCGTCCCACCGGAGCCGACGCCGACGACGACCGCACCGATTCGCCCGTCCAGCGCGTCGAGGATCTCGGGGCCGGTCGTCCGGTAGTGTGCCTCGACGTTTAGCGGGGTCGCGAACTGCTGGGGGACGACCGCGTCGTCGCGCCGAGCCGCGATCCCGTGGGCCTTCTCGATCGCGTCGGACATCCCCGCGTCGCCGGGGATGTGGACGATTTCGGCCCCGAGTGCGGCCATCAGCCGTTCTTTCTCACTGCTGAAGCCCTCGGGGACGACGAAGACCGCGTCGAGGCCGAGTTCGTTCGCCGCGATCGCCATCCCGATGCCGGTGTTTCCAGCGGTCGGTTCGACGATCGTCCCGCCGGGTGGGACGTCGCCGCGCTCAAGCAACTGTTCGAGGATGTGTTTGCCGATCCGGTCTTTGACGCTGCCGCCGGGGTTGAACGTCTCCAGTTTCGCGTAGATCGAGACGCTCTCGACCGCGTCTAGTTCGACGAGCGGCGTCTCGCCGATGGTGTCCAGTACCGATGTCTTAGGTTCGATGTGTGTCGTCATGTCTCTGGGGTGTGCGTGAATCGTCTGTCAGCGATGCGAGCCAGCGAGGAACGGACTCAACAACAGCGACAGCAGCAGCCCAGAGACGAGAGAGAACGAGTGCGGTCGTGAACCACTTCCGGCACCCGCCGCTGCCGGCGGGCGTTCGAGTCGGACACTCCGGGGAACGATGCCGTCTTCGAGACGGGCGTCGCCGGAGTTGGGTGGGTTCGACCCATACACTGAGCTACGACCCAGTGATTTATGCCGCTTTCCCTTTCGAATCCGAGGTGGATATCTTGGGGCAACGAGGGCATCACCGCGCCGTGAGAATCCAGAGATCGTTTATCAGCGATCGTTTCCCATCTCTCTGTAATGAGCGAGCACTGGACTCGGAGGGGATTTCTCGTCGCGAGCGGCGGGGCATTAGCTATTGGTAGTGCCGGGTGTCTTGGAAATACCCCCGGCGATGAATCGTCCGCACCGTCAGACTGGGACATCGATCAGGAACTGTCGGTCGAGACAGTCGAGCAGTACAACTCGCCAGGATGCAGCTGTTGTGAAGGGTACGCTGAGTACCTGCAGGAGAACGTGACCGGGAGCGTCTCCGATACCGTCCCCGAGGACATCACCGCGCTCAAGCGTGAACTCGGCGTGCCACAGGCGCTTCAGAGCTGCCACACGGTCACCGTCGGCGAGTACGTGATCGAAGGCCACGTCCCCGTCGCGGCAATTTCGAGACTGCTCGAAGAGTCGCCGTCGATCGACGGAATCGCACTCCCAGGTATGCCGACGGGATCACCAGGTATGGGCGGGCAGAAACAAGGGAAACTCACCGTTCGGGCCTTCACCGACGGGACGTCTGGAGACGTCTTCGCGGAGTTTTGAGCACTCGTTTCGGAACGTAGTGCTTGTTCCTGTTAACTCGTGGTCGTCGTCTCTGCATCGTGTCCGTGTTCCGTCGTCTCTCCTTCGTGGTGTCTCTCGATGCTGAAGCCACGATAATCACTTCACTTTCGACGGCAGACGGAAACGAACTGGAGAGTTAGTCCGCGCTGGACGTCGCGGGGGAATCGAGCGCCTCAAGGGCCTCGTAGTGGTTGCGGATCGATGCCGACGAAATATCGGCCGCCTTGGCGATCTCTTGTTGGGACCACCGACCGCGAATACCGACAGCAACATACACTGCTGCCGCAGCAAGGGATGACGGTGATCCCCGAATGTCCGTCGACGTTTCGGCAGCCTCGGCAAGCCGATAACTGTCGATTCGAACTGACTTCGGAACTCGTCCCGAGAGGCTCTCAAAGATTGAGGGGAGAAGATCCGTTGGCAGGAAGACCGGGACCCGAACGTCCAACTCCCGCTGGAGAGTTAGTCGAGACCGGCGGATCTTATCCGCCGAACAGTGGGCAGCGTCTGCGATGTCTTCGACGGTCCGAACGGTGGTAGTCTGGCGAGCGGCGACGAGGATGCACGCCGGGACGAGCGCGTCGATCGAGCGGCCGATAGTCAACTCAGCCTCCTGGGCATCGGAAAACAGCTGACAGGCCCGCTCGTTGACCTCCTCCCCGCGCTGAAGCGCGAGGATTCCTCCGTGGGTGATCCAACCAGATCGATTACCCCGGCTGTGAACTTGCGGGTTTGCTGAGGCTGGGTTGGTCAAGTGAATGCGACTGTTCCCCAAAGTCGACGGGTCTCCAGTCGTGTTCGTTCCACTGCCAGTACGCCCCATTACAGGGTGCGTCCCTGCCGCGTTCAGCAGACAGGGCAGCGGGCCGGGCCATCGGCCCTCCTTCAGATTGCAGGATGTTCCACGCCCCTGCCACGTCACTGTGTGCATCCAATCGGCAGTCGTGACATCGAAACGAATCGCCTGTTCGGGTCACATCGCAACTCCCACACTCGGGACACTCGCTACTCGAATCGGCTTCGCTCACTTCCTCAACTGCAATCCCGACATCACCGAGTGTCAGTTCTATCCGCTCCAGCAGTTGTCGGTGTGACCAGAAGGCGTGATTCTTCTCGTTCACGTCAGCACTCCAATGCGTGTCCAGCACATCGGTCAAGTCACCAACGTACACCGTGTCAATGTTGCGTTCGAGGAGCCACTCAGCGGCGTGTTTCACCGCCGCATCACGGCTGTGGTCGCGCTTTCGGGAGCGAGCATCGTACAAGCGTTTGATGCGATGACTCGTGTATTGCTCGTCTGGAAGTTCCGACTGGAGTGTGGCGATTCGCTCGGAATAACTCTGGAACCGGTCGAACTCCGGGCGGGCGTGATACACCGCCGTATCACCAGTTTCAGTGACAACAGCCAACGTGTTGTTTGCTCCGACGTCGATGGCGGCTGCCTGCGTCGTGTTCTCGGTGTCGAGTGTGTGAGTGAAGGCATCCTCTCGCTGTTCACGAATATGGTCTGGTTGAATACGGACAGGATGCTGGACACGAAGCCGGTCAGCGTGTTCGTCGTAGATGAGTTCCAATCGGCTATCATCACCGTCCCACTGTGGATTTCCCTTGATTTCGAGCGTGACGCGCTCGTTGTGTTCGAAGTCGTAGCGGTCTTCGAGGACGTCACCGACGCCGAATTCGAGCGTACTCTTGTCATCGTCCCAGTCGAACGTGTAGAGGTCGTTGCGAACGAGGCCGTGCAACTCGTAGCCCTCATCACGAGTGCCCCAGTAGCCCGGCGGTGACGGTTTCTCGGTCACTGCCGGGTTGGAGTCGTCGTGGTACTGCTCAAGCAACCGGAAGTGGCTACGCCATGCTTCGCTGTTCTTCCGGGCAATCTGCTGGCACGTCGCTTTCCCAATGATAGGAGCGTACTCGTCGTAGAGGTCGGTGTACTCGGCGTCCCACACGTCACCAATATCGCTGAAGTATTCTTGCCTGCGTCGGTAGTTGATCTGATTCCAGAGTGGCGGTTGGGCGGCCAGCCAGTCGAACACACACTGCCGATACCTGTCGCTGGTTGCTTCAACAGTGTACGTATTCGTTCGTTGTGGCCGGCCGCTCACACCCGATTATTTGAAGTCAAATATCATAAGTTTTGGGGTTACAAAAGACCACTATCACGTAAAAAGTAGTATGTCATGTTAGTATTATTCTCGCCCTGAAGGGCAAGGCTTTCGCCTCGAATCTTCCGTAACCTCGTCGCTGCAGTCGAGCGCCGAGGCGATCCTCTGTACCTGGCTGAGTGCGTATCGCTGGTTGCGCTCGGCCTTCGAGCGGGTCTGGGCCCGGGTGTGATGGGTCCGTTGACGCTCCATCCGGCGACGCTTTTGGCCCGAAAGCTGTGCCCGATCATTCACAGTACCGATGATGGTCGAGAGCCCACCGTCATGGAGCTTTTTCGTGTTCGGTGGCCCCGTTCGTCTTCGATCTACGTCATCATCGGTAAAACGTCGCCACTCAGGACCAGGATCGATTACGGCGTCGTCGACGACGATGTGACACTCTGTGCAGACAAGTTGACCGGTCTGTTGGAGCTGACCGCCGCACTCGGGACACTGTTCTCCGGGGGATACTGCTGTAGCCATCGGAAGTTTTCCTCCACCACACCAGGGGACCAACAAATACCGCTCAGTCCCGACCACTGTATCTTGCACGTACAGAATTGGCCTACAGAGAAACAGCAGGAGGTGCGTGAGGGATACAGAGGATGAAGTCAGCATATAGGGTTAATTAAATTCATGCTTCGGAGTCTGCACCAGCAGGTAGAGTGAACATACGAACCTCACGGTGAATTGCTTTGCAAAGATACAGAAGGCGATCCGACCGGTATTATGAGCAGAGGGAACCTTGGCCTCAGAGGTTCCCAAAGGCCTCAACCAGTTGTCGAGGCCGCCAAGGGAGTTATTAATTAACACATACAGAGCGTGTCATAGAAAGCGTCACGTACGAAGCAGCAGGGTGCGAAAAGTGTGTCCAACACCAGCGCAACCCTGCAAGACGTAGCTTCGGTAGACGACTTCTTGAATGCGGCGGCTACCGAGACAGTACCGCTGTTTGAATACCTTGAATTCCAGTTTCTGAGAGAGTACGACGTGTTCGCCCCCTCGAAGCGGGGGCGAACACGAGTTCACCAGCCACCAGCCCTCTTTTGCGGCTTTCTACACTGCTACTACAAGGATATCTACGGCACACGTCCGGTTGCACGAGAACTCCAGCACGGCCTCGTCTGGTACTACTGTGGACTCGACAAACCGCCGTCTAGGGACACGGTTGACCGCTTTCTCACCGATCTCGAACACGTTATCGACGATATCTTCAACAGGCTCATCGAGCAGGCCGCCGCCCGCGGCCTGCTCGACTCCACGTACTCTATCGATTCGACACACATCGAGGCGATCCAATACAACGACGCCGCCTCGTGGAACTATGATCCAACTGCCGAGGAGTACTACTACGGCTTCGGCTGTACGATCGTCTCAACCGGGTCAAAGATTCCGATTGCGGCGGAATTCACACAGGCCAAACAAGCAGACAAAGAGACGGCGATGCGCGTCACACGTGACGCGCTCGCCGTCGAAACTCCGATCTGGATGCTTGGAGATAGCGCCTACGACATCCTTGATTGGCACGATCACCTGCTGGCCGCAGGGGTCGTGCCAATCGCTCCATACAATCCGCGAAACACTGATGACCCGAAAAATATCGAGTACAGGGTCGAAGACCGAATCGAGGAACACAGCGAGGACGTTCAGCTGAAACAATCCATCTTAGACGAGACGTACAACAACCGGACAGGAGTGGAACGAACCAACGACGCAGTCAAGGACTGCGGCCTCGGGCACGTCCGCGCCCGAGGCCGCGTCCATGCACGAACAGAAGTGTTCCTTGCACTGTGTCTCCGACTCGTCATTGCAATCACCAACTACGAGCGAGGAAACGAACCGGGCTGTGAGATGCTATGAGTTGGATTCTATGACACGCTCCGCGGTATGGTGGAAGGCCGGGAAGAAGATCTTGGCGAGGACAAGGTAAAGTACGACTACGAGATTCAAGACCAAGGGAAGCAGTGGGTCAGGGACCAGCTCTCGAAAGAAGAAGCGCAACGAATTCTCGAACTTGCAGAGGATATTAAAGACGAGTACGGTGATGTCTATCTCTCGGATCTGATTGATGAAGTGTACTCACGGTATCCGAAATACGCTGAGAATAGTATCTACTGACCAGGTGGTCTTTAGAACAGCTGTAACCGGAGGGTCAAGTCCGCGGGCGTGTAGGTATGGGCCAATCGACGAGCATTGTGACCAAAGACCCAGTCGAGTCAAAAGGAACTCTCAACGGCAGCATCTAGATCTCTGAGCGCCTGATTCGACGGCTCAATAGACGGGACACAGTGATCCAGGCATTTCTGGGATTGAACGTACATCTCGACACGCGTCGCCGTCTCTGCAGCAACAGCCTGTGCGGACCAAAGGCAGCCTGATTAACCCGAGCTGCATCCTTGTCGTCATATGAACTGCCCCCGAATCGGGCAGCCGCAGAACGGATCGCTCCGTAACCGCTTTGTCGTGCGAATATCACGACTTACGTAATGGCAGATATCGGGCGATGGGTCGTCTGGGGTCTCCTTCCGTCAGTAATTGGCGGACTCCTCCTTAACGCCATCTTCCCCTTTGATTCGATCAACAGCGAAATCTTCGCAGTCGTACTGACGGATCCGATACTACGAACCGGCGCGTTAATCGTCGTACTCGTTGCTCCCGTGTACTTCGGCATGAGATACATCATCGGGCTTGTCTCCTCCCTGGTAAATCGGCGGCGAGAGATTCAGAAAAGCAACTCACCAAGCGTATACAGCAGCACCTCTAAACCGAGTAAGCTTACGTGGTACGGTGTCGTCCGGCACTACGGCGCGGACTGGTACGTGGCAGTGGGTGAACCACGTCGTGGGAGTGAGAAGTACGCGTACATCGAGAAAGGGCCGTGCTGTCCGAACTGTCAAACGGAGATGCTCCACCGGAATAAGACGCGACTCTTCATTCTGAAACGACGTATCTGGTTGTGCCCGGAGTGCGAAACGGTCGTTGATCGGCCGGATGAGATGCTGTTCGAAGAGAAACGTGGCGTGAAGAATGTAGTCGAGAAGCACGTAATGGCTGCTCTCTCTTCCGATGACCCGGTGGAATACATCGAGTCAGTGGATGGGTTCGATACTGGGCGGTGGGGGAAGCGACTCCCCTAATTAAGAAGCAGTTGACAAACTACCCAGTGTCAGGACTACTCCCGTCCGCGTTCGGTCACGTACCGGTCCTTAATCGAATCATCATCGTACGTCGCCGGGCCGTCCAACCATTCAAATCCGAATTCCTCCTCAATCACCCGGAGACAATTCTCAACAGACAACTGGTCACCGACGGTGAACTCGACTCCATACCACGAATCTGAAAGAGAGCTCAGTAACGTCTTCGCACAAACCGAAGCGTGATCGTGGACAGCGTAGCTCCACTCAGTGAAATACGCGAAATTATGAGACACATCGTTTCTGCATTGCCGGATAAACTGCGCAAGACGCACCTCCTTACCAGACAATTCCCCGTCCTCGTACGCCTCGGTAATCAACGGAGAAAGGTCGTTATCAACTCCGAGTCGGTCCTCTAACGCGTGTTGGAGGAACGACCCAGTTCGCGTCAGGACGGACGTGACGTGATTCTGAGACAGTAACAAGTCAATTTCGTAGAGTTCGATGATGAAGAATGTGAGATTCTCGTCTGCTTCATCAAGAACTGCGATTAGTGCCGACGAGATTAACGCGACCGGGTTTCTGCGGCCGCGTTCCTTCAGTTCGGCTCCGAGGCGTTTCTTTTGTTCTTCCTCGTCAAAGACAGTGAGGTGCTCGCCGCGATTCAGCCGGTAGTCGTCCGGGATGTCGAGCTCTTCCGGCTCGGTTTCGTACACCCACCGGAGTTTTCCTACGTACCCATGAATCAGGTGCCATTCTCGTGCAGTGTAATTCTCCATTCCTTACGAGTTCGCACTCCCGTACAGATATTCAACTTTCAGTTCTCTGTTGAAACACACTAGTTCGGTACAGTCTGTGATGAAACAGCCAGTATGTAGAATTACGGCCCTGTTGAAATCCTATGTGGCTGACAAGTGGCAAGTGCTGAATAGAGAGGGTCTACTTAACGACCTCCGACAGAATCTGTTGACCTATGAGGATTTCAACAGAGCCATTTATCCGTGTTCGATTGATATCGAACACCGACTCCCAGTTCACATCGAGAGCAGAACCTCGACGACGTGCTCACCGTGCCCGCTCCAGAGTCTTTGGCGAAGCGGAGAGGTCGCGTTCGAAGCGGTCAGCTAAGTTATTGCTCATACGTAGATTGTTGTACAGGTGTACAGCCCTATCTCCCTCAAAATTTCTGGGTGAGATTGGGAGGCTTGAAGACAGCTTGAGCAGCCATCCAAAGGTCTAATTTGTGGTGCGGCCAATTAACTGTCGAGCGCAACGGTGCTGCGTAGAGCCTGTGTGACTATGTCCCGGAAGCCTGGCGGTGCAAGCCAACAGGCGTCGAAGACGGACGTGGGCACAGGAAACGCACCGATTTTTCGATTCTACGGTACGGAGAGCTGCTACCGGGCTCAGTAACTCGTGATATCCCGGTCTCCGAGCACCCGCGTGTACGTGTCGTCACCGGTCACGTCGGCGAGCCGTCCCGCGAGTTCGCGCAGGTCATCATCGACGTCCCACTTCTCGACGTAGTTCTGGACCGCCTGGCCCTTCTCGTAGCGGTAGCGGAGGAACTGGAGCTTATCGAGATTCGAGAGGTGGTCGCCGCCGTCGCCGTTGACGCGTTCCTGGATGTACGCCTGGCGCTTCTCGTTGTCCCACGTGCCGAGTTCGAAGCCGTCGTCCTGATTGTACAGGCGCGTCTCCTTGAGGTCCTCCGGTGTGGCATTCGTCCCGCGGCAGAGCTTGTTGACGTCGTCGTAGGAGACGTCGGGCGTGTCGAGCAAGTCGATGAACACGTCTTCAACGCCGATATCGCTGGCCTCTTGGATGATGCCGTATATCTCTTGGACGACTTCCTTGGCGGACATGATCTCGCCGTCGCGCTGCACCTTCCCGTGGTGCTTGGAGTACTCACGGAAACACGCGCCCATCTCCATCACGCCAATGTCGCCACGGGAGAGGTCACGGTTCTCTTCGAGTTGGATACGGGTACGGCGGGCCGTACGGTAGATGTCGCGGCGGAGGGAGTTCCACGAGGCTGGCTCGGTGTCGTCGATGGGTCGGGCGACGACGGTGATGTCGAATGAGACTGCTTCACCCGTGATGAATTTATTAGAGTCTGCACTAATTGGATACGTCGCTGTAACCTCGAATCCGTTAGCACATAGCGAGGCAAGCAATTCGCCCCACGACTCTGAGTCAGAGTGGTGGTAAGTGAATGCTAGCACCCCATCGTCTTTTAACGCCCGTCGGATTACAGCGAAGGCTTGCCCAATCTCAGTTTCGAAGTCCTCGGCAGTCTTGTCCAGATACGGGTTAGTTACGATTGACTCGGCACGAGGCGTCTGGTCTTGATCGAACCCAGGGTATTCATCTTCAAGCAAAATCTTCTGCCAGACGTAAAAATAGTCTGAGACCTCCGAGTAGATGATATTGTCGTAGTATGGTGGGTCAGTAATTACTGCGTCAAATTCGTCCTCGAAATCGAGGTTCCGCATATCGCCTTGATAAAGAGTGGACTCCTCACCAATTGGCTGTGCGAACTTTCCCGTCTCTTGAGTTTCCCCATCTTCGATGAATCGTTCTGTCGGAGAAGCCCCATACTCAACTCCTCTCAACACTTTATCGACAGAGTTTGAGAACGTACCTCGGCCTGCTGAAGCACCCCAGACGTTATTTTCGATGGCTTCTGAAGTCGGCACGAACGAATTCATTCGAAAAACGCCCTCAATCTTGTTCGCAGGTTGGTTGTAGATACAGAACATGTTTTGGAACATAAGTGAGTCTGTTAGAGCCAAGAGAAGGTAGTCCCGCAGTGAAGGGTCTATATCTTCGATAGACCGCATAATCTTCGCAACCGAGAGTAGCTGGCGCTCGTTGTGCATATCGGTCCAGTACTCGTATCCGTGGTCAAAGACATCATTTCCAGCCAGTTCAGATGACGCAGTAATCGCTCCTTCTGGAATTTTTTCGCCAGGAACGTACTCATGGAGGTCGTCGCTACTTTCCCACTCTTCGATTGCTTCGTCCAGAAGATCGATATCTGCCTCTTCAACACGTTTGTATCCTTTATACTCACTTCGCTCTTCACCGGCGGTCTCACAGTGTTCGCAGAAGTATTCGACCGCGTACAGACGGAGGTCTGGTGAACCCTGTTCTTGGATGGCATCCGTGATTGCGTACTTCTGTCCACAGTCAGGGCAGTTGTACTTCCCTCCTCGAGATACATTCCCGTTCTTCGGAATGAAACTATGGCCACAAGCATCGCAAAGGCTCTCTGACTGCCAGTCGTCCACGAGAGTCACCGCCCCACAGCCCGGGCACAGAACGTTGTATTTGTCATCATTCTCGTAGCGTCCCTTCGCCACGCGATAGTCCTTGAATAGTGGAACCGTGTGCCCGCATGAAACGCAGTCCAATTCTTTCACCCAGAAATTGTACATCACGTCGGCGTCGTGGTCGCCGTTCGGGCAGGGCGTTTTGTAGTACTCCGTGATCTCGTCCGCGACGTCCTCCTTCACCTGCTCGAATGCTTCCTCAAGCTCTTCGACGTCGGTTTGGCCAGCTTCGAGTTCTTTCTTCGTGACGAACCACGCGACAGGGTTCAGGTCATTGCCGACGACTTCAGCGCCGAAGCGCGACGCCTCAACGAGCGACGTGCCGCCACCCATAAATGGGTCGAGAATCTTCTTGTCCTCGACGCGGACATCCTTGGGGTAGAGCTCCCAGAGGCTCTCAGGGTCTGCCATATCAACGCGGTCAAGGATGGAAGCGATATCTAACTCACTGGAACCTTCGTCATTCCAGTTCGCAAGCGTCTCTCCGTTATTACCTGGCTCAAACACATCCACTGTATCTGGATCGTGAAGAAGAGAGTAGAGCGAGATTGCACGGAAAACACACCCCAGGCGACGGGCCCACCACTTGTGCATTGTGTAAATAGGACGGTAGTACATCTTCGCTCGCCCCTCTCGTTCCGCCAACTCGTTCACGCGCTCGATGGGGAACCCGCGTTCGATGGGGAGTTCCGTCCGCTCCTGCCGACCCTGTGAAGATCCAGATTGCTCAGACATTATTCAGTATATAGAAGCGATAACGCAGGAACCCCATAAGTGTGCGTTCTTCACACCCTTTCTGTACTGTGACGAGACCAGTACTGTGGTAGCGAACTGATTGGATACTTATAACCAGTTGTCTTATGTGCCCCGGTTTCCATCAAAACATCAATGCCGTCACACACGAGTGGGACGCAACTCATTTTCTTTCTGTATCTTCTCGTGCCAGGTTATTTCGCATTTCGAACATATCTCTGGGCCAATATTGCGCTTGATGAAACCTCGAGGCTTACCAAAATCGTCCATATGTCTATGGGCGGGTTCGGGTCACTTGCGGTAGTTGCCGTTATTCGGAACTTGGGGTTGCTACACTTCGATTTTATTCCCCTTTGGCTCGCCGTTAATGAGCCGATCACATTTGAAGGAGTTTCAACTCTTACTGTTGCAGAAGCAACCAATCTGATCGTAATGCAATCATTCGTAGCAGTCTTGGGTGGAATCCTAGTAGGAAGTCTTCGTATCATCGTGTGGGAGGGGGAAACGAAGGAACGTAAGAATCTAAACAACCCTTGGGAAGAGTTCGAATATCAGGCTACGTACGATGGCACAGTGACTGTCCTCACGGAGAATGACGAGCAAATAACCGGCCAGCTACTCGAAGTTGGTAACTCTAGTACCGAAAACGACATATTGCTAACGGAGCCCCGGGAGTCTCAGTTTTTTAATGGTGAGTTGGAGGAGGGAGAATCAAGAGGAAAGATCTCATACCACCATCAGCGCGACATCTCTCGCGTAATCCTGCATAGTGAATGGGAAGGTCACGAACGTGGCAGTATTGAACGATATCACCGTGACCTCCTGAACTCTGGATTAAAAACCCGGAGCTGGATACTCAGGAGATTCCAATGGGTTCAGTCCACCGTTAGTGGATTCAAAGAAGCAATATCTTCGGTATTACACAATGATGAGCAGCAAGACGGGTTAGATATCGAAGATGAGGTCTCACTATCTGATACCTCTGACGGAGAGAGCAGAGAAAGTGGCGATGAATAGACTAATATTGGTATACGCTATTTTCGGTGTACTCAGAGTGCCTGTCATAGACTCGTTCAATTAAATCCCGTAATGACAGGTGGCCATATTCGTTAGCAATGGCCTCGGCAGCGTTAAAGATGACATCAATGTCTCCACCTCGGCTCGTAAGTTGCTCTACCGCTTTTCTCCCAGAATCTTCCAGTACGTAATCATATCGCGTATTCCCCCCGACCGTTTTTTCAGTCGAAATCTTCACCAGACCTTTTTCCTCCAAGTCCTCAATATCCTCCAGTAGCGATTTAGAGAACGGGCCGTAGTCGTACTTTCGGTAGGTATAGGCGTCAAACTGGTCTCCGAGCTCTTCTTCATCGAGTAAGAAGGCAAGCTTTTGAAGGCGGGTTTTCCCCTGGATTTCACCATCCATAGCGTCCAGTAACGCTAACGGAACCAAGCTCTCGCGGTCGATTGTGATGGATCCCATAGGGCCTACACCTTTTCCTTCGTATTCATATTTCAGTTCTGGGGGTATAGTCTTTGTCCGTTAATACACCGAGCGTCTTCTCCTTTGGAAAGACTCAACGAGAGGTGTAGACAGAGCTACTTCTGGAAGCTGATCTCGATCTTCAGGCTCGACGCCTCTTCCGGCATCCGCTCGAAGAGGTCCTGCACCTTCGTGTAGTCCTGTTCGGACCGCAACGTCAAGCTGACCTGCGTCCGCTCGACGTCGGCGGTCCCCTGAAGAGCACCGGGAACACCCTCCCTGTCGGGCAGCATGAAGGTGACGTCGCCGTACTCAACGCTCCCCGTCTGGTGGTTGTTCCGCCACTTGCTCCGCATCGCGGCGACGTCGTCGCCGTTGTACTCGAAGCGCCACGTATCAGCCTCTGTATCAGCCTTCCGGAACGGATAGCCGGGCACCCAGTCGGTGGCCTTGTCCGACCCGGTTGTGTTGACCACGTACTCCGGTTCCTCGTCCTTCCCGATGTTCTCCAGCAGGAACGTCCGCACCATATACTCGGTGACGCTGTCGTCGAAGCGGTCGGTGACCTTGTTGACCGTGAACTGGTCACCCGGCTCCAAGTCCTCGATGTACGCCAGAATCTGGTCACCGATTCGGTCGGATACCGTCGGGACAATCTTGACGGTGGTCGGCTCGCGATCGCCGAGCGATCCGAGAT
>Ga0207771_100446_pt1 | contig 24870 bp, 33 predicted proteins | sample A23M2SouthBayCA_2_FD_187731 | JGI IMG/M metagenome (GOLD analysis project Ga0207771, IMG submission 187731) | Aerobic enrichment media microbial communities from Eden Landing Ponds, California, USA - A23 M2 (2) (SPAdes) | ecosystem: Environmental > Aquatic > Marine > Unclassified | place...
TTCGTCGGGTGTCCTCGCTCGCTAGCGCTCGCTGCGGGCACCGCTCCTCGTAAAAACTTGGGGAAAAACACCTCGGCGCTCACTCCGTTCGCGCCGAGCGAACCGCGCTCGCTGGCGCTCGCGCGGAGAGAACACATCGAACTCGTCCGGGTGATTGCCGACGAAGCGAAAACGAGCCTCAGTCGATGAAGCCGAGGGCGGACTCGATGCGACCCAGCTCCGGGCCGGTGGTCTCCTCGCCGCAGACGTAGCCGGAGCCGTTGGCGACGAGGCCGCTGCCGACGAGCGCGCCGCCGTAGTTGACCGTGCCGATGTCGGCGGGGACGCCGAGCAGCGCCTCGAGGGCGTCGAGCTCCTCGTCGGTCGCCTTCGGGTGGCACAACACGCCGTCGTTCGTCGCGACGGCGGCCGTCCCGACGGTGCGGACGCCCGCGATGTCGCCGCGCTCGACAGGGACGTCCAGCGCCTCCTTCACGGCCTTCACGGCCTTCCGGGAGAGGTCGGGGTGGACGTATGCGCCCGTATCGTTACAGAGGACGACGTTCCCCGCCGCGTTGATGCGGCCGGGAAGTTCGGCCACGTCGAGCGTCGTCGTCTCGGCGATGCGCTCGCGTTCGATATCGGAGACGCGCGAGGAGACGAGCAGACCGTTCTCGTTGCCGGTCGCGAGCGCGCCGACCGTGGCGGCGCCGCCGACCGTCGTCGCGCACGCCGGCACGTCAAGCTCGTCGGCGAACTGCTCGCGGAGCTCCTCGTCCACGTCGGAGCCGACGAGAACCACGTCGTCGGTCGCGCGGGCGAAGACGCCGACATACGACGAGCCGGCGAGGGCCGCCCGGAGCACGTTACGCCGTCTCCGCCTCGACGACCGGCTCGCCCTCCTCGTCGAAGCGCGCCGCGCGGACGCGGAGCTTCGACGGGGGCTTCGACCGGCCGCGCTCCCACACCGCCTCGTTGATCGAGGGGTCGAGCCGGACGTCGGCCTCGTCGACGGAGAACTGCTTCGCGAGATGTTCCCGGACGAGCGACATCGCCTTGTCGGCGCGCTGGCCGCTGGCTTCTGCCTTCGCCTTGCGGAGCGGTACCGTCACGACGCGCTCCTCGAAGTCGCTGGCGCTCATTCGTCCGTGTCACTCCGCCGCCAGTTGCGGCGCTTCGGGTTCTGCATCACGTCCCGGTCGGTCTTCATGATGACCCACGCCGGGACACGGCTGTTCTGCCGCTCCAGCTTGGCGAGCCGCTTCTTTTTCGCCTTCGACTTCTTGCTCATGGTGACGGGGGTTCGTCGCCCGGGCATTTATCGCTGTCCTTTCGGCGTGTCGTATGCCGGCGCTCCACGACCCCCGGCCATTGGTTACACGACCACGAGCAGCAGCCCCATTCCGGCGCCGCCGAGAGCCAGCCCCGCGGTGAGTTCCCGATAGCCGCTCCCCGCGAGTCCCGCGCCGACGTCGATGGCCTCCGGGATGAACTCCGAGACGACGAGATACGCCATCGCGCCCGCGGCGAAACCGAAGCCGAAGGGGAGCACCGGCTCCGCCAGCCGGACGAACGCGAACGCGATGACGGCTCCGAGCGGCTGCGGCAGGCTGGAGAAGACAGACCACCACACCATTCGCCACGGCGACACGCCCATATCCCGCAGCGGGATGGAGATGGCGACCCCCTCCGGCACGTTGTGGACGGAGATGGCGACGGTCATCGCGACGGCCAGCGCCGGCACGGTGAACCCGGCGATCGCGAACCCGGCCGTGAGGTTCAACTCGGCGAAGGAGACGCCGATGGCGATCCCCTCGGGGAAGGAGTGGACGGTGAGGACACCGAGCACGAGTACGAGCTTCCGGAAGTCAGCCTCCTCGTACTGCTTCGGGTCGATCTCCGCGTCGACGAGCACCTCGTGGGCGACGACGACGAGGACGACGCCCGCGAGCAGTCCCGCGACGACGACGAGCGCCGACCCCGTCGCCAACCCCTCCGGGACGAGCCCGAACGCGCTCGCGACGAGCATGATTCCGGAGGCGACGCCCCACAGGGCGACGTTGAGGCGGTCGTTCACCTCCCGCACGACGAAGAAGGGAAACGCGCCGATACCCGTCGCCAGCGCGGTGATTAGCCCCGCGACGAACACGAGCAGATACGCCCCGAGCTCCGCCATGCCGGAGATTCCCCCCGGACGACCCTGAACCTATCGGAAAACAAACAGGTTTAGGCGGGCCGAAACCGCATCGGCTGGCGGTCCTCGCGCCCACGCCCGCGACGTGGCGGCCTACAGCGACACCGCGGCGACCGTCTCGTAGACTGGGCCGTCGTCGGTGAGCGTCGACTCGGTCAGGCGGAGCTCCTCGACGCGCTGCTCGCCGAGCGTCGGCTCGCGCTCCGAGACGAGCTCCTGAACGACGGACTTGCTCCGCGCGTCGCGCATCCGGGCGAGCGTGACGTGTGCCGTGAACGGGTGTTCTTCCGGTTCGAAGCCGAGTGCGGTCGCCTCCCGTTCGACGGCCTCGTGGAGCTGAGTCAGCTCCGCGTCGCCCGACTCGACGCCGGCCCAGACGACCGAGATATACCCCATCGAGGGGAAGACGCCGTAGCCGCCGAACCGTGCCGTGAACGGCGCCACGTCGGCCGACTCCACCGCCCGGTCCAGCGCGTCGACGACGCGGTCGGGCTCCTCGACCTCCCCGAGGAACTTCACGGTGACGTGGGCGGCGGCCGGGTCGACGGGGTCGACGCCCGGAAGGTCGAACGGCTCCTGTACCCGTTCGACGGCCTCGGAGAGCGAGTCGAGGTCGACGGAGACGAACGCCCGCATGTCCGGGGCGAGGGGCCGACATCGGATAAATCGCTCACCCGTCGACCGCGTGTTTCCCCCGGCGAGGCGCGGACGTAGCCCTTTTGCGTCTGCTCGCCCCATCTCACGGTATGACTGACGAAGACGCCGACCCCGAGGACCATCCGTTCTCGGAGGGGCAGGGATTCGACGACCCCTACGAGGGGTTCGACCTCGACCCGCCGGAGCTGTCCGTCGACCCCGGACAGGTCGACCCGGTCGACTCGCGGCTCGTCGCCGACACGCTCGACCAGCGTGACACCGTCGCCGAGGACGTCGACGCCGACGAGCTCATCGACGTCGGCCTCTCGTACATGGGCATCCAGCGCTTCGAGCAGGCCGTCGACACGTTCGAGCGCGCGGCGCAGTTCACCGACGACGACGCCGTCGAACAGGAGGCGTGGGTGAACAAAGGGGCCGCACACGCCGAACTCGAGGAGTGGCAGGCCGCCATCGACGCCCACCGCGAGGCGCTGTACGTCGACAGCGAGGGCGACCACGCCGCGGCCGCAGAGACGAACCTCGCGTACGCGCTGTGGGAGTCGGGCGCCACGGAGCAGGCGCTCGAACACGCCGAGGCGGCCGTCGAGATCGACCCGCGCAACCCGCAAGCGTGGTACAACCGCGGCTTCTTCCTCCTCGAGCGGGGGCTCGCGGAGGACGCGGTCAACGCCTTCGAGAACGCCCAACGGCTCGGCTTCCGCAGCCCGGAGCTGCTGGAGGAGCTCGCCCGCGGCTACGAGGAGCTCGGCGAGGACGAACGCGCCGAGGAGCTCGCCGACGAGGCCGAGGAGGTGCGCCGACAACGCGAGGAGGAGATGGTACAGTGATGCTGCTCGCGGAACGACAGACGCCCGAGGGGGTGCTCGTCTCGGTGTGTGACGCCGAGGCCCTCGGCGAGACGTTCGAGAACGGGGAGGTGTCGCTCACCGTCGACCCCGACTTTTACGACGGCGACCCCGCCGACGCCGAGACGGTGGCCGACGCGCTCGCCCGATGTACGACGGCGAACCTCGTCGGGACGGAGGCGGTCGCCGTCGCAGTCGACGCCGGCTTCGTCGACGAGGCGAACGTCCTCGACATCGACGGGACGCGCCACGCGCAGTACCTCCAGTTGTAGTTCTCCTCCGCGCCGACGGCGCCGGGGCGGTGAACGCTCCCGTGGTACTTTGGCCCACGGGTCCGTTCGTCCCCGCATGGATTACGACGACCTCGTCGCCCCCTCGGAACAGGCGATCCGGCTCGTCGAGATCGTGGCCGCGTACATCCTCGTCGGTCTGTTCGCCGTCGGCGTGCTCGACCTGCTGTTACAGATCGCCGGCGCGGTCGCCACCTCGGTACGAACCGGCGGCGAGGTCGGCATCACGGACCCGAACGTCGTCGTCGGCTTCATCGACACGGCGCTGCTGCTGTTCATCATCGTCGAGATCTACCAGACCGTCGTCGCCTACACCCGCGAGGAGAGCGTCGTCCGCATCGTCATTATCGCGGCCATCATCGCCGTCTCGCGGAAGATCATCAGTTTCCGCCCTGGCGACGCCGTCGGCACCGACGACCTCCTCTTCGCCGGGTCGTTCGGGCTGCTGTTGCTCGTTCTCGTCGTTGCGCTGTACGTGCTCCGTACGACCGAAGAAGGGCCGGTGGCGTAGACCGCGTCGTCGCGCCGCCCGTCAGGCGCGCCGCCGGGCGAGCAGCGCCACGGCGAGCATGGCGACGACGGCGGCGACGGGCGTGAAGCCGGGCATCCCGACCGGGAGTTCGTCGGGGGTCGGGCTCGGCGAACTGACGGCCGTCGCGGTGGGCGTCGCCGTTGGGGTGGTGTCCGGCTCCGGGGTCGCCGTCGCGATGCCGAGGATGACGAGCGGCTCGGAGCTCACACCGTCGGACTCGACGGTTATCGTCCGGTTGCCGGCCGTCTCGATGGGGACGCGGGCGGTCCCCTGTGTGTTCGTCGTCGCGACCGTCTCGTCACTGACACGCACGTCGGCGTCGGCAACGGGCTCGTCGTACTCGTTGCGCACCGTCACCTGCACCGTCTCACCGACGACGACCCGCTCGTTGGCGGCGGTCACGTTCAGTGCGCGCTCGCGGTTGATCACGAGCGTCCGCTCGCCACTCGTCGTCCCGACGCTCACCGTCGTCGTGTTCGACTGATAGCCGTCCTTGGTCGCCGTCACGGTGTAGCGGCTGTTCACCGGGAGCGTGAACGTCACGGTGCCGTCGGTGATGCGCTGGCTCCCGATGTCGGCCACCTCGACGCGCACGTCGGAGAGTTGCTCTGACGGCGAGAAGTGGTCGTCGACGACTCGGAACGCGACGTTCGTCGTCCCGCGGCGCATCGACTTGTTCAGCTGCGTCGACTCGCCGACCGTCTCTCGGGTCAGGTTCCGGTAGTAGCCGGCCTTCGACAGCTCGAGGAAGTAGTCGCCCTGCTCCACCGCGGGCGTGGTGTAGCTGCCGTCGGCGTTCGTCGTCCCCGAGGCGATGGTCTCGCCGTCGCGAATGAGCCGCACGCGGGCGTCCTCGACGGCCCCCTGCGTATCGGTCACGTCGACCGTGAGCTCACCCTTCGGCGCGACGGTGACGTTCACCTCGCGGGCCGTCGCGTCCTCGACGACGAGCGGGCGGTTCCGGATGTAGTTCTCGCTCTCCGCGGCGAGCGACACGTCGGCGCCTTCCGGCACGTCGATGAACGCCTTCCCGTTGCTCGCGGTGCGGGCCGTCGTCTCGCCGTCCTCCCAGGTCGCTTCGATGCTCGCCCCGCCGACCGGGTCGCCGGACTCGGTCACGACCGACACGGTGAGCGTCACGTCGGCCGGCTGGGCCGCAGCGGGCGCGACACCGGCGAACAGCGACACTATCAGTAACCCGGTCAGCACGAGATTGCGTCTCATAGGTAAATTACACACGCCCGGGAGCTTCAGCCTATTGGGTGGTTGACTCGTCGTCGTTCCCCCCGCCGTGGGTGCCGTCGCCGTGGCCCGGGTAGTCGCGCTCGAAGCGTGCCTCGAGCTCCTCGCGACCGACCTCGACGAGCACCGGCCGGCCGTGGGGACACGCGTAGGGGTTCTCGCAGTCGTCCAGCGCTCCAAGGAGCGCGGTCACCGACCCCGCGGTGAGCGACGTGTTCCCTTTGATCGACGGGTAGCAGGCAAGGTCGCCGAGCAGGTCGTCGACGGCCCGCTCGACGGTCCGCTCCGGGTCGCCGCCGGCGAAGTCGTCGAGCAGCCGGCGGACGAGCTCCGGCCCGGCCGCGTCCGCGAGGAGCGCTGGAACCGCCTCCACTCGGAGCGTCCGGTCGTCGACGAGCGCCGTCGCGAAGCCGAGCCGTGCCAGCGCGTCGGCGGCCGCCTCGGCGAGCGCGGCCTCCGTCGCCGTGAGCTCGAGGTCGACCGGCTCGGCGAGCGTCTGGGTCGTCACGTCGCCGGCGAACCGCTCGCGCAGCCGCTCGAAGTTCACCCGCTCGTCGGCCGCATGCTGGTCGACGAGCAGCAGCCCGTCGTCCGTCTCGGCGACGAGGTAGGTGTCGTGGAGCTGGCCGAGCACGCGCATCGACGGCAGCGTGTCGAACTCGTGGGTCGACGGGTCGCTCCCGTCGAAGGTCGTCTGTGTCGGCGACTCGTCGAAGCGGGTCGACTCCGTCCCCTCGGTAGTCCGTGGTGTCGTACCCGTCCGGTCCGTCGCCGGGTCGTCTGTCGAGTCGGTCGCGTCGTCCCCCGTCGTCTCGTCGACTGTACGCCGGTGCGTGATCGCTCGGTCTTCGGTCGCCGCCCCCGATGTCGTCGCGTCGTTCGCGCCGTCCACGGTGGCCGTGTCGACGCTGTCTGGCTCGCGGTCCGATTCGCGGTCAGGCTCCGTGTCGCTCGCTGCGTCGTCGTCCGGTTCCCCGGTGTCCTCTCGCCCTGGCGTGATCTCCGTCTGCTCGGCCTTCGAGCGGCCCCGCGGCGCGCTCGTTCGGATCAGCCCCTCCGCGAGCAGCGCGCGCTCGACGGCGTCGCGAACCTGCCGGCGCATCCCCGCCTCGTCGGCGAACCGGACCTCCAGCTTCCGGGGATGGACGTTCGCATCCACCGTCCCGGGGTCCACGTCGAGGTCGAGCACGGCGAACGGGTAGCGGTCGCCGGCGAGCTGGCGGCCATACGCCTCGACGACCGCCTCACGCACCGCGCTCGCGGTCACCCACCGGCCGTTGACGAAGACGTTGACGTACTCACGGCTCGCGCGGTTCGTCTCCGGGTGGCTGACGAGCCCGGTCACACCGTCTAGTGGCCCCGACTCGTCGGTGCCCTCGACGGCGTCGGCGGCGTCACCGCCTCCGTTTCGTCGCCTCTCCGAGTCGACGCTGACCATGTTCGCGGCCACCTCGCGCCCGTAGACGGCCATGACGGCCGAACGGCGGTCGCCGCGGCCCGCGGTGGCGAACGTCTCCCTGTCCCCGTGTGACAGCGAAACTGCGACGTCCGGGTTCGCCAGCGCGTACCCCGAGACAACGCGGTTGATGCGCGCGAACTCGGTCGCCTCCGTCTTGAGGTACTTCCGCCGGGCGGGCACGTTGAAAAAGAGGTCCTCGACGACGACGGTCGTCCCCTCCGGGCAGCCGACGGGGCCGCGGTGGACGACCTCACCGCCCTCGACTCGGAGCTCCGCGCCGCGGTCCGCGCCACGGGGCCGCGACCGGAGCGTCAGCTTCGAGACGGCGCCGACGGCGTGGAGCGCCTCGCCGCGGAAGCCGAGCGTCACCACGCCCGTTTCGAGGTCATCGACGTCGTCGATCTTCGAGGTGGCGTGCTCCGCGACGGCGAGCTCGAGGTCCTCGGCGGTCATCCCGGCGCCGTCGTCGCGCACGACGATTCGGTCGGTGCCGCCGGCCTCGACGGTCACCTCGACGCGGGTCGCGCCGGCGTCGACGCTGTTCTCGACGAGTTCCTTCACCACGGAGGCGGGTCGCTCGACCACCTCGCCGGCTGCGATGCGGTCGACGGTCGCGTCGTCGAGCCGCCGGATCTCGGTCATCGAGCGACTCGTCCGGGGGGACGCGTATCAATCCCGCGTTCGCCCGTCGTCGGACGCCGTCGCGACGGTCTCGGCGAGCGTCTCCCGGTCGTCGAAGTAGGCGGGCGCGTCGTTGTCGGCTTCGAACGACACGATCCGGTCGAGGGCGGCCTCGGCCGTCGGCTCGTCCGTGACCGCCGCCGCGAGCTCCGTGTACGCGACCGTGAGCCGCTGGAACGCTTCGATCCGCGCCCGCTTCGCGTCGACGAGCGCCTGCGCCTCGTCGATGTCCGCCTCGAGCCCGGCGAGCGTCGCCGGGTCCGGGTCACCGGGGTCGTCCGTCGACGGTGGCGCCACCGTCTCGTCGGCGGTGTCGATGCCGGCGTCGAGTTCGGTCCGCATCGTCTCGATGTCGTCGTCGACGGCATCGAGGAGTGCGGCCGCCTCCGACTGGAGCTGTTCCGCCCGCCCGGCGAGCAGTCCAGCCTGCACCCGGCAGTACTCGGCGAGTTCGTCGACGGTCGGTGCCTCGTCCATGTCGACCGAACGGGGCCAGCGGCGAAAGTCGTTGGGGACGCCGTGACCCCGTTCCTCCGCCGCAGTCGAGCGGTTTCGCCGCGGCCTTTCGCACCATCGCTCTGTATCGTGCGCGCAGCCGGGGTTTGCGAGTCCATCGACGACATGTCCTCCACGCTGCCCGTCGAGTCGGTCGGCCCGCTGAGGGCGACGCCCGACGACGTGCTCGCCGAGGTCGAGGGGACCGCCGGAAGCCCCACACTTTTCGGCACCTCCGCCGGTACGACGTGTATGGACCTCGATTTCGTTTCGCTCGGGGAGACCGGTCTGCAGACGAGCGAGATACAGTTCGGCACGTGGCGCTTCGGCAAGGAAACAGAGGAAGGGAACGTCGAAATCGACGAGTCGCGCGCTCACGAGCTGCTCGACGCCTACGCCGACCACGGCGGGCGGTTCATCGACACCGCGGACGTGTACGGCGGCGGGAAATGCGAGGAGTGGATCGGCGACTGGCTCGCCGGCCGTGACCGCGAGGAGTACACCATCGCCTCGAAGATCTACTGGCAGATCCGCGAGGACGACCCGAACTCCCGTGGGACGAACCGGAAGAACGTCCGCCACCGCATCGACGAGCTGCTCGACCGGCTCGGCACTGAGTACGTCGACGTACTGTACATCCACCGGTGGGACGACGAGACCCCCGCCCGCGAGATGATGAAGACGCTGAACGGACTCGTCGAGGACGGGAAGGTCCACTACCTCGGCACCTCCACGCTCGTCCCGAACGAGTGGAAGGTGGCGAAGGCGAACGAGATCGCCCGCCGGGAGGGGTGGGAGCCGTTCACCGTCGCCCAGCCGCGGTACAACCTCGTCGACCGCGAGGTCGAGGGTGGCTACCTCGAGATGGCCGCCGACTACGGGCTGGCGGTCTGCCCGTGGAGCCCGCTCGGACAGGGCTTTCTCACCGGGAAGTACGACCGCGAGGACGGGCTGACCGGCGAATCGCGGGCCGCGGAGTCCTCGCGGTTCCAGGACGGCTACCTCACTGAGGAGAACTTCGACGTGCTCGACGAACTGAAAGCGGTCGCCGACGAAGTCGACGCCACCGTCGCCCAGACGGCCATCGCCTACCACCTCGCGCACGAGGTCGTCACCGCGCCCATCGTCGGCGCTCGCACCGTCGACCAGCTCGAGGAGAACCTCGGTGCGGCCGACGTCGACCTCTCCGACGAGCAGGTCGAGCGACTCCAGGAGGCGAAGGGCGGCCCGTACGCCGACATCTGAGGCCGCCCGGCCGCCGTCGTCCCGCTGTTGCGGACCGACATCGTTGGTCGGCGCCCGCGAGCCGATCAGACGAGAACGTTCACGCTGTTGAGCGCGCCGAGTGTCCCCTCCGTGACGGGTTCGCCTCCGGTCGCGGCTGTGGCTGTGTGCCACGTTAGTTGTTCACAAATTAACATTTATATCTCGACGATGAACCCCCTGCCGTGGCTCGACTCGATGCACACTACCAGGAGACGAACCGACGACACGGCTACGAGAACCCGTCGTTCGCGGACGGCCCGCTTCCGTCCCGGCTCGCCCGGACGTTCGTCGCCGCGGACGGGGACGTCGCCGACCTCACCGACGACGACACGCTCGTGACGACCGGCGTCGGGATGACCGGGCCGCCCCATCTCGGGACGCTCGGTCAGCTGTCAACCGCCCGGCGGCTCCAAGCCGCGGGCGTCGATGTGCAGTTCGTGCTCGCCGACCTCGAACCGTACCACGGCGGGCGCGACCTCGACGCGGTACGGTCGCTCGCGGAGCGGTTCCGGGCGTTCGCCGTCGACTGTGGGTTCGACCCTGACGCCGGACGGCTCCGCACACAGGAGGCGGCCCGGGAGGTGATGCACACCGGCCACCTGCTCGCCCCCTACTACGACGGGAGCTGCTGGCCCGACTTCGAGCCGACCGCGTGGGAGGAGTCAGTCAGCGAGGCGTACGAGGCCGTCGAGCGACCGTCGCGGGGGCCGACCTCCGAGGCCGCCGCCCACCACAGCGCCGTCCTCCACCTCGCGGATTTCCTCCACCCGCTCCGGACGGGCTACGACCGCGTCGTCCTCGTCTTCGGTATCGACGAGCACGGGTTGACGCCCGCGGCCCGGGCGTTCCTCGCGGACACGCCGGTCGAGGGGTCCGTCGCCGGGATCTACACCCGGATGGTACCGGGGCTCGGCAACGCGCCGAAGATGGGGCGGAGCCTCCCCGGCTCCGGCATCCACCTCGGGATGAACCCCGAACGGATCCGGGCGCTGTTGACCGGCCCCGAGGCCGACGCCGACCGCCCGGCCGACTCGCCCGCATTTCAGGCCATGTGTCTCGCGTCGCCGTTCGACGCCGCCCGGCTCGACGAGCTCGAGGCTGCCTGCCGGGCCGACGACGAGACGTGGGCCGACGGGCGGGCCGAGTACGCCGAGTTCGTCGCCGACCGCGCGGCCCGCTGGCAGCGGGGTTAGTCCTCGCTCGCGGCCGCCGCGTGCTTTTCGGCTTCCTCGCGGGTCATCCCGCGGACGCCACAGACACACGAGAACAGCTGTGGCTCGCCGGCCTCGACGCGTTCGCGCGCCTCCTCGACGAGCTCGCCGTCGGCGTACGTGAATCGAACCCGCTCGCTCGGCTGGACGACGGCCTCGATGCGGTGGTCGACGTCGGGGTCCGGCTCGGCGATGGCCGCGTCGTGTTCCGCCTGCATCGACTCCTTCCACTCCCGAAGGGTCGCCTCGGGGTCGCGTTCGTCGCTCATGTCCACGACTGCGGCCCGTCGGGCGAAAAGCTTCGGCCTCCGCGGGGCGAGGTTCGACCTCCGTGACCGGAACCGGTATCCCCCGGCCGACCGAACCGACGGTATGCTCGAACCCGGCGACGCGGCCCCGGATGTCAGCGCGACGAACCAGCACGGGGAGACGGCCTCCCTCGCCTTCGACGAGCCGACGGTCGTCTACTTCTACCCGTAATCTCTCAATCCATTATACACGTCCCCCACCTACCTTGCCGCCGTCGGCCCCCACAGAACACTCAATTGCCTTCCTCTTGACTCCACTCCTATGACAGACATTCCCATTGACCCCACCGCAGACTTCGGCCGCCTCGCAGCGAGCCGCGCACTTTCAGACCTCTCCCTCCTCATGGACGGCGGCGCAACGCTGACCCAAGCCGTCGATTGGTATGCGCTCCATCTCGCCGGGCGTTCTCTCACAGAATGGGCCGACACCCGCGCCGTAGACAGAAACCGAATCACCGATAACGCGAGTCGCGTGGACACCCTGATAGCCGACGGCCGAATCGACGCGTCCTCGCTTCCAGCCGAATAATGTGAGAACCGCTCGCCCGCTGTTCATTCACCCCCGTTCCTGCATCGGCTCTTGTCGGCGTCATTCCGGCGGTTGACTACTAACTCTCGGGCCATGGTAGGCGGCCATCGCGAGACAGTCGGGGACTTGGTGGGGTGCAAATATGCACAGAGCAGGTGGTCAACACATGTGCGCCGTGACCGCACCCGGTTATCGTGTGCCGAAGCTGGCAGGGCACAACTTTGAAGACGCGGGGTGGTGCAGTCCGGTGTGGACAGGGGCGGACGGTTGTACCATAGTCCACTTTGTCCCCTCTGTCCACCGCTTTCGGCCCTTCTTGGCAATACGCTGTGAACATCTTTGTGCATCGATGGCTCTGTTGAAACCCTCAACCGCTGACAGTATCGGCGTGACCGATACAGGTGGCATATTCAGCAGCCTGTACCGTTCAACTCGACTTTCCGTTGAGTCTGCTATCCCCCGCCTGGCGCGAAATCGGATGTTTCTCAGACGTTGAGAAGCATCATATTGGTTTAGCTTTGTTGACGCTAATCCTCTGTTATCATGGGGAAATGGATAGAACACGAAAGCCGAGGGCTGATACAGGAATATCGGGCCCACGACCTGATTTCGGAGGCTCAGCAGGCGGAGTTGATGACGCTGGTTGTTGAGGAAAACGCTGGCGTGGCCATCAACCTGCTCCTCGCGATACCTTGACCAGGACGGTTGCTGTTCATCTTGACCTCGATGGCTGCCGATTCGACTCGTTCACGAGCACCCGTCTCTCGTGGGAAACGCGCCCTCTGTATCGAACGATTCAGTTAGCTTGGGAGCCACCGTCTGCGGCTGGTTTCCCGATGCCTGTGGAATGACTCTCGGCCGATTCAGGACGCCCACCACGGACCTGCTGGACACGCTCAGAGGACAGGGCGGGGGGGACCAGACTGCGACGGCTGACGATGGAGCCGAATACTGTTGGAACGGCCCGCCGTCTTCCCCATCCACTCCCCGTCCCGACGCTGCCCCCTACGACTGCCTTTTCAATGGCTGCCTAATGACTCTCGGCCGAGTCGGGACTGCTGCCACGGGCCTGCTGATGGCGCTCAGGAGACATGGATTGGAAGTGACAACACAATCTGTACGACGGAATTACTTTAGTCAGCCATGTCAACAGATGTCAATATGGCGGGCGAAACACCGAATAAAAAATATCTTGGCCGCTGGCTGGAGCAGATGAGCAGTCGGTATCAGTATGAGGAACTCCAGCAAATGCCAATAAGAAAACTTAAACGCATGAAATCAGAGGTCGAATGCAGATTCTTTGCTTTCAGAAAGTCGTTCCCTAATTCTAACGCTGCAATGCAGGGAGAGAGACGTGCAGAAGTTTATGACGCCCCGACAGATACCCGACAATCGTTATCGACCGCTGAAATCCAACGGCTCAGACAAGCAAAGTTGGATATCAAACGAGAGATAGACCGAGCAATAGGATTTCGCAAGGACCAACGTAGGGAGCGCCGTTCAGATTGGATGGATTCAGTTGTTGAAATTGCTGATAAGGCCGTAGCCGCCGTGTTCGCAATTTGCGCCACGGTATGGAAGGCAACCCCGTGGTGACTGTGCCTCCCCAACAGCGCCCTGAACTTAGCTCAAGTTATTGACCGAAAACGGACTACCGCCACGGGCCTGCTGGACACGCTCAAGAGACATGGGGAGGGTGCCAGACCACGACGGCTGACGGCGGGGCCGAATACTGTCGGAACGGCCCCGCCGGGTGGAACAATCGGCCGACAGTAATGACAATCACCGAGAGATACATTTAATATACTACAAGTAGAATGTATTATGAGAGAGGCTCTGATAGCTGTTATTAGCATATCGTGCTATATTCTATCACGAAAGATATGATACTACAGACCCCGCTATAATCGGGGAGAGCACCTCGGTCGGCGAGCTATCTTTCTCAGAAATCTGTCTCCGTAGCCACGCTTCTGCGTAACGGCGCGGGGATTCTATCTACTATGACGAACGACAAACTGAGCGAAGCCTACGCACCGTTAACGACTCCCGATACCAACAACGCGACGAGTATCAAATGGCAAAATCACCCGCTTTCTGACTATCCGCTTGAGGGCTTTCCCGGCGAGACGCGCAAAACTCGGTTCATGAACCTTGACCTGTTGAATCAAGGCGCATATCAATGGGAATGGGAGAACCACGAGCTGGTGACGTACCGCTTGAACGAATGGGGAATCCGGGCGCTTGCGAGCCAAGTCGAGCTTCGTCCGTGGCAGGCAGACAGGGCGGCAAGACATATCCACTCGCTGAATCTTGGCGAGTGGGGGCTGTCAAGCAGGCTCATGATGTTTGCTCTCTGTACCTACATCGTGCATTCTGACGACAACGATATTCGGGAGACCTACCCAACGTCTAAGGACCGAAACCGGTTGTTCACCGAGATGCAGGCTACCCTCGGGTTACGCGATAAGGACGTGTTAAAGACATATCAGAAGCTTCTGTTGCACTTTCGAACGAACCGCCCGAGTCCCACGGCAACCTTCGACCGGTTCGACACCGACGACTATCAGCCAGAAAAGTATCAAAATGATATTATTACCGGCGTGGTGGCCGGCGAACCACAGCGTGCGCCGAACGGGGATAGCAATTGGACCTAACACCTGACCCCCCCTATATAAACCGGATTACATTAACTCTATTGAGGACGGGCCCCCGAGAGAGCAGTCCGGGTTACTCAAACAGACTGCATCCGGCCCGAAACAGGAGAACATCGGTTCCTGATTACTCACACACCGGGTGGCCGTGATTGCATCCGAGACTGTGAAAGAACGCCGCGGAGACAGTCGCTTACCACCCGCAGACCGGCTCCCGGTGGCCATTCTCGTGTGACTCTCATTCTGTTGGAGCGCGCTCGACTCGCTGTGATAGCCCGCAGTCACCGCACAGTCCAGCACCGAGACGGCCCTCTATTCTGTGAGAACGGTCGCCCCCTCTCCACTACCGCAATCCACCCGCAGTCTTGGTTCGAGACGGCCCGCAACCGAGGCGTCAATACCAGCCTGTCAAACACCTCGTTTCCGTTCTATCTCCAGATTCCCGGTCCAGCACATCGACGCTCGGCTCGGTCCAAGGCTCGCCGATTTCCGAGGCCAACTCTCAAAAAATCCAAAAAGTATCCGCGCCGTAACCTACCTCAACAGCAGAAGGGAATCTGATGGTGTGGCAACTCCGCCCCCCGTCGTCGATTCATTCTGGTAGGGAACGCTGAAACTAACGCCGCGGCGGTTCCTACACATTACGGACCCCAGCACGCCGTTCCCCTACGCCGGCTGTCTGGATGTGTCTTCATGCTCGCCAAACCGGAGAGCCACGTACGGACAATTCTGGGGACGCTGACGTGACGCTGGCGGCCTTACTCCGGCCGGTACCAGACGACCGCTCGGCTCCCCACGGTCTTCTTTTCGAGCCGGCCGTCGTCGGCGAGGGTCTGGAGTTTCGCGTGAGCGGTCCGGCGCACGACCCCCAACTCGTCGGCCACTTCGGACGCGGTAAGCGGTTCCGGAGAGTCGAACAGCGCCAGCACGTCGTCGGTCGTTATTTCGGCGACATACCGCCCATCATCGGTCCGTGGCCGCTCGTCGTCACTCATGGCCGGCACTTCTCACAGGAGAGAGATACGTGTTTCCGTTCTCCGTCGACGGCATAGGAAGAGCTATATCCTGCTCCCTCGTAGGAGTAGGTGAGAAGAACGCCGTCCCTCGGGGCACGTTGTCGAAATCGCCCGGCGGTGGGACGCCGGACGGTGGCCTTCTTAGAACCAGAAAGCCATGTCCGAAAAGACACTACGCAGCCAAGAACGTACCGACCGACAGACCGCTATCCTCCGGGAGTTACCGGGCTTCCATCTCGACACCGGCACGCCGTGTCTCTGCGGCGCGGACAAAATCAGCACGCGCTCGCGGCGGGGTTACAGCGACTCGATGATATTCAGCCACCGGTGTACCGCTTGCGGGACCACGTTCAGAACGTTCATCGAGGGCTAACCATGACCCTCGAACACCTTGAGTTCAGCAGCCGGACCCGCAAGCGCGCGCTGTGGGAGATGTTTGAGTTTGCCGTCGCCGGGCCGTATCAGGTCCGGGTGACGAACGCCAGCTACGGCGATTCTATGCACGAACATGCATATGTCGTCGGTATCGAAGACCGCGACGGCGTCCTCGTTCCAGCCGAATGCGAGTGCCCGGCCGATATTCACGGAGACCGCGACTGTAAGCACCGAATTGCTCTCGCCATCCGCGGGGGTTCTCTCATAATGTCGGCCGCCGCTGCCTACGACCCACCGACGGACCCCCGACAAGCTCCGAAGGTCGAGACTGTCGCCGACAAGCTTCGGCCCGACGGCGGCGCACTCCACGGTCCGGTGCCCGTCGAGCCCCCGGAGCCTACCCCGGCCGACGACGAAGGATGCTGGTGCGAGGCTCACGACATGCCGTGTTTCGACTGTTACCGGGACGGCGCTCGGGACCTGCCCGAGTGACCATGCCCGTTTCCCATCGTGTCGAGGAGCCGTGTCCCCGTTGTGGTGATGCCAGCGAGACGTGGCTGTTCCACAAGCGAGAGGGCTCCAACACAAAACGGTGCTACACCTGCAACGCATGTGGGTGCGAGTGGACGGAGATAGACTAAAACCATGCCCGCGAAAACTCCCGGTATCGAATGCAGCGGTTCAGCTCCGGCCAGCCGCCGAATGATTACACACATATGATTTCATTCGACCGGGCTGACAACTCCCAGATGGCCAATAGTGAATACTAACACCATCCCAAACGACAACAAAGAATTATGAAAATCGAAGACGCCAAACTATACGCAACGTTCGACGGCAGCCTCAAACTCGCGCTATTGGTTGATGAGGAGCCACCAGACAGAGACGAATTGAAATTTGAAAATAAGGACCGCTTCTGGTACGCAGAGCAAGACGGATACGTGGATTATTTTATTGAAGGCGCGGATTCCGGTCTTAGTCGCACAGTTACTACCATCGGAGGAGAGGAACGGTCATTCTCCGGCGTGGGTGCCGGTCGTGCATCGGTCCTAAACAAAGCGGGGTTAGGTCCGTTTGTGGATGTGAAGCTGACGGCCAACGAGGAACGTTATGAGCGCGGACCGGGGCACATGGAGAAGGCCGCAATTACGTTAGAAGCAGCCGAAGAAGCCGCCGAACTTGCGGGAGTCGAATTAGCTCGAAAGGAGGACGAAGATGGAAGGATAATCTGGGCGGTATCGCAGGTGGATGAATGAGTCGAACCGTCAGTATCGAGGTTGTGTGCGATTCTGACGGAGACGGGGGAACCGAGACATTCGGCGTGGTGAGTGACCATCGTCCCGACCTCCCCAGACCATTCAATGAACGGCTACAATCATGGGTCGAACTTTCTTTTGAGGGCCAGCTTGAGCAGGGAGAAGCCATCAAAAACGCAGGGGAGATGGAGTACGAACCGAATGGAGAGATTATCCAGATTCGTAAAACAAGTTAATCGATACCCGATGGGGAGTCACTCTGTATCTTATAAACCATTAGGAATCCATTCAATACTGTTGTAAAGGCCGATTAAATCCCCAACAGAACATGACCCTCCATGAACAACGGAGGTCTGTTCATTACGCTCTATGACAAGGATACACTCAAACTGTACCTTGATGAAGGGGTATACGGTCAGCACATGACCCCGCAAGAAGGCGAGCCCTCCTCCCACAGCGCCCACTACAGAACGCTCGGTGACTACGCCGCCACCCGTGAGGGGAAACACGTCTTCTTTTTCCTTGACCGAGAAATCTACTACGGCGGGCAAATCGTCGGGGCAGACGAACACGGAGCCTTCTATATAAACGGTCAAAAGAGTCCAATGGGTCGAGAGGCAGATGCACCGCTCGTGTGGGACGAATCTTCGCGAGAATCTTACGGCGAGACAGACGAACCGGGAGTCTTCGACGCCGGCGGCGACCGAGGTGAGAAGTGTCAGCCGTTCCTCATACAATTTGAGGACAATCACGATATGGCGGGACGCTACATCATCTCCGACCAGCTCTATTTTAAACTCGGAGAATACCCTTACCCACTTCCCTCGAACAGTATTGCAGGTATGGGCTTCTGTACAATCACACCCGGTGAAACAGATATCCTTCTCAATCTCCTTGAGAACGAATACGAGGGGAAGATTGACCCTGTCAGCGATGAACCCGTGCATTTAGAGGGCGACCCCGTTCCCTTCTCACCGGAGTACGGGGTTGATTCCGCTGAGGACGCCCACCCTGAATCACATCTTGAGGCGTCTCTGATAGCAAACCCCGACCTTCTCCCTGAACATATGCAGCCAGACGGTGCGACTATCTGTCGACAAGTCCCTATCTCTCCTTTTAGAACGAGCAATATTGACCAAGCCGACGTGTGCTACTTCACCGAAGACAGTATTCGAGACGGGACGATTCCGAACACCGTATTTGAATTGAAGGTTGGAAAAGCAGGCAAATCCGCCTCCCAACAGGTCAATCGGTATCTAAGATGGCTACACAACCGGCTCGGAGAAGATGCCGAGGATATAGATATTTACGTCTATGCCCGTGGATTCACCCGAACATTTGATGACTATATTGAAGACGACCTACTGAGCCAAGTGGAGAAACATAACTTCACCGAGGACGGGCAACAGTCGACGCTCTAAACAGTCGGTCGGTCAGTTGAAGTCAGCCAATCCTTTCTGAAGTTCTCCACGCCGGTCGTCTTCGGGAACGTTGGTGGCAACAATCTCGTCAACCTCGTCCCGGTTATTAGCATCACTATTGATTGCTCTCGTTGCCCCCTCTTTCTCGACAAAGAACCCAGCGTCGTCGTACATATCGTACATAACCCCACTATTACTGAGAATCACGTACACGTCGTTCTCGTCGAGTTGCCGTGCTGTCTCAAGCAGACGTTCTTGGTCTTCAAGTCCAAAACCTTCAGCAGAGTAATCGGTAAACGATGCAGTAGGGCTCATGGGTTCATACGGCGGGTCGAAGTACACTAAATCACCCTGCTCAGCATACTCCGTGACGTACTCAAAGTCTCTATTGAAAATTTCAGTTTTCTCAAGGACTTCACTCACTTCACGGATACGGTCTGACTGTACCCAATCTGGATTGGTGTATCTCCCGATGGGGACATTGAAACCACCACTACTGTTCTCGCGGTAAAGGCCATTGTAGCAGGTGCGGTTAAGATATAGCAGTAGTGCCGCTTCCTCAATAGGGTCAAACTCGCCCACGTAGGGTCGTTTATTAAAAATCGCTCTCTGTTGATAGTAGTAATTCTTGATTTCTCGGCCCTTGTGATTCTCCTTCGAGTAGTCCCGCTCCTCGTCTGGCGTTGATTCAGGGGCAGAAAACGAACGCAGGCGCTCTATCAAACCATCTGGGTTATCTCGGACCTGTTCGTAGAAATTGATGAGTCGAGAATTCGTATCGTTGATAGTTCCGTCCTTTGGTTCAAGGTCAAAAAAGAGGGCCCCTCCTCCAAAGAACGGCTCGTGGAAGTGTTCGTAACTCTCCGGAAACCGAGCGTACAGCTCGTCCAATAATTGTCTTTTCCCGCCTGCCCACTTTAGGACCGGCTCTACCATTACGGTGAAGTTGTCTTGGCATAAGGTATAAACTTCCCGTTCAAGATATATTGAAAGGACAACCTCCCGGTTAGATTAAGAGTTGGTTGGACAATCACCCTCTTGTGCCGCCAGCACGCGACGATGAGACGGGAAAGTACAATCAGGAGTATCCCATCGAGTCGTTTTTCGAGGCCTTAGAAGAGATTGAGGTAGCAACCACATCGAGAGTAGCCGAGCGAGTGGGTTGTTCTTACGATTTAGCATACCGCCGATTAAACGAATTAGAAAAGAAGGGAAGTATTGCAAAACAAGATGCTGGCGGGAGTTTTATTTGGAAATCTTCTCCTTCCGAGGATGGATAAAAACAAACCAATAATTCAGGGTCGATATTGGCGGCCTACGATACTGAGAATCTAATGAAAGTATTCGGTGAGCGATGGTATTTTAGCTCAAGTTACCCAATCAGTAGGCGATAAAATGCCTGAACACCCTGTCTTTGACCGAGGAGACTTACTCATCCATACGAAAGACCGGAATCTCGAAAACGAGCTATTCGAGGATTCTGACAGCGTGAGTCCGGGCGGAGAAATCACGTTACAGAACAATGGGACGTATCTCAAGAAAGACGCGTTCTCGCCGTCCACGGTCATGGTTCTGGTGGATGTTGGCAGAGATGTAGGAACCGGGATTGCTGCCGCGTGGCTCTACGACAAGCTGAAAAACAAAGAAGTCAGTATTGAGACGACGAAGGGGACATACGAGAAAACGAAGGATGGCATTCAGCAAGCTTTGGACGATATTGCCGAAAAGAAAGACAACAATGAGTAATCCGAACAGTAACTCCGAGCGAAGTATATCCACGCGTCCGTAGATTCGGAGTGTGTCGGCTGCGGAGATGTGACGCTCTACAACGCGCAGGCGTGCGGGCTCTGTCTGGACAAGTGGCGGAATCACGATTCGGTGACGACCTTCGGCGAGCCGCAGGAGGGAATCTGAATGAGCCTCCGGGAATGGTCTCGGAGTGAGCCGCCCGTGCTCGTGGAGGAACCCCGCCGCCGCGTTGGCGTTCCCGGCACGCTCCGGACGGCCGGACTCGCGGGCCACCTCGACGCGGGCGGGTCGCAGGTCCGTGGCTTCGTCTCGCCGCGGACGCGGGCAGAGCACTACTTTCGGAAGTTCGACGGCTACGGGCTGTCGCTGTCCGTGCTGCCCCTTCTCACAGAATGGGGGATTGCCCGCGTCCTGATTGCGGAGACGGACACCGGAACCGTGTACGAGTACCTGCTACGGGACTTCGAGCGACACGGCTCGGTGTACGATAATGAGGGCGACCGGCAGTTGGTGCTCTCGACCGAGTACGCCATGGCGGAACATCCGGACCACGCGGACCGGGTGCTCGCATGACGGAACAGTCCTCGATAAGCGATTACGGTCCCCCTTCTTCGACGCGTAACTCCGGGGGGTCAGAGGCCCAACAGGGGTCTCCGCGACCGGCAAAACACCTGAATACGCCGCGACCGGCGGGGCGGCTGTCGTGTCCGTGGTGTCTCGCTCCGGAGTCCGATTTCCGTGAGAACGAGATGGGACAGACCGGGTGTGGCTGGTGTTCGGCCGTGATTCCGACCAATGAAGAATGGTATCGAGCGGGCGACAAGATTTGTTTGGACTGACGGACTGACTGCGGGCGGTTCTATCGTAACTATGACAACTACTATTGACTCTGCGAGCGGCATCGACACAGAACAGACGACCGATTCTTCGGTGACGGTTCGGCTGGCCCGACGGGCGGACGGCTCACCGATTGGCGCGGCGGCGTTCTTCACGATGGAGGACCTTGCGGCGCTTGGTGTGACGGCTGACGCGACCGAGGTAACGTTCGAGATTTCCGGCCGAAATATACGGGTTCACGGGCGCTGACAGCGGAATAGCTATATCACCCGCCGGTGTACCCGTAGCTGGTTAACTTTTCAATACATAATACAATGACCAATCACGTAGCTACGTACCCGACGGACGACCAGCACGAGAGATGGAAGGCGGACGCAGATGCTCGTGAGATGCCCATTTCGCGGTGGGTCTCGTGTATGGTCGAGGCGGGGTGCAAGAAATTCGAGGTAGACGTTGAACCGGATATGACCAATGAGGAACTGCGCGAACAGAACGCGGATTTGACCCGTGAACTGCGCGCGAGTCGAGCGCGAGTCGAGCAGCTTGAGAACAGGCTGTACCGCGGCGAGCAAGCCGTGGTGGCGGACTTCGTACAGCGCGACGGACCGGTGACGTTCCAAGCGATTGTTAACCACGTCATTGAGACGGCCCCACAGCGGCTTGACGAGATTGTCGAGGCCATGGAGGGCGACACGCTGGTCCGAGACGGCGACCGGTACGAGCGCGTCGAGACGGAGGCCGAGCGTGAAATCTAACGTGGCGGCCGAGCGGATGGGTGTGTATGCGCGAGAGGCGGCTGTTCCTCCACGTCGTCGGCTCCCCGCGATTGCGGGCCGGTATGCCGACCGCGACCTGTTCGCCGAGTACGAATCCATGGCGGGATTCACCGAGTGGCAATCGAAGAAGCACGCGCGGTGTCGCCGGGCATGGGAGGCCCACATGGAGACCCGTGGTGGCGACCCGGCATTTCCATCGGTCGCAGACGTAGATTCGTTTCTCAGCGAGCGCATAGACGCCGTGGCGATGGACACGGTGTACCGAATCTATTGGACGTATCTCCGCCGGTTCTTCAAGTGGGCGCTGTGGCGGACGGACTGTCCCCATCGGTACAATCCGGTGTTGATGGCCTGTGTCGAGACGGAGGCGGGACAGGAGATGTGGACGTACTTTATCGAGACGGTGAAGGGCGAGTTGCTGGACGCGAAGGAGGCTGGTGAACTTGAGTAATCCATTCTTTGACACGGACGACGAGGAACAGGCGTTTGACCTTGAGGCGGAGCGACAGCGGACGGCCGAGGCGTCGGGTACGGTTATCGACCCGCTGAAGGACTACGAACGGACCATCATCGAGCGGGACCTGAAGCCCATGCGGATGTTCTACGAGGTGGTGGTCAACGACCCGGATAAGAAGCCGAAGACTCGGAAAAACTACTTCACCGCGGCGTCGGCGTGGGTCGAGTTTATGGACGAACAGGGGCGGCACCCGGCGTGTCCGAACGATAAGCACGTCTCGGGGTTCATTGGGTATCTCGCCGAGGAGCGCGAGAACAGCGACCCCTCAATCAAACAGAAGCTCGTCCACCTGAACCGGATGTTCAAATTCTGGATTACCGACGGGTCGTTCGCACACACGGCGAGTTTCAATCCGTTCCAGAAGGCCATTGATGATAATACGTGGGAGCAAAGTTCTCCCGAGGACTTCCCGAATCTGTCGCTCGCCGAGCTTCGAGAGGTGGTTCGCTCGGTGAAGGATTGGCGTGACCGATTCGTTATCGTGACGCAGTTGAAGCTCGGATTGCGCGCCTCGGAGTTGTGCAATATCGAGCTATCGGAGATTAACCTTGGCGAGCACGACGCGCTGGCGGAGACGTATCCGGAGATAGGAACCCACGAGCGCGTTCGTGACCACCCTCATTCGTTGTATGTTCCGTGTCGGAAGGACCGGAGCGGTAACAAGTCGAAGAAGCGGCGGATTCTCCCGCTTGACGACGAGCTTCGCCATGTCATTCTTCAGTACCTCTTGGTGCGCCCGAACAACGGCGAGCCATATCTACTGTTGTCGGACCAGACGAACGGGCAGATGAACAACACGTCCGTCTCGCGGGTGTGGAACCGGCATTTCCATCCGCGGTACAAGTTCGAGGACGACGCGCACACGCGGTCGATTACCTCGCACTATGGACGACACTTCATGACGACGTGGTTCGAGGACCGCCGCGGGTGGTCGCACAACCGGGTCAAGTATCTGCGCGGTGACGTATATACCGACGACCAAGGGCGGTCGGATGCCTCGATTGGGTCGTATATCCACATTTACGTGGACGACATTCGGGAGGCATACGAGCGTGATGTTGCGAAGTTCGGCGTGGGGCCGGGGTCGGGAGCGTAAGCCGTATGATGGCTGCCCGCTCATTACGACCATGTTGGAAGTTGGCGACCCTGCGCCCGAGATAACGGCGACGAACCAGCACGGCGAGATGGTATCCCCGGACTTCGAGAATTATACCTGCGTGTATTTCTACCCGAAGGACTTCACCGGCGGCTGCACCATTCAGGCGAACGACTTCCAGGACACCCTGCCGGCGTACCGCGAGGCCGGCGTAACCGTCTACGGCGTCTCCCTTGACGACGTCGAGACCCATGCCGACTTCGCCGACGAGGAGGGCGTGGAGTTCGACCTGCTCGCCGACCCGGACGGCGACCTTGCGGCCGCGTTCGGCCTCGACACGAGCGAGGGGTACACCGACCGCATCACGTTCCTCCTCGCGGACGGGGCCGTCGTCGAGACGTACGACCCCGAACTCGCGGACCCGGAGGGACACGCCCACGAAGTGCTCGAGGACGCGCGGCAGCTCTCCTCGTAGTCGGATTCCGTTCGCCGCTCGTAGCCGGGACGCATTTGAACCCCCGGGGTCAACGGCCGGTATGAGCGGCGCTGATAAATTCATGCTGTTGGTGTCGTTGCTCGTCTTCGCGCTCATCGTCGGCGGCATCGCACTCGCGCTCGTCGCGGGGTGAGCGCCGGCGCGGGGGGCGCGTTCCCAGGACCGACACGGCCATCCCCTCGCCCGGCGCGGACCGAGAGCCTTACTTGCCGACCCGCGAACCCTCGGCCATGCATCTCGGCGTCATCGGACTGGGTCGGATGGGGCGCATCGTCGCGGACAGGGTGACAGCGGCGGGCCACGACGTGACCGCGTTCGACGTGAGCGACGAGGCGCTCGCGGACGCGGCCGAGGCGGGCATCGAGCCCGCCGACTCCATCTCGGATCTCGCCGACCGATTGGGCGACGCGAAGCGGATCTGGCTGATGGTTCCTGCGGGGGACGCCGTCGACGCCGCGCTGGACGAACTCGAGCCGTCGCTGTCGCCCGACGACGTCGTCGTCGACGGCGGCAACAGCCACTTCGAGGACTCGGTCAGGCGCGCGGAGTCGACCTCGGCCCGGTATCTCGACTGTGGCACCTCCGGTGGTCCCGCGGGTGCGGAGCTCGGCTTCTCGCTGATGGTCGGCGGCCCCGATGACGCCTACGAGGAGCTCCGCCCGGTCTTCGACGCCGTCGCGACCGGCCCGGACGGCCACGACCGGATGGGACCGGCGGGTGCGGGCCACTACGTGAAGATGGTCCACAACGGCGTGGAGTACGCGCTGATGCAAGCCTACGGGGAAGGCTTCGAACTGCTCCACGAGGGCCGGTACGACCTCGACCTGGAGGCCGTCGCGCGGACGTGGAACAACGGCGCGGTCATCCGTTCGTGGCTGCTCGAGCTGTGCGAGGAGGCGTTCCGCGAGGAGGGGAGCGACCTCGGGGACGTGGCCGACCACGTCGCCGGCGGCTCGACGGGGACGTGGACGGTCCAGGAGGCGCTCGAACAG
>Ga0207771_100447_pt1 | contig 24844 bp, 30 predicted proteins | sample A23M2SouthBayCA_2_FD_187731 | JGI IMG/M metagenome (GOLD analysis project Ga0207771, IMG submission 187731) | Aerobic enrichment media microbial communities from Eden Landing Ponds, California, USA - A23 M2 (2) (SPAdes) | ecosystem: Environmental > Aquatic > Marine > Unclassified | place...
ACGGCCGCGACGATGTTAGTAGTCCCGGACGGCCGCGACGATGTTAGTAGTCCCGGACGGCCGCGACGATGTTAGTAGTCCCGGACGGCCGCGACGATGCCGGCGGTCTGGCCCAGGCCGGCGACGGCGAGACCGGCGACAAGTCCCGTCGTGCCGCCGTCGAAGACCGGCGCGACGGCGTAGACGAGCGCGCCGAGAACGCTGAGTGCCGCGCCGGTGGTGTACACTCGGGGCGACCGCGCGACGTGCTGGCCGGTGTAGGCCAGTCCGGCCGCGGGGACGAGCAGCCAGCCGACGACCGTGAGCACGAGCAGCGGCTCGGTGGGTGGGGTCTGAAGTAGGCCCACTGTGCCGATGGTCGTGAGCACGAAGCCGACGAGGATGACGAGCTTCCACGCGCGCAACACCCCGCTGCGCATGTCTGTCCACGAGAGCGCGACGAAGGCGAGCAGGATTACGTCCATCACGACGTGGGCGATCAGGACGGTTCGGATGGCGAGGACGTCGAGGTGGGCCGCGATGGCGAACGTCCACGCCAGCGGGACGAGGACGACGGGACCGTTCTCGCGGAGACGACGGAGCATGGCCGTGGTGAAGTGGGCGACCGACAAGAGCGTGGTGCCCGTCGTGACGATTCTCTCTCTCACTCGGTTCTCACACTCGGCGCTCACAGCCGGCGCTCTCACTCAGTTCTCACTCGAAGCGACGCCGAGCGTCCTGTTTTGCGCGGTCGATGACTCGCCTCTGGGCGTGGGTCATCGCGCGCATCGCCTCGTCGGTGTAGTCGACGGTGATCGAGGGCAGCGCTCGCGCCAGCCCACCGAGCAGGTCGCCCGGGTCGATCCTGATCGTCAGTTCGTAGGCCTCGGGCTGGGCGTGGAGCGGGTCGGTAAAGGCGAAGTGGGCGTCGATCAGGTCGGCGGTACCGGACCAGTCGTAGGCCATCGCGGCGGCCGCCCACAGCGAGTCGGCGTCGGCGGCCACCAGCGGTGCGATGGCATCGCCCATGGTGCGCTGGCGGGCGAGTAGCGCCGCCCGGAGTTGTTCGCGTCGGTCGGGAGAGAGATCCGCCCGCAGGGCGTCCCAGTAGAGATCACGGGCGATGATCTCGTCGGCGAAGGCGTCGAAGGCGGCATCACTTTCGGCGTAGTCGAGGACGGTCTCGAACTGGTGGAGGATCGCGTCCCGATACTCCTTGAGTTCGGGTTGGACGACCTTTCGGTCGACCAGGTCGCTGTTCGAGAGCAGTCGGTCGATCACTTTGCCCCTCGTGCCGCCGGCGCTCCCCAGCGCTCGCGAGACCTGAAACTCGTCGCTGGTGATGCTGGCAAGCCCGTTGACGTACCGTTCGAATCCGTCCCTGACGGCAGCGCGTGTCACACCCATCCATGAGGGCTGTACGGTCCTATCGCTTTCGCCGGTCGATCCAGTTAAGTACTCGTGCCATAATCTCTGGATATGGTTGAGCGAATATCTCGGTCGGACCCGATCGCCGACGCGGGCGAGCGCGAACTCGTCGTCGGCGGCGATCGCCCGATCCGAATCAGCGCCGGCCACCGGATCATGCACCACGAAGGTAAGTGTAGCCGGCCCCACGGCCACAATTACGAGATCACTGTGCAGGTCACCGGTGGACTGACCGAGGAGGGGTGGGTCGTCGACAAGGGCGACGTGACCGCCGCGATCGACGACTGGGACCACCGCTTTCTGGTCGAGGACGGCGACCCGCTGATCGAGGCGTTCGAGCACAGCGGCGACGCCGACGCGCTGGTCGTCCTCGATGCCCCGCCGACGGCGGAAGTGATGGCCGTGGTGCTCGAACAGCGCCTGCTCGAATCGCTGCCCGACACCGTCACGGACGTTGGCGTCACCGTCCGCGAGACGGGTGAACTCGCCGCGGGGCCGTAGCATGCCGGTCGACGCCGACCCGGGGGCGGGGACGATCGAGGGTGCCGAGAATCGGCCGGACGCCGACGCCCTGCCGATCAACGAGCTATTCTACTCGCTGCAGGGCGAGGGCACGCTCGCCGGCGTCCCGTCGGTGTTCGTCCGCACGAGCGGCTGTAACCTCCGGTGTTGGTTCTGTGACTCCTATCACACCTCGTGGGAGCCGAGTCACGCCTGGCTGACCGTCGACGAGATCGTCGCCGAGATCGAGGGGTACGATGCCGACCACGTCGTACTGACTGGCGGCGAGCCACTCATGCACGAGGAGAGTGTCGCGCTGCTGGAACGCCTCGACGATCTGGGCTATCACACCACCGTCGAGACCAACGGCACCATCGCCGTCGACGCCCCGATCGATCTGGCGAGCGTCAGCCCCAAACTGGCCTCCAGTACGCCGACCGCCGAACGCGACCCGAAAGGCGGCGGCGAGTGGGCCGAGCGCCACGAGCAGCGCCGACTCGACGAGGCCGCACTGGCGACGCTCGTCGATCGATACCCGAGCCAACTGAAGTTCGTCGTCACCGGTCCCGACGACATGGCCGAGATCGACGATCTGATCGAGCGCCTGCGCGAGCGCACCGCGACGACGATCCACGATTCGGACGTGCTGTTGATGCCCGAGGGCCAGACTCGCGAGCAACTGGACGAGACCCGCGAGGTTGTCGCCGATCTCGCGATGGACTATGGCTATCGCTACACCCCCCGCCTCCACGTCGACCTGTGGAACGACGCGCCGGGGACCTGACGACGATGACAGATGCGACGACGACCGACGAAACGACGACTGCCTCGACGACGACCGACCAGACGACGACCGACCACACGATGACCGACGACACGACGACTGATTCGACGATGACAGACGACACGACGACTGATTCGACGATGACCGACGACACGACGATGGGCGAGCCGGCGGGCGACGCGGACGCGACGACTGGGCCGCCGGTGGGCCACGACGACAGTATCGACTGGGAGAAAGCACAGGAAGGGACGCGGCTCCTGCTGGAAGCGATCGGTGAAGACCCCGACGCGAACGGGCTGGAAGCCACCTGGCAGCGCCGGGTGCCCGACGTGTTCGAGACGTTCAGCGAGGCCTACCGCGAGAGCGACAAGCCGACGATGCGGACCTTCGAGACCGATCAGGAGGGGCTGGTCGTCAAGACCGGCATCCCCGTCTATAGCCTCTGTGAGCACCACCTCCTTCCCTATCACGGGACCGCACACGTGGCCTACCGACCCGACGAGACCGTCGTCGGTCTCTCGAAACTCGTGCGGTACGTCCGCTGGCGCGCTCGCCAGCCCTCGATGCAGGAGCAACTGACCCAGGAGATCGCCGACGGCCTGGCCGCCGAACTCGGGGCGTCGGCCGTGCTCGTCGAGATCGAGGCCACCCACATGTGCGAGGCGATGCGCGGCGTCGAGACCGCGACGACGACCACGACCCGGTCGGTCGTCGGCACACCGACCCAGCCCGAACGCGACCGCTTTACCGACGCGATCACCAACTATGAGTGACGACCAACCGACGACCGGCGACGCACCGAGTGGCGACGACCGATCGACCGACGGCGACACCGCCACGGACGGTCCCCAGTCGACGGACGGCCCACAGACGACGGACGATCCGTCGTCGACGGATCCCGCCCCGACGGCCGACGACCGCGCGGTGATCCTCGTCTCCGGTGGGATGGACAGCGCGACCGCGGCCTACGAGGCCATCGAACGCGGGTACGACGACCTGTACCTTCTCCATACGAGCTATGGACAGGCCACCGAGGACACCGAGTTCGCGTGTGCCGAGGCGCTGGCCGACCACGTCGACGCCGCCGATTTCCTCCACATCGAGACCGCCCATCTCTCGGCGATCGGCGCGTCGTCGCTGACCGACGACGCCATGGCCGTCGCCGACGCCGATCTCGACAGCGACGAGATTCCGACCTCCTACGTCCCCTTCCGGAACGCGAACCTCCTGTCGATGGCCGTCTCCTACGCCGAGGCCAACGACTGCGGAGCCATCTTCATCGGTGCCCACTCCGAGGACTTTTCGGGCTATCCCGACTGCCGGCCCGCCTTCTTCGACGCCTTCCAGCAGGTGATCGACGTGGGGACTAAACCCGACACCGAGATCGAACTGGTCGCGCCCTTCGTCGAGTGGTCCAAGACCGACATCGCCGAGCGCGGTCTCGAACTGGGCGTTCCCTACGAAGACACCTGGAGTTGCTATCGGGACGACCCACCCGCCTGCGGGACGTGTGACGCCTGCGCCTTCCGCCTGCAAGCGTTCCAGAACCTCGGCGAACGTGATCCTGTGGCGTATGCCGAACGGCCCGACTACACCGAATAGTGGTTCTCTGACGGCTCGACTGGCTTTCGGGTGCTGTACGACGGATCGACTGCTCAGTGAGTATGCTTACTGAGTGGATGGTTCTCGTTTTCAGACGCCGAAAGAAAGTCTGTGTGAAGAACAGAGTGGGTTCCGTGAACTGAACGCCCTCGGCCCGCCCCAACCGCTTTTCCAACACTGGCAACTGAACGCCCTCGGCCCGCTGGACGGTTCTGTGCAGGATATCCTCCCTTCGGTCGGATAGTGCCCGCGCAGAACCATCCAGTCGCGCCTCGCCCGTTCAATCCTCCAGGACCGCACTGCACAGCACCGCAGCCACGCACCTCCCCAACCGATTGCGGTGCTCGCGTTGCTGCGCTCCTCATCCACCGGGAGAGCAAGCTCTCCCGAGCCTTCCGTCACTTCGTTCAGGAAGACCTCGCACAGTGTTGTCGCTCGACGGAGCGAGCGACAGCGCGCGCCACCGCAGTCTGGTCAGTAGTTCGATTGGATGTGTGGCTTATAAAATAAATGAGATAATATTTTACATTCGACACGCCGTTCTCTGATTATAGACTATCTCTATGAACAGGAGAGATCTGCTCAAAGGAATCCCGCAAGCGGGGTTGTTACTTTTTGCAGGCTGTGGCTCGCGAGACTCGACAGTGAATACACCACCCTCGAATGCTACTGCGTCCGATACTACCGATGACAGTTCGACACCTGTCTCTACAGATGCTTCTGCGGAGACCTGTCAAGAGCGGGTAACCACAACTGTCGACAGTACTCCGGGAACGTTCTCGGCCGAAAGTGAGTTCGAAACCGGTCCGGATCATCTCGTTGCTACAGCGACTGTCACTCAGACGGACCCAGAAGAATCGCCGCATGTCGTGGAAGTGAGCCTCTCAAATCGTTCTACAGAAGATATGAGTCTACAGAGCGGTGCGATACCCCCCTTCTCCAGTCTCGAACTCGATCATCTACGACAGGATGCCTCAGTATTCTTGCTACCTACTCCGGTACCAGATACGCTAGGAATTATCGATAGCAACGAGGATGGGGAATACGGAATTCTTCCAGAACAACCGATAGAGGGCTGCTGGGAATCGATAGACAGGCCAGTGCTGCCAGAAGCATTTGAACGCCTCGAAATAAACGCGTGTGATTCCTACTCTCGTCGATTCTCTCTCTTGTCACACGCCTCCAATTCAGAATGTTTCCCCCGTGGGTCGTATGCGAGGACCGAAGAGCTAGATCCGCCAGAAAGTGACGCACCTATCACATTTACTATCACAATAACTGTCGATGGATAGCGACAGCGAATAGACAGTCACAGGGTCTTTGTAGCTGGATTCGTCTATCAGCGCAATTCACACAACGCTCCTCCGTGAGGTGACTCGAACAAACGTGTTCCCCGTGTATTTTCTGTACTACCCACTGCGGAGCATCCGGGCGACCGAGCCTTTTTCGCCACCGTCAGAGCTTGCTCTGACGAGCCTCACTTCGCTTCGCTCAGTGAGACCACGTTTTTGCACGAGTGGTCGCGAACGGCGTGAGCGACCCGAAGTGGAAAAAGGTGGGTCAGAGACGAAAACCGATATCGTCGGCCAGTCCGTTGAGCAGGTATTCAGCGCCGGTGTGGGTCGTCGCCAGGGGCACGTCGTGCACGTCACAGATCCGCAGCAGTGCGGAGATATCGGGTTCGTGGGGCTGGGCGGTCAGGGGGTCACGGAGGAAGACGATGCCGTCGAGGCGGCCCTCGACGGCTTCGGTGCCGATCTGGGTGTCGCCGCCCAGTGGTCCCGACTCTTTCCGGTCGACCGTCAGATCGGTCTCGTCCATGATGCGCTTGCCGGTCGTGCCCGTGCCGACGATGTCGAACTCCGAGAGGAGCGACTCGTAGGCCTGTGCGAGTTCGATGATGTCGGGCTTTTTCTCGTCGTGTGCGATGAGTGCGACGCGCGTCATGCCTGTCGGTGCGCACCGCTGGCCCAAAGGTGATATGGTCGGTTCGACGGTCGCCCGTCACTCCGCGACGCGTACGTCGCCGTCGCTGGTGACAGTCACCGCGTGGCCTTCGACGGTGAAGGTCACCGACTCCTCGGTGCCGTCGACGACCGCTGTGAGATCGTCGTGGTCGACGTAGGCCGAGAGGTCGTCGATCTCTGTTGCTGTCACGTCGGCGGTGTCGACCAGCGTGTCGACGATCACCTCCCGGGCCGGTGCTGGGCTGACCCACTCGTCCTCGCTCCCACCACGGAGTATGTACACTGTTCGTTCGTCCGAATGCATGCACGGACAAAAGGTAGTCTCGTATATAATCTGCTACGGGCGGTTTCAGATCGTGAAAGAACCGACGACACGCTGCTCGGGCGGTGCCGGAATGGAAAAGCGGGTCGCACGCGAGCAGCGCGTCGCGACCCAGTGACCAGACTGACGAATCCGGGGCAGCGATCCGCGCTCGCCCTGTACGGTTATACGGATACTGCCCTGGCATCACCTCCGAAGTGATGCAACTGTGTGGTACTCAGCCACACATGATAGTTCTTTCCCCGGCGCGCTCAATCGAGATTCTCGTACTGGTACTCGCCTTCGTACGTCTCCTCGTGGGCGGCCTCGGCGAGGACGAACTGCGCGATCCGTGCGCCCGCTTCCAGTTCGATCGTGTGATGGACTTCCAGTAGCCCCTCGCCACGTCCCTCGTAGCCGGCATCCCAGACGGCGGTATCGAGCATACAGGAGTTGCGCAGCAGCGACGACCGCGGGAGGACGAAGCCGACGTGGCCCTCGGGGACGGTGACGCGTTCACCGTACTCGACGACGTACGCCCCCGGTTCGAGCCGATAGATGTCGTCGTTGGCCGACAGCTCGGTTCGCTCGCCGACGGTCTTGTCGCCGCGCTCGATCCGACCGGGTTCGATCTGTTCGAACACCGCGCCGAGCGTCAGGTCGACGCCGTTTGGCTGGACCTGTTCGGGCCGCAGGTCACCGAGGGCCTCGGCGACGAATCGCCCGCTCTTGTACATACGTTTCGGGTGTGCGAGGACGGATATGAGCGTTACGTCACGGGCCGAAGACCGGTGCCAGTGACCATCTCTGCCACCTCTCGGACCGCCCGAATCTATATATTACACACTCTCTTGGTACGAACAGACCGATGGCTGGACTGGTGGGGGTGACGCTGGGAGTGCTCTCGTTGGCTCTCGTCTGCACCATTGCTCTTACCGTCGTCGGCGTTCGCTACCGGGATGTGCCGGGCGCACGGTGGTTCGGCGCGACGATGGGGACCGTCTCGCTGTGGATCGTCGTCGCGTTGCTGCTCGTTCTCGTCGACGACTTCACCGTCCTCAGGCACCTCAACGTCGTCGGCACCGTTTTCACACAGATCACACCAGTCCTCTGGCTCTGTTTCGTCCTCGCGTACACCGGTCGGGAGGCGTGGCTCACGTGGCCGGTACTGGCACTCCTGTTTGTCGTCCCGGTGCTGACAGCCACGGCCGTCAGCACGAATCCCCTGCACTCGCTGTACCATACGAACCCGCATCTCGTCTCGCTGGGGCCGGACACGCAGCTGTTCGCTACCGACCCCGGTCCGCTGGCGTATCTCGTCCTGTTTTACGCCGGACTCCTGTTCGTCGTCGGCCTGTCGATCGTCGTCCAGATGCTCATCGAGGACGACCGGCTGTTCTCGGGCCAGGCCGCCTGGCTGCTGATCGGTTCACTCGCACCGATCGCCGTGGCCTTCCTCTCTGGTGGGGGCGTGGTACCGGCGGGTGTCCCGCTCCTGTCGGCGAGTTTTTCGCTCACGGGACTTGCCTACGGCTACGGACTCTTTCGGCATCGACTGCTCGATTTCACGCCGGCGACGCGCCGGATCGGCACCCGCGAGGCGTTCGACAACCTCAACGATGGGCTCGTCATCGTCGACACCAGCAGCGCCATCGCCGCCATCAACGAGAGCGCTCGCCGGCAGTTCGACTGTGTGGACCAGTCGGTCCTCGGTCGGCCGCTTGCGTCGCTCGATCCCGCGTTCGAGGGCTTCTCGGACACGTCGTCCATCGATATCGAGCGCGGCGGCGAGTGGTACGAGATCACGGTCTCGACCATCGAAGACAGCCGTAGCCGTCCCACCGGGCACGCACTCGTCGTGCGCGATGTGACGCTCTCTCGAAGTCGGAAACAGCGCCTCGAAGTCCTCAATCGCGTTCTCAGACACAATCTCCGCAACGACATGACCGTCATTCAGGGGTACGCGGAGATACTCGACGAGGACGACGACACCGGCATGGCAGACGCGATCCTCGGGACCACGACGGGCCTGCTCGAACTGGCAGAGAAAGCCCGCGACATCGAGCAGACGCTCGGGATGGAGACGGTCACGGCGGTGTCGGTGTCACTCACCGAACTGCTCGACGCGATCGTCACCGAGTACCGCACTCGCTATCCCACACACACGATCACATTCGATGCACCGCCGGATCTGACCGTCTCGACCGATCCAGCGGTGGTGGAACTGATCGTCGAAAATCTCGTGGAGAACGCACTCGAACACCACCCCACGACGGCGCCAGGCGACACGGCGACCGACGGCGGTGCGATGGTTCACGTCGGCGTCGAGACCGACGACGACGGGGTCACGATCCTGGTCCGGGACGACGGCGACGGTATTCCAGCGAACGAACTCCGCGTCATCCGGGACGGCGAGGAATCGCCGCTCGAACACGGTAGCGGTCTCGGTCTCTGGCTCGCGCAGTGGTGTACGACACGGATCGGCGGGAATATTTCATTCGAGACGACTGACGGGACGACAGTTCGCATCTGGTTGCCAAGCGACGAAGATAGGGATGGTTCGTCGACTCACGCCCGAAATAACTGAGTGTTCGTCTACGTCGTCTCGGGCGAAACGCTCGAATCCCCGGCCCTGCCGTCGAAAACTCACGGAAATACGCGGGATTTATACGCGCGCGCCGTCGACTGACGAACGTTATGGGACAGACGCTCACGGAGAAAATCCTCGACGATCACCTCGTCGAAGGCGAGCTGACGCCTGGCGAGGAGATCGGTATCGAGATCGATCAGGTCCTGACACAGGACACGACTGGGACGCTGGTGTGGCTCCAGTTCGAAGCGCTGGATCTGGACGAAGTCCAGACGGAACTCGCAGCGCAGTACTGTGACCACCAGACTTACCAGTTCGACTTCAAGAACACGGACGACCACCGCTTCCTGCGCTCTGCGGCCGGTACCTTCGGCGCACACTTCTCGCGCCCGGGCAACGGTATCTGTCACAACGTCCACAAGGAGAACTTCGCCGCGCCCGGCAAGACGATGCTTGGCTCGGACTCCCACACGCCGACGCCCGGCGGACTGGGTGAACTCGCGATCGGTGCCGGTGGACTGGACGTTGCCGTCGCCATGGGTGGCGGCGCGTACTACGTCGAGATGCCGGAAGTCGTCAACGTCCGCCTCGAAGGCGAACTCCCCGAGTGGGCAACGGCCAAGGACGTCATCCTCGAACTGCTCCGTCGCCTCTCGGTCAAGGGCGGCGTCGGCAAGGTGCTCGAATACACCGGTCCCGGTGTCGAGACCCTGACCGTCCCCGAGCGGACGACCATCACCAACATGGGCACCGAACTCGGTGCGACCACGTCGATCTTCCCGACCGACGAGAACACGGAGGATTACCTCTCTCGTGTCGGTCGCCCCGAGGAGTACGTCGAGCTGCAGCCCGACGAGGACGCCGAGTATGCCGACGAGATCGTCGTCGATCTCTCGGATCTGGAACCGCTCATCGCACAGCCGTCCATGCCCGACGACGTCGTTCCCGTCAAGGAAGTCGAGGGCGTCGACGTCGAGCAGGTCATGATCGGCTCCTGTACGAACGGTGCCTACGAGGACATCCTGCCCTCGGCGAAGATGCTCGAAGGCCGCAACGTCGACAAGAAAACGGAGATGATCGTCGCACCCGGTTCGAAGGTCGCATCCGAGATGCTGGCCCGGCAGGGCTGGACCGCCGAGATGATGGCCGCCGGGGTCAACTTCTCCGAGGCGACGTGTGGTGCCTGTATCGGCATCGGTCACGTTCCGGCCTCCGACTCCGTTTCCCTGCGCACCTTCAACCGCAACTTCGAGGGTCGTTCGGGTATCGAGGACGACTCGGTCTATCTGTGCTCGCCCGAGGTCGCCACCGCGGCGGCACTCGCCGGCGAAATCGTCGACCCGCGCAACCTCGCCGAGGAACTGGGCGATCTCGATGCACCCGGCATCGAACTCCCCGACGAGTACATCGACAACTCCGAGTCCGACCTCATCGCGCCCGAGGACTCCGTCGACGACGAACTCATCAAGGGGCCGAACATCGGCGACGTGCCGCTGAAGGACCCGCTGGGATCGGACATCGAGGGTGAGGCGCTGCTGAAGATGGAGGACAACATCACCACCGACCACATCATCCCGGCGACGGCGGACATCCTCAAGTTCCGCTCGAACATCGACAAGCTGAGCGACTTCACGCTCTCGCGAGTCGACGACACCTTCGCCCAGCGCGCCAAGGACAACGACGGTGGCGTCCTCGTCGCAGGCGAGAACTACGGGCAGGGTTCCTCCCGCGAACACGCGGCCCTCTGTCCGATGTATCTCGGCATCGACGCCGTCCTCGCACAGAGCTTCGCCCGCATCCACAAGGCGAACCTCTTCAACTTCGGGATCGTTCCCCTGGAGATCGACGCAGACACCTACGAGCAGATCGAGCAGGGCGACAACGTCGAGATCGTCACCGACGTGGCCGAGGCGATCGACTCCGGGCAGGACGAGTTCACCATCCGCGTCAACGACGACTGGGAAGCCAGCGCGACGCTGGACGCCTCCGAGCGCGAGCGCCGCTTCCTCGCCTCCGGTGGCAAGCTCTCGCACACGAAACAGCAGTACGATAGCGACAGCGGCGCAGCGCCCGCAGACGACTGAAGCGAGATTCGGAGCGAGCGGCACACGCCGCGAGTGAGAATCTCGGTATTGCGAGCGGGAGCAGAGCGACACGCGAGCAGCGAGACGCCGAGCGCAGCGAGGGGTCTCCGACAGCCGAACGGGGAACGAAGTGACTCGTGCGGCGAGTCGTCTCCATTCCCTTCGCTTTTCTTTCGACGACTGGCTAGCTGCTGGAACGTCGGTATCCGTCGATCGCGAGAGATGTGTCGTCCCCACCCGTCTCGACGATACTCGGGACGTCGAGACGCCGTCAGCGTCGCCGCCGGTCGAGCAGACGCTCGCGAACGACGAGCAGGCTCGGTAACACGGTGACACAGCTCACGAACGCGAAGACGATGCTCAGCCCGGTGACGATCCCGAAGCGCTGGAGCGGCGGTGAGACGGCGAGTGCGAGGACGCCAAAGCCCGCTGCCGTCGTCGTTGCGCTCCCGAGCAGTGCCCCGCCGGTCCCGGCCACGGCCGTCCGTAACGCCGCGTCGAGCGAGTCGTGTCGCTCGCGTTCGTCGACGAACCGCTCGGCGAGGTGGATGCTGTAGTCGATCCCGAGACCGATGGCGAGGCTGGTGATGACGACCGTCTCGCTGTTGAACGGGATGTCGAGCAGTGCCATCGCGCCCAGCACCCACGCGAGCGCGACCAGAACCGGGGCGAGGACCACGGCCGCGAGACCCGGCGTGCGCCGCCGCCACCAGTACAGGGCCAGGAGGAAGAGAAGAATCACGCCCAGCGTGATCGCGAACCCCTGTACGAGCGTCTCGAACAGCGCCGTCTGGACGACGGCGGTGACGACCGGGCCGCCCGTCGCGATGGCAGTGACCGGTGCGGCCGCTTCGATCTCGGTGGCTACCTGTCGAACGTCGCCAGCGATCGTCTGAGCGGCCGCGTCGCTGTCGACGCCGACGATCGTTCGGGCCGACACGTACGATCCGCCGTCGGTACGGTACAGCACGGCCGACGCCTGGGTTGGTGCGGCGCGATAGACGAGATCGTACACCGCCGTCACGTCCTCGTCGGGGAGTCCGTCGCCGTCCGTGTCCCGCGCTGCGATCGCGTCGGCGACCGTCTGATTCCGGGCCGCGACGGCGCGGAGGACGGTCGCCGGACTCTGGACGGCGGCAGTGCCGTCGGCCCGCATCGAGATGGCTCCGTTCTGCGGGACCGTGCTCGCGGCGTCGTCCGTCGCGTCGAGGAGCGACGGCTCAGTCACATCCCCGCGTATCAGAATCTGGGCTTCGGAGCCTTGCCCGCGCGTTCGGAAGGTATCGCTCAGGTACGCGAGATCTTCGCGGATGTCGTAGTCGGCGGGTGCGATCGCTTCCGGGAGCGACTCCATCCACTCGGGACCGTCCGTCGGGAGGAAATCGGCCTGATTGAACTCCGTCTCTAACCCCGTCGCGCCGTACGCACCCGCGGAGGCGACCACTAGCCCGACGAGCAGCACGACGATCGGAAGCCGATTCGAGAGCGTCGCGACGCCCGAGAGTGCGGTCCCGACCGGTCCTGTCCCGGCCCCGAAGGCGGAGTGCGTTCGATCTCGACCGCGGCGAGCGAGGCGTCGTTCGAGGTCGAGTTTGACGGCCGGCACCAGTGCTGCGAAGACGACGAACATCGCGACGATCCCGGCGGCGCTCAGGAGCGCGAAATCCCGGATCGAGACCAGTGGGCTGCCGTAGTTGGCGAAGAACCCGATCCCGGTCGTGAAGGCGGCGGCCGCCAGTGCAACGACGACACCGCCCATTCCCGACCGCATCGCCGCGGTGGGTGATCGCGGCCCAGCGCTCTCGGAGTCGGTATCGAGCGTGCCCGTCCGGGCCTCACGATAGCGCATGATGACGTGCAGCGAGTAGTCGATACTCAGTCCGACGAGCAAGAACGGGACGGCGATGAGGATCGAACTGGACGGAATGGCGAGCCACCCCTGGATGCCTTGCAGCCACAGCAGCACAACCCCGATGCCGAACACGCTGACGAGCACGTCGATCGGGTCGCGGTAGGTGATTCCGAGGACCAACAGGAGGGCGACGAGCGCCACGGGCGCGATGAGCCGAAAGCTATCGCCGATGGCCCGTGTGGAGGCGTCGTCGACGATGCCCTGTCCGAAGACGAACGCATCGTCGAAGCGGTTCTCGACCAGCGTTTCGATGGCGACCTGTGCGTCGTAGGCCGCCTGTGGCGTCTCGTCCGCGCCGTCGGGTGCCGTCGTCTGGAAGACGAGTGTCAGTCTGGCGTCGGCGCGCGTCGTCCCCGGTTCGTACGCCGACGGGAGGAACGCGGTCGGATCGCGGTCGGGCGTGGCCGCGTTCGCGTCGAGGACTCGCGCGACGAGACGCTCGACTTCCGCGGGCGAGCGTGCTTCGAGTGCCGCGATCTGCTCGTCCAGCGTCGGCGCTGGGGACTGTTCTCCTCGGTCTCTCGCCGTCGAGCCGTGGCTGCCGTCCTGCGCCGCTCGATCCTGTCGGGCGGCCGCCTGCCCGACGATGTTTTCGAGACCGACGATCCCCGACTCCGTTCGGAGTGTCGCTTCGATGGCGTCGGTCCGGGTGATCGAGCGCTGGAGGCGGAGGCTCTGTAACAGCGATTCACGAGAGAGCACGTCGCCACGTTCGTCCCTGACGACGACCTGGGTGACCATCGCATCGTCGGTCCCATATGTCGCCTCGATCTCGTCGAGTGCCGCCTGCTCTTCGGAGTCGATACCCGCCTGTCCGATCGCTCCCTCGGGACTGGTGCCCACCACCGCACCGGCACCGACGAGCACCGTGAGTGCGAGCACGATCCCGATCACGAGGTGTCGCCGTTCGACGAGCGCGGCCGCGTACCGCTGTGGCAGCGGTCGACTCACGGTCGATCATCCCCGTGTTCTCGGACGGTGCGACTGGCGATTCGACGAACCGGCGTTGTGAGACCGTTCATTACCACGGACTCCGCGTCACTCTCATAAGGAACGATGGAGGAGTCCCACGTCGTGGGAGAACCACGACCGTGCGACCACCGTCCGATCGGTGTGGCTCGTTTCGGTCGGTGCGGCCGCTTGCAGCAGCGACGCGCTTCGCTACCCCGTGGTAGCGACATCGACCGTAGATCCGCAGCCGGCAGTCTCAGTAGCCGTAGAGTCCGTAGATCATCACGAGAAAGCCCGTACAGACGATGAGGCTCTCGAACAGCATCCCTTGCACACTCGGGACGCCGAGGATATGATGGAACACGCCGACGAGAAACGTCCCCATCGTGATGACGAGCAGGCCGATCGCGAAGTACTGTAGCCCCTCGATCTGTGTCCGCTGATAGGCGCGATAGGCCAGCAGCGAGACGACGCCACCGAGGACCAGCGCGGCGATCTTGACGACCCCGAGGACGACGACGAGATCCGGCGTCATGACTCCTTTTTCATCTCCGACCAGAACGTCGCCATGCGGTCTTCCGGGGCGTCTGGCTCCTCGTCCGGGCGTTCGATCGCGACGCGAAACGCCTCGTCGTCGTCGATACTGATCGAGATGTCCGTGAAATCCCGTTCGTACAGTGTCGCGTTCGGTCCGTCACGACGCACTTCCGTGTACTCCTTGACGAGCGCGGACTCCCGAAGCCGTTCGAGCTTTCGGTACACCGTCGAACTCGCCAGTTCACACTCCGCCTGGAGTTCGGTCGCGGACTTTGGCTCTCGCAACGCCGTGAGTACTGCCCGACACTTCTCGTCATCGAGCGACGCAAGCACCGCTGACACGGGTGGCTCGTCCGCGTCGTCGTCGATGTTCCGCGCCATCTCTGTGGTCGTCTGTGATGGCTGCGACCACCTCGGGATCAGTGAGAGGCGGTTTCGTGTCGGATAGTCGTCGGGCATGGTGTCGTGATCGCGGTTCGTGTTCGGCCCAGCGCGCACACACTCGTCGTCGAGTACTGTTGCTTTGTGACCAGTGGCGTATAGGAATATCGGGTGTTCCCAGATCGCTGGACTACCGTCGCCGGTGACGGTCGGGACCAGTCCCACATTCTGGGACGCTTCCCCCGTTGTTTATCTCGACCTGTCGTCTGTGGCGGTGACCATGATTCGATCACGTTTGCACCGCGGTTCCCGCCACCAACTCGGCAACGAACGCGTCGTTGCCCCTCGTAACGACGACCGGTCACACGTGCTCCGGCGTCCCTCGCTACCGGGGGCGGAGGGGCTGTGATGGTGTCGACACTGGACGTGGTGCTCTCGATCCACACGATCTTTGCGGCACTGTGGACCGGGGGCACGCTCGTTCTCGCCGGTGCCGTCATTCCGGCGGCCCGGAACGAGTCCCTTTCGACGCAGGCACTGGCGTTTCTCGCCCGTCGGTTCCGATGGCTGACGGTCGCTTCCGTCCTCGTGTTGCTGTTCTCCGGCGGCCATCTCGCCGGGACGCTGTACACGGCCGAATCCCTCCAGTCGACCGGCCGCGGCCACCTCGTCTTGGCGATGGTCGGCCTGTGGCTGGCCCTCGGTCTCGTCCTCGCTGGGGGGTTCCGCCAGCTTGTCGGTCTACCGGCGGACCGGTCGGCGGCACGCGCTGCGACGAACGCGCGCCCGTGGTTCCTGGCCGGCAGTGGCGTCTCACTCGCGCTCTTGCTCCTCGCTGGACTCCTCTAGCCTCGCGGGCAGTCTGTCGAGGACGCACCCCACTCACGCGACGCGCTCCGTGCCGCCGTGTCCGCCCCGAATATTGATACACGTCCACAGAGCAGTACACGCATGGCTCCTTTCCGACCGATCACCGACGACGAGCGGGCACGCCATCAGACGATCAAGGATCACGTCTGGGGCGAGGGCGGGGTCCCGGACTACGATGCCGATGCCGTACCCGACGCACTGGGCGAGCGGTGGGCCTACGTCGAAGACGATCAGTTCCGTTCGATCTGCACGCTCATGGAGATCGACGTACGGCTCGCCGATGAGTGGCGACCTGTCGGTGGCATCCGTGGATTCGTCACGCCGCCCGAACATCGCGGACAGGGCTACGGCCGGCGACTGCTCCGGGCGGCCCTCGACGAGTTCGCCGATCGGGACCTGGCCTACACGCTGCTGTGGCCTGCATCGATCGCGTACTACCGCCGCCACGGCTGGGGACTCGTCGACACGAGCACCGAGTACGCGTTTCCACCCGACGCGCTCGTTGATCCCGGTGTCGCAGGCACGTTCGAACGCGTCGGCGTGGACGATTTCGACCGACTGGACGCGGTCTGGACCGACTACGCCAGCCAGTACGAACTCGCCGTTCGGCGCAGTCCCGAGTGGTGGCGCGAGCGCGTCCTCGCCGACAGGTGGGTCTACTGCTTTACGCCCGACGGGGGCGACGAGCCGGACGGCTACGTCGTCTCGACGCTGGACCGGGACGGCAAAGTCATGCAGATCGAGGAACTGATCTACCGGACCGAGACCGCTCGTCGGCAGTTACTCGCCTTCGTCGGCCGGCACGTGCCACAGGCCGATCGGGTCGAGTGGACCTGTCCCGAAGAGCGCCGGCTGCTGTTCGAGGCCGCTGACCCCGACGCCGTCGACCTCTCGACCGTTCCCGGTGCGAGCGGCCGCATCGTCGACGTGATCGAGGCCATCAAAGCGCTCCCGCCGGATCGAGCACCGACCGATCCCGTCACCGTCGCGGTGTCCGATCCCCTTCGCTCGGCCAACGACGGGGTGTTTCGGGTCGACACTGCTCTCACCTGTACGCGCGTCGAGACCGGCGATGCCGACATCGGGGAGGCAGTCGACCCTGATCTGACGGTCGACGTGGCCGTCCTGTCACAGCTATACGTGGGATCGGTTTCGATTCGGACGGCGGCCGACCGCGAGCGACTCGACGCGACCGACGACGCCGTCGCTGCGCTGTCGTCGACGTTTGGCACGCGAGACGTGTCCGTGACGGATTTCTTCTAGCCACCAAAACGAAAGTGGGGTGGGATGGTTGGGGGGATGTGGGGGTAGCACCCAGTGGGTGCAGTTAGTCTTGAGCGCGTGATAGGTAAGAACCTTTTGGCCTGCCGGAGGGGGTGTTATCCATCCACAGGATGGAACATGTCGTATGATAAATTGGCATAATTACCACGACGATGCGCTTTTGCTTCCCTCTGTGGCCGTCGTCGATGACACGCGCACGGACGCGACACGCGCCGCTGTCTGGCGGGCCGTCATTCCTTAGTAAAATGGCTCCGTAGTCGGAGTAGTGACGACCGTCCACGCCAGCGATACGGACCCGCCGATCGTCCGTCCCGCGACTCGGGCAGACCTGCTGGCGATCCACCGGATCGAGAAGGTCTCGTTCCCACAGCCCTGGCCCTTTTCGGCGTTCGAGAGCTACGTCGGTGAACCGGGTTTTCTGGTCGCCGTCGCCGACGACGACAGCGACGTGTCGGTGCTGCTTGGCTACGTCGTCGCCGACACGATCCCAAATCATGGCACGCCGCTGGGCCACATCAAGGACATCGCCGTCGCGCCCGACTTCCGCGGTGACGGCGTCGGCCGAACGTTGCTGGCCCAGGCCATCGACGTCCTCGAAGACGCTGGCGCTGGCTCGGTCAAACTCGAAGTCCGCATCTCCAACGAGGTCGCAATCTCGCTGTATCGAGCCTTCGACTTCGAACACCGGCGGACGATCCCCAACTACTACGGCAACGGCGAGGACGCGCTGGTGATGATTCGGACCTTCGACAGTGATTGATACGGACGGTTGTAGCGATGTACCGGTGAGCGTCGGCACGGGGTAGACGCTCACCGGTAAGCAACTACAACTTTCCGTATGAGACGGATGAGTAGAATCTGTAACGCCTATCCGTTCTCGGACGCTGCTGTCGTGTATGGGATACGCCTGCCCCGTCTGTGAGACTCCGCAGGCCGACGCCGGCCATCTGGCGAACCACCTCGCGTTCACCGCGATCACCGGTGGCGACGACCACGAGCAGTGGCTCGACGAGCACGTCCCCGAGTGGGACCAGCTCGGCGAGTCCGAACTGGGCGACGAACTGATCGCCATCGCCGAGGAGACCGACTTCCCCTTCGAGGAGGGCGGCCACGACCACGGGCACGGTGGCGGCCAGCACGGCGACGGTCACCACGACCACCAGCACGGCATCGACACCCAGCAGGCCCGCGCCCGGGGCAGCGGGCAACTCGACGACGACGCCGCGGCGATTCTCAGCGAGGCCCGCGAACTGACCGAATCGATGCGCGAGCAAGGCGACAGCGACGATGGCGATACTGGCGACAGCGACGACGGAACGGACGCCGCTACCACCGACGAATCAGCGGACGCAGACGAAACCGAGTAGTTTCTAAGCGACCAAGCGAGTGTATGCACACCGAGGGGACGTTGTTGCCCGAGACCGTCGGCGAGGCGAGCGAGCACTACGAGGCACTGGGATCGACCGCTCAGGTCGTCGTCAAGTCGGTCGCGAAATCGATGGACTTCGACCGCGAGGAGTACGACGAGCGCGTCACCAGCGAGGTCGTCGAGACGGCCCGTGAAGCCATGTTCGGCGAGCAGTTGCAGGTCACCGTCGGGACGCGCGCGGCGTTCGACGACTGGCGCGAGTCGGTCGAGACCGACGTCGAAGTCCTCGGTGCCGACACCGTCGACAACGTCGTCTGGCACGCACCGCCCTTCGCCGAGCAGGCGCTGGCCGCGACGTTCCAGCAGGAGGAAGCGGCCGCCGTCGCCACCCTGCGCCGGCAGGCCGTTGCCCGCATCTATCAGGACGTGGTGTGATGCGGGCGGTCACTCGCAACCTCCTGCTGGGGATCGGTGTCGTCCTCGTGCTCTTGCTCGCACTGGGGGCGCTGCCCTCCTTGCTCAAGAGCGGCGATCCCTACTACGTCAGTGCGACGCCCATCGAGACGGTGAACGGCTCGAATGCGACGGTCGCGGGCGAGCACAACGCGACGGTCACGACCGGCCCGAACGCGACGGCGGTCAACGCCAGCCAGCTCTCGACCCAGACCCATCCGTTCACCACGCGCGCACTTGACGACGCCGGACCGAACCGGACCGGCTACTCCGAGCCGTACTGGAAGGGACCGTTCGGATTTAAGGGCGCGTTCACGCACTCTCCGTCCGACGAACTGTCGTCGATGCGCCAGCGCACGCCCACCGCTGCCGACGGCGAGGCGGTCAGACTGCTCGACAACGGCACGCTTTATCGCGTCGGCGTGACACAGGAGCGACCATGAGCCGTGAGTCGACCCACGAGTGGCCCGTCATCGAATCGCAGGCCGAGTACGAGACCGGCTGGTACACCGGCGGCTACGACCGCGTCGAGCAACCCGATGGCACCGAGAAAGACTACTACTGGGCCGAACTGCCCGACGCCGTGGTCGTCGTCGCCCGGACCGACGACGAACTCGTCTTCGTCGATCAGTATCGCCCGACGATCCGCCAGCAGTGTCTGGAACTGCCCGCGGGCATCGTCGAGGACGGCGAGTCCTACACCGAGGCCGGCCGTCGGGAACTCCGCGAGGAGACCGGTTTCGCGGCCGCTGGCGTCTCGCTGCTGGAGGACTTCTCGTGTTCGACGGGCGTGCTCAAGCACCGGCGTGGCATCGTCTTCGCCGAGGGGCTGGAACCGGTCGAGCGCGAGCTCGACGACAACGAGTTCCTCACTGTGACGACCGTACCCATCGAAGACGCACTCGACGTGGCCCGCTCCGAGCCAGCCAACGACGCCACTATCGAGGGGATTCTGCTCGCACGGGCCGAGGGCTTGCTGTGACCGGGGAACCGGTCGACGCGACCGACGACTGGCCGGTCCACGACCGTGTCGTCGTCTGGCAGAACGACTTCTTCGATGCGGGCTACGATGTGGTCGAGCGACCGGACGGCCAGCACGCGAACTACTACTGGATCGACCCTGCCGACGTGACCGTCGTCGTCCCGGTGATCGACGACGAGGTCGTCCTCGTAGAGACGTACTCGCCACAGCTGGAGGGGACCTCGCTTGCCTGTCCGGCCGGTCGCATCGAACCCGACGAACGACCGCGCGACGCAGCGGCCAGGGAACTCCGCGAGGAGACCGGCTACCGCGCCGGGGAGCTGACCGAAATCGAGCGGTTCCGCGCGGAGGCCTGGGTCCGGGCGGACTGTACCGCCTTCTTCGCGACCGATCTCGAATCGGGCGACCAGTCGCTCGACGACGGCGAGTACCTGACCGTCGAACGCGTCCCCGTCGACGACGCCGTCGACGCGATTCGCGACTCCGAGGTGGTCCACGGCGTCCAGTTTCTCCCCCTGTTGCTCGCCCGCGAGGACGGACTGGTGTGATACGCACGACGAGCCGGACGGGACCGTGAGGCGTATAGGGGTCGCGCCCCCAGCAGGTGGTGATGGACGGCGAAATCGGTCACGAGGAACTGGCGTCGATTCTGGACGACGGTGACGAGACCCGTGTCGTGGACATCCGCTCGCCCCGCTCGTACGAGCGCGGGCACATCCCCGGCAGCGAGAACGTCCCGCTCCAGCAACTGGTCGACGACATCGAGCAGTTCGCGGGCGACGAGCGCGTCGTGACGGTCTGTCCCCACGGCAAATCCAGCGTGCAGGCCGCCCGCCTGATCGCCTCTTACGAGGGCTTTGCCGGCGACGCCGAGAGCTTCGCACCCGGGCTGACCGAGTGGGAGGGTCCCATCGAGAGCGGTCTCGACGACGCCGGGAACGGCGTCCGGGCAGACGAGGGACCCGACGCCCCGTTTTGATCGCCGCTCGCGCGCCGACGAACAGCCGACTTATGTGGCTGTATCTCTCTCCTTGAGGTAATGACTGTCCACCACGAGGGTCTCACCGTCGAGTGGCTCGGCTACGCCACGATTCGCCTCGCCGGTGACGAGACGACCGTCTATTTCGATCCCGGTCGGTACGGCGTCCTCTCCGACGAGTGGGAACCCGACGACGAGGACCTGCGCCATCCGCCGGGGCGAGACTACCGCGCCGCCGACGGCGACCTCGTCTGTGTGAGTCACGTCCACCACTACGATCCAGACGGCATCGACCGCGTCGCAGGCGAGGACGCGACGATCGTCGCCTACGAGTCGATCGACGAGCAGGCTCGCGAGCGCGGTCTGGTGCCCCTCTCGGAGCTTCCATACGAGGTTCGTACTGTCGACGACAGCGCCGCGATCACCGTCGGCGACGTGTCGATCTGGTCGACCCCAGCCCACAACGAACCGGGCGGTCCCCACACGCGCCCCGACGGCACGCCCTACCACCCGGAGGGCTTTGGCTGTGGCTTCCTCGTCGATATCGAGGGCACGCGCGCCTTCTGGCCCGGCGACACCGATGTCCTCCCGGGCCATCGAACGATCGACGTGTCGCTCTTTTGCCCGCCGATCGGCCAGCGCTTCACGATGGACCGCCACGAGGCCGCACGGCTGGCGGCAACGATCGAACCGAACCTCGTCATGCCGGTCCACTACAACACTTTTTCGACGCTCTCGACGGATTCGCGGGCCTTCGCAGCCGACGTGGCCGCCGCTGGCGTGCCAGTCGTCCTCGACGAACAGTAAGGGTGGCTCGGGAAAATCCCTCGTCACACGGGGCTCGGTGGGGGTAACTGCTCGTCACTGCCACCACTCGTCTTTCCGTTGGCACGGGTCAAAAGCTCGTTTATCCGCGACGAGGACGGCAGGCCCGGAGCGCACACACCGAAACAAAAACCGGACAGGTGGTCGAAGAACCGATATGGACCGACCACCGGAGTCATTCGCCGAGGCACTCGCCTCCGGCGACACCGACCGCGTCAACGAGGCAATCGACGAGATCGAAGCAGTTGACAAGGCAGACCGCGTCGAACCGTACCCCGAACTGTTCGAGGCATGTTACCCGATCTACGAGAGCGCGGATGGCTACGTCCGCCAGTCGGTCGTTCGCTTCCTGCGTGACGCGTATCCCCTGCTCGAAATCCGGATCGCCGGCAGCGAGACAGCACGCGTCGACGGGTACACTGTCGACGACCTCACCGAGCACAGGACCCGTCTCGTCGAGTTTCTGCTCGAAGCACTCGAAGACGACGACGGACGGGTCCGCAAGGCCGCCGCCGACGCGTTCGACCTGTTCGGCGTCGCGATCGATCTGGCAGCACTCGACGCCGAACAGGAGGCGCTGACCGACGCACTCGACGCACTCGTCGAGGCGCTGCCAGCGGAGAAGGCCAAACACGCAGAGGAGGCCAGAGAATCAGTCGCGCGAATGGGACTGTTCGGCGGGTTGCTGTCCGGCCCCGATTCGCTGTGAGCAGAGACTGTTGTATCACCCGGCGATGTGGTGTGCAAGATCTGCACAAGTCGACGCAACCCTTTTCAATTCGTGTGCAGAATATGCACATAGAATGAGCGCGAGTGACGACCCTCGACGAGTCCACTTTCAGTCGCCCGAGTCCCTCGTCGAGCAACTCGATGCCATCGCTGACCTCCTTGGCACGGACCGGACCGACCTGCTCGTCGAAGCGATCCGCGAGTATATCGACGAGACCGCCCAGAGCGAGCAGTTTCAGGAACTCGTCGCAAAGCGGTACTACGACGACGAACTGGCGTTCGAGACGGTCAAGCGACTCGTCGGCCCCGAGACCGCCCAGCGGTTTCGGCTCCTCAAGGCCGACCTCGACGGGGAGCCGTACGACCTCGCTGAGCCCGAGGACACTGACATCTACGACGGTGAGCAGCGGTCCGCGTCACCCAACGGGGCCGACGAGGCGACGGACGAGAAATGAGTGGCCGGCCACGCCTGCGGACGGTGGTCGCGGACACGAGCGCGCTCGTCAGTCTCGCCGTCCCCAGCGCCGACGAGACGTACGATACAGCGACGGAGCCGGATCCACTCCAGTACGTGCTGACCTCGTGTGCGGTGTCGGTCCCGTCGTCGGTCGTCACCGAACTGCGGGAGATCGCGCAGTACAGCGATATCCACGCGGCGGCGGCTCACAACGTCCTCGCGGCGCGATCCCACTACGATGTCGACGATCCGTATGAGCGCTCAGAGACACCGGAGTCACGCCCCACGTTCGGGCTCGACGACGGCGAGACGGACGGGATCGTCCTCGCGAACACGATCGACGCCGACGGCTTCCTCACCGACGAGTTCGGCGGAAACAACTTCGCGCTCGTCCACGCCGCCCTGGCCGGGCCGCGGATCGTGCCGACGCCCCGCTTGCTCTGTGACTACGCGCGGGACGGCCACATGGATGCCGAAGAGGCACGCGCGCTGATTCGGACGATCAGTCCGCACCGAAGCTGGGACGATAGCCCCTACGTCGCACAGTTGCTCGATCAACTCGACTGACTGCTTGCTCTCTGCCTGCGTCGATCTATTAATAGAAACTGGCCCTCGGTGGGGGTAACTGCTCGTCACTGCCACCACTCGTCTTTCCGTTGGCACGGGTCAAAAGCTCGTTTATCGGCGACGAGTACAGCACACCGAGCGAGCACCGAAACGAACACGGATCAGACGGTCGTAGCTCCGATATGGACCGACCACCGGAGTCGTTCGCCGAGGTACTCGCCTCCGGCGACACCGAGCGCGTCAACGAGGCAATCGACGAGATCGAAGCAGTCGATTCGGCCGTGCGCGTCGAACAGTACGCGGCGCTGTTCGAGGCGTGTGCGCCGGTCTTCGAGAGCGCGGATGGCTACGTCCGCCAGTCGGTCGTTCGATTCCTGCGTGACGCCTATCCGATGCTCGAACTCACGATCGCCGCCAGCCAGACGGAGTGCGTCGACGGCTACACGATCGACGACCTCCGCGAGAGCAGGGTTCGTCTCGTCGAGTTCCTGCTCGCCGCACTCGAAGACGACGACGGGCGGGTACGCACGGCCGCAGTCGATGGCTTCGACACGCTCGGTGTCGCGATCGATCTGGCGGCGATCGACGCCGAACAACAGGCCCTGACCGACGCACTCGACGACCTCGCCGACAACCTCCCCGAGGAGAAGGCCAGCCACGCCGAGGAAGCGAGACGCTCGGTCGAACGGATGGGATTCGTCGGCGGTTTCGTCGCCGATCTCGATCTCGACGTGCCATAGGGTCGTCGCTCTGTTCGCGCGACCGGCGTGTTCTCGGGCTGGTACAGACGGCTATATAGCACTACAGCGGCGACTACAGCGATCGGTACCGGAATAGACGGGACATACCACCCAGTACCCCTATTATAAACGAGTTTAGTACTACACCGGCCCCATTCTGGTGATGACACGCGAGTCAGCGCGACTATCGGATTTGGTATCACGGCGGAAATTCATCGCGACGACGAGCGGTGTGAGCGTTGCGGCGATCGCTGGCTGTACGAGCCAGTCCGACGGCGGTTCCAGTGACGGTAGCTCGGGCGATAGCTCCGGAGACAGTTCCGGCGACGAATCCGGCGACGGTGACTCCAGCGAGGACACCGCAACCGAGGCAAGCGGGATGGACACGAGCGTCCTCACCGGCGACGGCTCCTCGACCGTGTTCCCGATCACGAACACGGCAGCGAGCTACTGGAACTCCAATCCCGAGGCCGGCGACGGGGACTACTGGCCCAGCGAGTGGGCCGAGGAGTACGGCACCGACCAGCGCCTCGCCGACTTCTTCGCCGCCGAGTACGGCTACGAAGCGACCG
>Ga0207771_100448_pt1 | contig 24830 bp, 25 predicted proteins | sample A23M2SouthBayCA_2_FD_187731 | JGI IMG/M metagenome (GOLD analysis project Ga0207771, IMG submission 187731) | Aerobic enrichment media microbial communities from Eden Landing Ponds, California, USA - A23 M2 (2) (SPAdes) | ecosystem: Environmental > Aquatic > Marine > Unclassified | place...
GCGTCACTGAGAACGTAGTTACCGGCGACGTCGAGGATACCCCCGGCCTTGACGGTGAAGACCTCGTTCCCGTCGCTATCGACGAACGGGAACTCCTCTTTCATCTTGAACAGCTTCTGCTTGCCGCGCAAGACGGCGTTTCCGTCGGCGTCTTCTGCCCGGTATTTGTTGCGGATCAGCGACTGCTCGACGGTGTAGCGGTCGTCCGTGAGTTCGAGCCCCTGGATATCCGGCGTTCTCGTTTCGCTCATGGGTGGAGACTCATCGGTGAGACGTTTCAATGTGCGGGAAACGCGACTGGCAACCGACAGGGTTTCACTGACCCAGACCCTGGCAATCGCTAATGAGCAAAGACGTCATCGAGGTCCGCGGTGCCGAGGAACACAACCTCAAGGACATCGACGTCGAGATCCCGCGCGAAGAACTCACAGTGGTGACTGGCCTGTCCGGCTCGGGCAAGTCCTCGCTCGCCTTCGAGACCGTCTACGCTGAGGGCCAGCGACGCTACATCGAATCCCTCTCGGCGTACGCCCGGAACTTCCTGGGCCAGATGGACAAACCACAGGTCGAGAACGTCGAAGGGCTCTCCCCGGCCATCTCGATCGACCAGAAGAACGCCGCGAACAACCCCCGCTCGACGGTGGGCACCGTCACAGAGCTACACGACTACCTCCGCCTGCTCTATGCCCGGATCGGCGTTCCCCACTGTCCGGAGTGTGGTCGCGAGGTGGGCGAACAGTCGGCCCAGAACATGGTGAGCCGGATTCTGGAACTGCCCGAAGGAACGAAGGCCAAACTGGCCGCACCGATCGTCCGTGACCAGAAAGGGGCCTTCGAGGATCGCTTCGACGACCTCGTCAGCGAGGGTTATTCCAGAGTGGAAGTCGACGGCGAGGAGTACGACCTCACGATGAACAGACCGGATCTAGACGAGAACTACGACCACACCATCGACGTGATCGTCGACCGCGTGAAGGTCGCCCCAGACGCCCGCTCGCGGATCACCGACTCCGTCGAGACAGCCCTCGAAGAGAGCGATGGTATTCTCAAGGTCATCCTCCCGGACCCGCCCGAGGACGCCGAACTGGGCGGGGCGACCGCACGGTCGACAGGGGACCTCGCAGGCACAGGAGAGAGCCCAGACCACTCCGATCGCGAGCGTCTCGTCGTCGAGTTCTCCGAGGATCTGGCGTGTACGCACTGCGGGATCGACATCTCCGAGATCGAAACGCGCTCGTTCTCCTTTAACTCCCCACACGGGGCCTGCCCCGAATGTGAGGGGATCGGCGAGACCAAGGAAGTCGACCCCGAACTGGTGGTGACCGACGCCTCCAAACCCCTCAAGGATGTCTTCGAGCCCTGGAGCTACAACCGGACCTACTACTCCCGGCAGATCGACAACGTCGCCGAGCACTTCGGCGTCTCCGTGAACACGCCATTCGAGGACCTGGACGAATCGATCCGACGGCAGTTCCTCTGGGGCACGGACGACCAGGTCCACTTCCAGTGGACGACCAAGAACGGGACCCGCGAGAAGACAGAGCGCTTCGAGGGTGTCATCAACAACCTCGAACGCCGCCACGTCGAGACAGACTCCGACCGCGCCCGCGAGCACATCGAAGAGTACATGGCCACCACGACCTGTCCCGCCTGTGAGGGAACCCGTCTCAAGTCCGAATCGCGGTCGGTGCTCGTGGATGGCACGTCCATCACCGAGGTCAACCGGATGGCCATCGGCGACGCACTCGAACACTTCGAGAACCTCGAAGCCACGCTGGACGAACGCGATACGAAGATCGCCGAGGAGATCCTCAAGGAGATCCGCTCTCGCCTCGGGTTTATGTGTGAGGTGGGGCTGGACTACCTCACGCTCGACCGCGAGGCCTCGACCCTTTCGGGTGGTGAGAGTCAACGAATCAGGCTGGCCACCCAGATCGGATCGGGGCTGGTGGGCGTGCTGTACGTGCTTGACGAACCCTCTATCGGCCTGCACCAGCGGGACAACATCCGCCTGCTCAACACGCTCGAAGAGCTGCGCGATCTCGGAAACACCCTGCTGGTCGTCGAACACGACGAGACGACCTGGCACCGGGCGGACAACATCATCGACATGGGCCCGGGGCCGGGCAAGCGCGGCGGCGAAGTCGTCGTCAACGGGTCCGTCGAGGAAGTCGTCGAAACCGACGAATCGATCACCGGGGAGTACATTTCGGGTGAGCGGGTCATCGACGTCCCCGACAGCCGCCGGGAAGGCGACGGTGCGGTCACGATCCAAGGCGCACGCCAGCACAACCTCAAGGACCTCGAGGTCGACATTCCGCTCGGTACCTTCACCGCCATCACCGGCGTTTCGGGCTCGGGCAAGTCGACGCTGATGCACGACATCCTCTACAAGGGCCTCGTGCGGCGGATGAACGATACAGATGTGAATCCGGGCGAGCACGACGATATCGAGGGGCTGGACAAGATCGAAACCGTCCGGCTGATCGATCAGTCGCCGATCGGCCGCACCCCCCGGAGCAATCCGGCCACCTACACCAACGTCTTCGATCACATCCGCGAACTCTTCGCCGAGACCAAGCTCTCCAAGCAACGGGGCTACGAGAAAGGGCGCTTCTCCTTCAACGTCAAAGGCGGACGATGTGAAGCCTGTGGCGGCCAGGGCAACGTCAAGATCGACATGAACTTCCTCAGCGACGTCTACGTCCCCTGTGAGGAGTGTGGCGGCGACCGCTACAACGACGAAACCCTGGACATCACCTACAAGGGTGCGACTATCGCAGACGTCCTGGGGATGAGCGTCGACGAGGCCCACGACTTCTTCGAGAGCCACTCCGGGATTCGCCGCCGCCTGAAGCTCCTGAAAGATGTGGGACTGGGCTACATGCGCCTGGGCCAGCCATCGACAACTCTGTCAGGCGGGGAGGCCCAGCGGATCAAACTCGCCGAAGAACTGGGCAAGAAGGATTCGGGCGAGACGCTCTACTTGCTGGACGAACCCACCACTGGCCTGCACCCCGAGGACGAGCGCAAGCTGATCGACGTGCTCCACCGGCTGGCTGACGACGGAAATACTGTCGTGGTCATCGAGCACGAGCTCGACCTCGTCAAAAACGCCGACCACATCATCGACCTCGGACCCGAGGGCGGCGAGAACGGCGGCGAGATCGTGACTACTGGGACGCCCGAGGACGTGGCGCGAGACGAAGATTCCTATACGGGCCAGTACCTCCGTGATCTGCTGCCTGACGTGGATATGCAGGGGCCACAAGTGGATCACGACGTGGCGAAGCCGGCTGCTGACGACGATTAACTCTCGCTGCGATAATACGATATTCGAACGCGGTTCAGACTTGATCGGCAATCGCACCGCCGATCGCACCGGCGACTGCGGGGATGACGATGCCGACCAGCAGGACGCCCGTCATCAACTCCGGACTGGCCGACGCGTCCCCCTGACCGAATTCAAACAGGAAGACGCCGACGATCGAGAGCACGAGCGTTCCGGGAACGATCGAGACGGCCGCTGCGACAGAACTCCCGAGATCCATCGCCTGTGCCTGTTGGGCGACGAAGAATCCGACCGCGACGAGCACGATGATAGGTGCGAGATTGTACACGAACGACGGAATCGTACTGGCGACTTCTGTCTCGATGGATCCAGATACGTAATTTATTGACCCACCACTGAACTCAGTGTCGACAAACTGGGCGTTGTACAGGAAGTTCCCGACAAGTTTCCACCCTTCGTCACTAGTTTCCACGCCGTCGATGGTGACGAAGAGGTACATCACGACGTAGTTCGCGATAAACGCGATCGCACCGACCGCCGCGCCGATACCGAGGTTGTTCTGGAGTGTCTGTACTGGATCGCTACCGCCTTGCCGTGCACGAGACATGTCATTCTTCACCCCATAGTCTATAACTATAAATTTACGCATTTGTCAGGGTGGAGAGTTTTTCGCAGAAAGAATACCGATAAAGTGGCCTCTTCGGCGCTATATAGCCTCGTCTGGTAGAACAGTCGCCAAAAGCGAACGTCGTAAAATCAGACCAATCCACTCGTCGAGAGTCCAAGCCAGCCAGATACCAGGTACTCGATCCCACCCAGTACCAGCAAGACGGCCACCTCCAGCGGCCACAGTTGCAGCGTCGAGATGAATGGTTTGTCCGCACCGCGTTCGCGCTCGATTCGGATGGTCCGACCCGAGAGATACGCCAGCGCGAGCACCGGGACGAACAACCGAAACCGCAAGAGCAGATACACCGGGACCGCGCCCTCGATCAGGACACCGGGGCCGCTGTAGACAAAAAATCGCGGCCGGAGGAGATCGTAGCGCCGCCCCGCCGTCGCGATCATCACGACGAAGTAGCTGGCCCCGGCAGCGAGGGCGTACCACAGTGCCGGCCCGTGAAGCATACCTGCTGGGTCGCCGGGCGGCGTGATAAACGTGGCCCTGCATCCGAGCGGTCCCTGTAAGCGATGACACACCACCACCGTGGCTTTTAGCCCCTAGTGCCGACCAGCCGCCTATGGCCGAGACGCGTATCGAGGAGCTGACGACCGAGTCTCAGTGGGATGCAGCCGTCCCGATCCTGGGCCAGTTGTGGGAGGAAAAGACCCCCGACGAGATTCGATCCTGGCGCGAGGAGGAAGGGTATCGGCTGTTCGGACTGTTCGACGGCGAGAATCTGGTGGCCGTCGCAGGGGTGTCGATCCAGCGTGTCCTTCATCACGTTCGCCACGCCTGGGTCCACGACCTCGTCGTCGACGAAGCTCACAAACGAGAGGGTCACGGTGAGGCGCTGCTCGCACACGTCGAGTCGTGGGCACGCGAGCACGAGTGCGAGTACGTCGCACTGGCACTGATCGACGGCAACGACGCCGCCGGGCAGTTCTATCGAGAACAGGAGATGGAACGCTGGGGAGACGTGATCGAGAAATCCCTATAGTAGGACCGCCAGGCCGTAGACGACGGCTGTCCCGGCGAGTGAAACAGCTGTGGCTTTGCCCACGAGGCGGAGCGCGCGCATGCGGTCCTGTGAACGAGCGCTCGCGTCCTCGACGGTCCCGTCGCCGTCATCGAAGCCGTAGCGTCCGGTCATTCCGTAGGCGGCACAGAAGCGGTTTCGCGCCTGAAGGATGCCGAGCACACCTCCATACAGGAAGACGAACGTCCCCAGGAGGTACGTCTCGGGGAGCCCCAGCCAGAGAACGACCCCGACATAGATCACTGCGACTGCCGAAAGCACGTATCCCATCTGCCGACGGCGATTGCGCTCGGTCGAGCCGATGTTGCAGGTTCCAGCCTCGTATTCGCTGCTCATACCCGGGATATGGACTACAGATAAAAAAGGGCGGGACAGCCGGCAGGCTGAAACGGGAGCCAGCCCACGAATCCAGTATGTATGACCGACTCGCCGATCTCCCGTTGACCGTCGAAGACTGGACACTCGAAGGATTCGAACGCGACACGACCAGCGGATTCGTTCGCGCGAGCACCGTCGTCGCACTCCGCGGTGCGGGCGAGATCGGCCGCGGGGAGGACGTCACCTACGAAACCGAGGATCACGAAATTCTCCAGCGCGAGGGGCTCGACCTCCCGACCGGGGAGTTTACCCTGGACGGATTCTCGACAGCACTCGACGACGTCGAACTCTTCCCCGAGCCGCCCGAGCGCGAAGTCTTTCGCAACTATCGGCGGTGGGCCGTCGAGAGCGCCGCGCTGGATCTCGCGCTCAAACAGACCGATACCGACCTCGGAGCCGCGCTCGGCCGTGACTACGATCCCGTCCGATTCGTCGTGAGCACGCGCCTGGGTGAGCCACCGACGACCGACCGCGTGGACGAACTGCTCGAATACGACCCCGAGATGGAGTTCAAGCTCGACCCGACGCCGGAGTGGAGCGGCGACCTCGTGGCCGACCTCGCCTCGCGTGAATGTGTCCGGATCCTGGATCTGAAAGGCCAGTACGAGGGAACAGAAGTCGACGTTGCAGCCGACCCCGCCCTCTACGAGCGCGTCGTCGAGGGGTTTCCCGAGGCGATCATCGAGGATCCCAACCTGACCGAAGAGACTGAACCGATCCTCGCTGGCCACGAGGATCGGGTCTCCTGGGACGCGCCCATTCACTCCCGAGCCGACATCGAGGCGCTACCGTTCGAGCCGGAGTTGTGTAACATCAAACCCTCGCGATTCGGGACCGTCGAATCACTGCTGGACGCGATCGAATACTGCGATGAGCGCGAGATCACGATGTACGGCGGCGGGCAATTCGAGCTCTCGGTCGGGCGCGAACACATCCAGGCGCTGGCCGCGCTGTTCTATCCCGACACCCCGAACGACGTCGCCCCAGGCGGGTACAACGATCCCGACCTCCCTGACGGTCTTCCGACGAGTCCGCTCGCCCCGCCGACGGCCCCCCGTGGCTTCTGTTGAGAGGGGCCCGGAGACGAGCTTATGTCTCTTGATACCGTATGTCAGAGTGAATGGCTCGTGAACTGACCGAACGAACGGCCGCAATTATCGATACAGCCTCGACCTGGGAGGGTGTCCGCCGGGTCGTCCGCAGTGAACGTCGACCGGGATCGACCACACTCCGAGTAGATGGGCGTGCGTTCGGCCGCGTCGAGGCAGGCAGCGTCGAGGCTCACTTGCCCGGGAAACTCTCCAGAACACTCGTCCGCCACGAACTGGCCGATACCGAACTGGAAGAGGGGTGGACATGCCTCGATCTGGACGAGAAGACAGGTGTCCACGACGCCGCCGTCCTCCTCCGGGTCGCCTACCTGAGTTCCATCGCCCGAGCACGGCAGTCCCGCCCGGACGCGTTCGATGGCGTCGATCTCGACGCCGCCCTCGGAGAGCTCGACCTCTCTCCCGGGACCGTTCACCTCGTCCGCGAGCAGGCTCGGTCGTAAGACCCCCGGGACGAACGACCTCTCTGACGACTGGCCACCAACCAGTGTATTGAATGTATTGCGCAATACTTTAAAACTCAGAGTGCATACGATGTCGTGATGAGCGAGAGACAGACTGTGGACGAGACGAGTACCACGCAGACAGATACGAGCAGCAACGACGGAGAAGCGCCGGCAGAGCCGATCCAGATCGGTTCGAAGGAAGAACTCGACGAGGTCGTCGGCTCCTACGACGTCGTCCTGACCGACTTCTACGCGGATTGGTGTGGTCCGTGCAAGATGGTCGCGCCGGTCGTCGCAGACCTGGCTGCCGAGACAGACGCAGCGGTCGCGAAGGTCGATGTCGACGCCAACCAGCACCTGGCCGCCGAGTACGGGGTCCGCGGCGTTCCGACGCTCGTGCTCTTTGCGGACGGTGAGTCCGTCGAGCAAGTCGTCGGCGCACAGCCCAGAGAACAGTTGCAGGCGCTGATCGAGCAGCACCAGTGAGCGAGCGAGGACGACAGCAAATGATCGACGTAGCCATCATCGGCGGCGGCCCAGCAGGGTTGAGCGCAGCTGTCTACACGGCGCGGGCCGACCAGGAGACGTACGTCTTCGACGACGGGAGCGGGACGACCCGTGACGTCGACCGCATGGAGAACGTCTACGGCTTCCCCGAGGGTATCACTGGTCCCGAGCTGGTCGAGCGAGGCCAGCAGCAGGCCGAGAAGTTCGGAACAGCGTTCGTCCGGGAGGAGGTCGTCCGGCTCGCAAAGTCCGAGGAGGCCTACGAGATCGAGACGACCGAAGCGACCTACGAAGCCCGGGGCGTCGTCCTCGCGACCGGCGCGTCCTACAAATCGCCGGCGATCAAGCACGTCGAGGACTTCGAGGGACAGGGCGTCTCCTACTGTGTGGAGTGTGACGCCTTCTTCTACCGGGGCGATCCGGTCGCCGTCGTCGGGGCGGCCAACTACGCCGCCAGGGAAGCGCTGATGTTGCTCGATTATACCGACGACGTTCAGGTGCTGACGAACGGCAACGAGTTCGAAGCCGACCCCGGGCTTCGGAAGCGTCTCGACGAGGAGTCAATTCCGGTCCGGACCGACCGTCTCGACCGTCTGGAAGGCGAGGACATGCTCGAACGCGTCGTCACACGCGACGGCGAGGAGATCGCAGTCGAGGGCGTGTTCGTCGCACTGGGCGCGGCCGGCGGAACCGATCTCGCGGAGATGATCGGCGTCGCCACCGAGGGCCAGACCATCCGGACCGACGAAGAGATGGGGACCAACCTCTCGCGGGTGTACGCGGCCGGGGACGTGACCGGCGGCCAGCGCCAGATCAACACCTCCGTCGGCGAGGGGACCCGCGCGGCGATCAACCTCCTCGAAGAGCTCCGGGACACCGGCGAGTACGTCGACTATCAGAAGCTCGAACCCGCGACGAGCGACTGAAATTCCGTTTTAGGCCTGGACCGCGAATTCGAGGAAGTTCTCGAAGATCAGTTTGGCTTCCCGTGCACGCTCGGCGTTCTCGTCCGTGATCCCTGCACGTACTTGCTCCAGTTCGTCGTCGGCGACCTCGCCGCGCTTGTTCTCGGTGACCCAGCGGGCAGTCTCGCGATCGTACTCAGGATGGAACTGGACGCCCCAGGTGTTCTCGATCCGAAACGCCTGCAGCGAGCGGTCGTTTTCGGCCAGAATCGTCGCCTCGCCGGGCAAGCGGGTGACTTCGTCGGAGTGCGTCTCGAAGGCCAGAAACGTCTCGTCGATCCCCGAAAACAGCGGATCGGCGGCGATCCGATCGACCTCGCGGTAACCGAGTTCGTACCGCCCCATTGGATCGACAGCGCCGCCCGTCGCCCGGGCGATCAACTGGTGGCCCCAGCAGACCCCCAGAATGGGGACGCCAGCCGCGACTGCCTCACGCGTCCACGACCTGACAGTCTCGATCCACGCGTGCTCGTCGTAGGCGGCCGTCTGAGACCCCGAGATTACCGCCGCGTCGAACGGCCAGGATTCGGCCGCCCCGACCGGGGGAGGCAGGTCCCCCTCACTGACTTTGAACGTCGTCACGACCGCGTCGAGTTCCCGTCGGAAATTGCGCTCTGCCGGCGTGTCACCGACGGAGGCGTCCAGCAGCGCGACCCGCGGCTCGCCCGTATCTATATCCATTATATTGTACAATACGTCCAATATATGTTTGAGTGTTTCGGCGGGTGTGGCGAGGAGCGAAAAGAACGGGGTTTCAGCCGCCGTAGCCGTCGCCTTCGGCCTCGATCGGGCCGGCGAAGACGCCGTAGAGGAATTTGAAGTACCACAGGACCACGAGCAAGACGGGCAGGCCGAGGACGGTAGTGAGATTGAGCGCGAGCGGTGAGACGACCGCGTCGTCGATTGTCAGGCCGTCGGCCGGGTAGACGGTCGGGTACAGTAGCAATGCGACGAGGGCGACGAGCAACCCGGAGAGCGCAAGCGTACTCGCGAACCACAGGCGGTCGTTCTCGGTCCGGGCGGCGACGATCCCGCCGACGCCAGCGATCACGGAGAGTCCGACGACGGCGACACCGGGGATCGACAGGATCGTGTCTGCCGCGCCGCCGGCGTCGGTCGTGACGACCACCGCGAGCAGGACGACGACGCCACCGAGATACGCGAGTGTCCCAGCGATCCCGTAGGAGCGCATCGCATCGCGGAGGCCGCCACTGGTCTTGGCCGCGAGGAAGGCCGCCCCATTGGTAATCGAGAGCGCGATCAGCCCGACGCCGGTGAGGAGGCTCGGCAGCGAGAGCGTGCCGGCAGCGAACACCCAGCTTCCGACGAGCATCCCGATGAACAGCGGCGCGAGGACGCTCCCGAGAACGAACAGCCCTTCGCAGGCCCGCTGCCATTGCGAGTTCTCGCGCTGCTCGCGGAGTTCCGGGCCGAGCCCGCGGAACAACAGTGCGAGGACGATGCCGATGGCCACGAGGTAGTGATCGCTCAGCAGTCGGGAGTAGACCACGGGAAACGCCGCCAGCAGTGTCGTCCCGAAGGCGACCAGCCAGACTTCGTTGGCGTCCCAGACGGGCCCGAACGCCGCCAGCATCGTCTCGCGCTCGTGGTCGTCCTCGCGAAGGGCATAGAGCATCCCGATCCCGAAGTCGAACCCGTCGAGGGCGACGTACATCGCGACGGTGAACAGGACGACCCCGAACCACACCGTCGGCAGCGACGGGATCAGGTACGAGTCGACCGGGATGAGCAGCGGCTCAATCATCGTCGCTCACCCACGGGATCGGCCCGCGCCAGCGGCCACGTGAACTCCGCTCAACGCCCATCCGATCGAGTTCGTCGTTGATGAGCCACTTGAGGACGTACAGGGCGGTGAGGACGAGCGCGACGTAGACGACGACGAATATCGCCAGCGTCGTCGTCACCTCCGTGCTCGACAGGGACTGTGAGACTGCCTCACCAGTCCGAAGATAGTCCTGAACTACCCAGGGTTGGCGACCGATCTCCGTGACGTACCACCCCGTCAATAGCGCCGCGAACCCGAAGGGCGACGCTGCGATCATCGTCCGCAAGAAGAGCGTGCTCTCGGCGAGGCGATCCTTCCAGACGAGATACCCGCCCCACAGCGCCAGCCCGATGAACAGGAATCCGAGCCCGACCATGAACCGGAACGACCAGAACACCATTGCGACGGGTGGGTTCTCATCGTACTCGTTGAGCCCCTGTATCGGCGCGTCCAGATCACCTTCCGCGAGGAACGACCCTAATCCGGGGACACTCACAGTGAAGAGGTTCTCGGCACGTGGGTCCGTGAACGACGAGAGATCCGTCGGGATGGCGATAAGATGCAGGTCCGCACTCCCGCTCTCGTAGTGGGCCTCCATGCTCGCGAACTTCTGTGGCTGGGAGTCCTGCACGTGGCGGGCGTAGGCGTCACCGTGGAGTGCCTGCAGAGGTGCCGTGACGAGCAAAATGAGGACCGCGATCTTGAGCGCGCTCTTCCAGGCTTCCGAGTCGCGGTTCTTCCAGACGAGATAGGCCGAAACGCCACCGACCAAAAGCGCCACGGAGATGACCGAGGCGTTGATCATGTGGAAGTACATCCAGGGCAACCGCGGGTTGAGAAAGGCCGCGACGGGGTCGGTCAGTTTGGCGATCTCCTGTCCGTTTCGCGTGATCAACTCGAAGCCCTGTGGCGTCTGCATCCAGGAGTTGACCACGAGAATCCAGAAGCCCGAGAGCCACGCGCCGAGGCCGACCAGCACCGACGAGAGAATATACGTTCGGTCACTGACTCGATCGCGACCGAACAGCAGCACGCCCAGAAAGACGGCTTCGAGGAAGAATGCCATCTTCGCCTCGAAGGCGAGGGGGCCACCGATCATCTCGCCGGAGAACTCCGAGAACACGGGAAAATTCGTCCCGAACTGGAAGCTCATCGGGATGCCCGTGACTGTGCCCATGACGAATCCGGCCGCGAACACCTTCACCCAGAAGTTCCGGAGATGAGTGAATCGCTCGGAGCCGCTTCGGACGTCCCTGTACGTGAAGTAGACGATGAACGGTGCGAGTCCGATCGAGAGGGCTGCAAAGAGGATGTGAACGGTGATCGTCCAGCCGAACTGTACTCGACTCCCGAACTCCGGGGAGAGAAACAGGAAGGTTCCCAGCGTATCGAACACGTTCGCGTACATCTATTTATGTGGCGTGACGCCGTTCAGCGTCAAAAAGCTCACTGGAGGGCTGCACAAGGTGCGAATCCCCGAAAGGCACTTGGATGCGTGGCTGAAAGTACGGTAGGGCTGATTGCTGTCGCGTCGCCTCACAGTCGGAGTATCACTCCTCGGCCAGATAGTCGTCCTGAACGTTCAGCACCGCGGCTGAGTCCTCACACTCGCTGTACCGCCGCAGGGGCTCCTCGTTGAGTTCCAGAAAAGTGTGGCCCCACGAGAACTTCGAGAGGATCTGTTCTGCCTGATCACGGTGGCCAAGAATGGCGAGCGCGCCGGCGAACGCCTCGACGGTGTTGAGCTGGAACGCGGTTCCGTAGTTGATCGGATTGGCGGCAACGAGAAACGGAAGTGCGCGGTGGACGCCATCGAGGTCGAACGCCTCGCGTTCGGCAGTCTTCCACGAGCAATCCAGTGCGACCAGCCGCCTGTAGTCGGCGTCGGCCGGGGAGAGAGCCTGCTCGGCGAAGGGATTGAGGACGATTCCCGGTGGTGTAGCTCGCGTCGAGCGGTGTAACTCCGCGAGGTCGAACCGAGCGAGTTTGCGGGCGCTACACTTGTCGGGATCGTCGTTGCCCTCGTAGCGGACGTGCAGTTCCACTGATCGCTCGTACGATTTCGGTGGCCAAAAGCCGACCGTTCCGGTCCTTACAGCCTGCGATAACAGCCAGCAGTATTAACTATATACACCTACTTTTCGGTGACATGCCCAGAGCGGGGGACGACGCGCCGACCTTCGAGTTGCCCGCGGTGGTCAATGGTGAGTTCGACCGCAAATCTCTCGAAGAGTACCTCGGCGAGGAGGTCGTCATTCTCATGTTCTACCCCGCTGACTTCAATCCGGCCTGCGACGAGGAGGGGTCGGACGTCGGCGAACTCGACCTCTTCACCATGCAGAAGGACGTGGCGATCCTGGCCATCTCGCCGGACAGCGTCCACAGTCACCGTGTGTTCGCCGACCGCTACGACCTGAAAGTCCCGCTTCTGAGTGACACGCGGCGTGACATCGGCGAGGCCTACGACGTGATCGACGAGCGCGACGAGGGGTACTTGCTCCAGCGAGCCGTGTTCGTGATCGACCTGAACGGGATGATCCAGTACCGCTGGACGACCAGCGACCCCTACGAACTCCCGCAGGTCGAACCCATCCGGGTCACAGTCGAAGCCATCGGCGGTGACTCGACAGCCCTCTCACGCTACCGGGTCGGCCACGCCCACTACGTCGAGGGGCGGCGGGCCTTCACGAGCGCGATGAGCGGCTTCAGCGACCACGACTGGATGATCGCCCGGAGCGACTTCGAGCGAGCGCGCGAGGAGTTCGAGGAGGCCGCCGACGAGTTCGATACGGCCTTCCGATTCAGCGATTCGCCAGTCCTGGACGAGCCGTTCGACCGCGCCCGCAGCAAGGCGAACTCGCTGTGGCAGGCCGCCGACTGGCTCGCCGAGGCCTCCGACGCCTACTCCAGTGGCGACGGGTCCGTGGGGGAGGAGTATCGCCAGGACGCCGAGGCCCCACTGGAGACTGCCCGGGACATCGAAGAGCCGCTGGATCCCGACGACATCGTCGACGACGACGGTGATATCCTCCTCGAACCCGAAACCGAGACCTCAATCATGGACGAAATTCGTGAGGAATCCGACGACGAGGACGAACTCGAAGCGGCCGGGGGCGTCGACCTCGAAGTCGAGGAAGTCGAGATCGAAGACGACGCTGACGAGGAAAAACGGGGGATGGAAACCGACGCCGAGCGCCGGGCCCGAGAGTACGGCGGCAAGGGCGTCGAGATGGGCGAGTCCAGCGGAGCCGAGGCCGACCAGATCGAAGACGCCGTCGGCGAGGTCGCACCTGGAGAAAACGAGCCGATCGAGGACAACCGGACGGAGCCGGTCGGACTTGCGGAGAATGAGCGAGAGGACAGTGAGCAAGAGAGCGAACCAGACGAAGAGTCCGACGTCACCGACGAGGAGGTCGCCGAAATCGCCGCCGAACTCGAACAGCAGAGCGATGGTGAAAAAGAGGATTCGAACGACAGCGACGGCGAGGGCGACGACGCAGATGTCTCGGACGAGGAAGTCGCCGAAATCGCCGCCGAATTGGAGGGCGGCGAGGATGACCAGCAGGAGTCCTCGAAGTAACGGCGAACAGGTGATCCGGGAGCAACGACGATACCTCGACCTGTGCAAGTCGAACCACTGGTTTCTACTCGGGCGGGGTACTCACAGAGAATATGGACGAGCGAGCGGCGACGGCGCGGACGTACTATCGGTCGCTCGACGAGCACGACTACGAGACGCTGGCGGCGATTCTGCGACCCGAGTTCGTCCACCGACGGCCCGACATGACGATCGACGGGCGGGCCGAGTTCGTCCAGTTCATGCGGGAGGAACGGCCCCAGACCGACACGCGCCACCCGATCGACGCGATCTACGAGCACGCTGACGGGCTGGCAGTCGAGGGGCGGCTGCTGTCTTCGGAGGGGTCCCGGATCACTGCCTTCGTCGATGTAATGACGTTTGACGGCGGGGAAATTGCGGAAATCACGACCTACACGACCCCCTAGGTTCGTTCGAACGTCACCCGGTAGTCGGACTCACTCGCGGCTGGTCCGACGATGTCGACGATTTCCCAGACTGTCTCTTCGACGATCGCTTCGAGTGCAGCAGGCTCGAATAGCAGGATATCGACCCACGGCCCGATGAGGCCGTCGTATTCGACGCGGAAGCGGCGGTACGCGACGCCATCGTCGAGGTGATGGTCATCGAGATACGAGTCGACACACCGGTCAGGAGTGTTGAAGTCAGCGAGAAGATGGCCGCCGGACGCAGTGGCGGCTGCGAGTGCGTCGAGTGTGGCCCGGAGATCCGAGGGTGAGTTCCCGACCGCGATCTGTTTGCCGACGACGAGGACGCTCTCGAACGTGCCTTCGAGAAAGCTCACGGCCTGGATATCCATCACCGCGGTGTGCTCGACACCGCGCTCGCGTGCCACAGCGATCGCCCCCGGGCTGCGGTCGATCGCGAAAACCTCGGTACCCCGTTCCTGGAACGCGATCGCATTCTTGCCTGGGCCACAGCCGGCATCGAGGATCGGGCCATCGAGGGTCGCGAGTGCGTTGCGGTAGTCTGCCGGCCAACTGTCGGGGTCGCTGAAGTAGACATCGAGATGGGCGTCGCTGCGGTCACCGTCGTCGCGGCGATACTGTGGTCGCTCTGTGAGGGCGTCGTGGTAGTAGTCCCATACCATCTCACCGAAGGCGTCGTCTGCCAGTGGGGCGTCCACCGGCCGCGAGTTGGCGGCTGTCATCGACCTGCCGGAATCGTCGACCGACTGCTGGAAAAGTATTGTGCGAGTGTGTGACACTATAGCAGATATTGATGACAGTCGTGTTCAGTTGTGCAGACGTGGTGGAAGAGACAACGCCGTTCTCAGGCGAGAACCAACACGAAGGGAACGGCCTCACCACACTTCCTGACCGCCCCGCTGCGGCCGGGAGGCTGTTCCAGCAGCCGACCCGGGGAAAGGCAGGCCTGCTGTGCGGTTGCGGTACGGAGCCTGGTGGATGAAAGGGCGAGACTCGCTGGCGTCGAACGCGAGACGCGACTGTAAGGAGCGTCTCGGAAACGCGAACGGCGAAGCCGTGAGCGAGTGGAGTCGGTCTGTCGGCCCTATTCGAATGAACGTAGTGAGTGAGAATATCCGTCAGACCGACCGCCAGCGAGTCGAGGGCTTTCCCTGCTTGCTGGGGTTGCAGTCGTTGATTCCTAGCCAGCGAGTTGAGGGCTTTCCCTGCTTGTTGTATCCTGCAGTAGCACCTCGGTTTCCTAGCCAGCGAGTGACAGACGACGAAACGATCGAAACCCCTAGTTCGTCGACCAGGTGATCGCCTGTTCGAGGTCGTCGATGATGTCTTCGGGGTCCTCGACACCCACAGACAGCCTGACCATGTCGTCAGTGACGCCGGCAGCGGCCTTCTCGTCGTCCGAAAGCTGCTGATGCGTGGTCGAAGCAGGGTGGATGATCAGCGTCTTGGCGTCGCCGACGTTGGCCAGCAGGCTCGCCAGTTCGGTCGACTCGACGGTGTCACGAGCCGCTTCGTACCCGTCTTCGAGGCCGAAGGTGATCATGCCGCCGTAGCCGCCGTCGAGGTATCTGGAGGCTTCCTCGTGGGTCTCGTGAGATTCCAGCCCAGGATAGTTGACCCAGGAGACTTCCTCGTGGTCTTCGAGCCATTCGGCCACGAGCTGGGCGTTCTCGCAGTGGCGATCCATCCGCATCGGCAGACTCTCAAGTCCCTGGAGGGTCTGCCAGGCGTCGAAGGGTGACTGCTGGCACCCCAGGTCACGCAGTCCACGGGCGATGGCGGCGTACGTAAAGGCAGCGTCGCCGAAGGTGTCGGCGAAGTTGACGCCGTGGTAGGCCGGATTGTCGCCGGCGACTTCGGGGTAGTCCTCGGCGTGCTCGCTCCAGGGGAAGGAACCCCCGTCGACGAGGATCCCGCCAACGGTCGTCCCTGAACCGTGGATCCACTTGGTCGTGGAGTTCCAGACCAGGTCCGCGCCGTGTTCGAGCGGGTTACACAGGTAGGGCGTCGCGAAGGTGTTGTCGACGAACAGCGGCGTGTCGTGGTCGTGGGCGATGTCGGCGATGCGCTCGATGTCGGGCGTGACGAGCGCGGGGTTTCCGATCGTTTCGAGGTGGACGTAGGCGGTGTCCTCGTCGATGGCCTCCTCGTAGGCGTCGTAATCGAGTGTGTCGACGAACCGCGTCTCGACGCCGTTGCGCGGCGCGGTATGGGTGTAGTAGGTGTAGGTCCCGCCGTACAGCGCGGAGGCGGTGACGACGTTGTCGCCGACGTCTGCCAGCAGGAAAGTCGCGAGATTCAGAGCGGCCATGCCCGAGGCCGTCGCGACGGCACCGACTCCACCCTCCAGAGCGGCGAGCCGTTCCTGGAGCAGTCCCGTCGTCGGGTTCATCAGCCGCGAGTAGATGTGGCCCGGCTTCTCCAGGGCGAACTGGTCGGCCGCGTCTTCGGCGTCCTCGAAGACGTAGCTGGTCGTCTGGTAGATTGGCGGTGCACGCGCGCCTGTCGCCGGATCGGGCTCCTCCTGGCCGACGTGCAAGGCGTCCGTCTCGAATCCGCGGTCGTCGCTCATGATTCAGATGGCCGTACACCCGTGGGGACCGTATAACCACCGTCTACCGCCCGGTGTCGCCGAAACGAGTGACAAACGGCAAGAATATCCGGATTCAGGCGGATCAGCCGAAACTCCGGATCGTCAACTCCAGGGTCTCCAGATCGACGATCGGCGCGAATCCGGCGTCGGGGTCGATATTGACACTTTTCTGGAAATCAGTCTGGGCCTGCCAGCAGCCGGAGTTGATCGTCAGGACGTTGTGGTACTTGCCGTAGCCGAGTTTGTGGACGTGGCCCGCGTGGAAGATGTCGGGCACCTCGTCGATAATCAGGAAGTCCTGCTCTTCGGGTGCAAGTCGGGTGTGGCCCCCGTACTGGGGGGCGACATGGCGTTTCTTCAGGAGCTGGTACATCGCCCTGTGGGGTTCGTCGTAGTTGGCCTTCTCGTCGGGGAGTTCGGCGATCACTTCGTCCAGAGAGACGCCGTGGTACATCAGCACCGAGACACCCTCGATTGTCACGGTCGACGGATTGGAGGTGAAACGGGCGTCGTGGGCGGACATGATGTCCCGCAGTTCCGAGTCGAAGGCAGGCTGGGGTTCCGCGAGGCGGACGGCGTCGTGATTGCCGGGGATCATGACAATCTCCATGTCGCCGGGGACCTCCTTCAGGTACTCCGAGAAGCGCTCGTACTGGTCGTAGACGTCGATGATGTCCAGTTCCTCGTCCTGGTTGGGGTAGACGCCGACACCTTCGACCATGTCGCCCGCGATCAGGAGGTACTCGACGCCTTCGGCGTCGTCAGTATGCAGCCAGTCGGCGAAGCGATGCCAGGCGTCGGCCTTGAACTCCTGGCTGCCGACGTGGACGTCACTGATGAGTGCAGCCTTCACCGGCCGATCCGCCGTCGAGGGTTCGTGGGTCCGCGGAACATCCGGGAAGTGTAGTGAATCGACGAACAGGATGCCGCCGTCGTCGGCGAGCGTCCCCTCGACGGCGATGACCTCGTCCAGCAGCAGTTCCTGCACGAGGTCGGCGATCTTGCGATCTTTCATCACCAGCGTCGGAAAGGTTCCGTTCGTATCTTCGAGTTCGACCAGCCAGTGACCGCTGGCCGTCGAGCGAATATCCGAGACCATCCCGACGAGGGCGGCCTCCTCGTTGCCGGGGAGGGCTTCGAGTGCGTCGGTCGGCCGATGATTCACCCGCCCCCGAAGCTTCTTCGAGAGTCGCTCGTACCGATCCCGAAAGACCGAAACGAAGTTCTTGTACTCGCCCGTCCCGGTCGACTGGCCCGTCATGTCACCGGCGATGTCGACAGCCAGTTGTGCGGGATCGATCGTTCGAGTTCCCCCCTCCGTTTCGACTGCAGCCACGCCATCGCTATCTGTCGATGATTGTCGGTCGATTCCACCCGAAACAGAGGGGTCAGAGTTCGGAGACGATGGTGTCGGCGTTTTCGGGGTGTCAGAGGGAGTCGATTCAGTCCGAGAATCGGCTGACTGAGAGTCGGTGTCAAGGGTCTGTTTGACGTGGGAGACTTCGAGCTTCAGGGCCGCGTCGGGGACCGCTTCGAGTGCGCGTTCGAGCGCGGCGTCGGTGTCGTCAGCGTCGGCGAGGAGGGTGACAGCCTCGCGCTCGGCGTTGTAGCCACGAGCTGCGAGTTCACTGACGATCCGTGCGGGCGTCTCCAGAGGCACACAGCGAACTTCGCGTCGGTGAGCAAAAGGATGACGGTGGATAGCGATGACTCGCTTCGCTCGTCATCGGAACGGCGAGCGGTGACGTAGGAACCGCGAGCAGCGAGATTCCGAGCGCAGCGAAGAATCTCGCACCGAAGCGGGGAACGAACGTGACCCGCGGAGGGGTAGCGAGACGTCGGCCACAGGGAGACGTCTCGAAGCACACGAGTAGGTGTGACATCCCCGACGACATGGCACAAGCGAAAGATTGGTAGCGCTCGGCTGGATGAACAGCAACAATGCGAGACGACGACCGGCAGTCGGCCGGCGACGACCACTCCTCTCACAGGGACGGTGTCGGCGACGAGGTTCCCCAGGCCGAACAGACGGGGGAAGTTCCAGTCGACGATACGTCGGGGAGGTCCGGGCAGCCACCGTCGGATCGGCGAGCGCGAGAATCCTCACCCGCCCAACGTGGGGGCGAGATGTCGCCCCGGCGACAGGGAGGGAATTCGCCATCCCATCAGCGCGGGGGGGGTCGAAGAGAATCGAGCAACTCAGACGTCCCGAACTGGGTGATCTACGTCTGGGACCTGGTCAGCAGCGTCGCGATCGTCGCACTGATCGGGGCGTTGCTGTTCACTGCAAGCGGGATCTGGCCGCCGATGGTCGCCGTCGAGAGCGGGAGTATGGAACCGACACTGCAGCGGGGTGATCTGGTCTTCGTGATGGAGGCCGACCGATTCCCGGGTCCGAACGCCCATGCCGGAACCGGGATCGTCAGCGCCAGAGCGGCCCAGGGAACTGACTACACAAAGTTCGACGGTCCCGGAGATGTGATCGTCTACAAACCCGACGGCAACGAACAGGAGACGCCCGTGATACATCGAGCGATGTTCTGGGTCGAAGAGGGTGAGAACTGGCTCGACAAAGCCAATCCGGACTATCTGAGAGGAAACAGCGTCTGCAAACGGGGGAGCAGCGGAGACAGAGTCCCGAACTGTCCGGCCCCAAATGCCGGGTTCATTACCAAAGGCGACGCGAATCCGAGTTACGATCAGATCTCGGGGATCGCGGGCAGTCCGGTCAAACCGAAGTGGATCATCGGCACGGCGGAACTGTCCGTCCCGTATCTGGGCGACATTCGCCTGAGTGCCAGCGCCAGTGCGACACGCCCGACAAACACGGGCCTGACGGCCAGCGGCGAGGCAGCGACGAACGCGACCGGCTGATCGCGACCGAGAGACGCCGATCTCTCGACAGGGATTAACGTCACAACCATCGATTCCGCCGGAGAAACAGATTCCCAGCTCCTGATCGGAGTGAGACCATCTCCGTCCGGCTACGCTAATCGCGATAGATCAATGATCGAAGCGGGCCTGGACGAACGGCTGGACGTCTTCGATGTCGCCCAGCCGTGAGTCGCTCAGCAGGACGGCTTCGGTCTCGTCGATCGGGACCGAAAGGGAGATTTCCTTGGTCCGGCCGTATCGACCTTTGGAGACGACCACCGCGTTGACGATCCCGAGCATGTCGAGTTCGGAGATGAGGTCTGTGACCCGGCGCTGAGTGAGAACGTCGGCGTCGATCTCCTCACAGAGACTCTTGTAGATGTTGTACACCTCGCCGGTGTTGATGTTGTGGACGCCGTTCTTTTCGAGAAGGATGATCGCAAACAGGACTAGCTTCGACTGTGTGGGCAGGGTGCGGACCACCTCGACGACGCGGTCGAGTTCGATCTTCTCCTGAGCCTGGCGGACGTGATCTTCCAGGACGCGATCGGTCTTGTCGCGTTCAGCGAGTTCACCCGCGGTTCGAAGGAGATCCAGCGCACGGCGGGCGTCCCCGTGTTCCTGTGCGGCGAAGGCTGCACACAGCGGGATGACCTCCCCCGACAGCGAGTCGTCCTCGAAAGCGACCTGTGCACGCGCTTCCAGGATGTCCCGAAGCTGGTTGGCGTCGTAGGGTGGGAAGACAATCTCTTCTTCCCCGAGTGAAGATTTGACCCGCGGATCGAGAAAGTCAGTAAACTTCAGGTCGTTGGAGATGCCCATGATCGACACGCGAGAGTTCTCCAGTTCTGAGTTCATCCGAGAGAGGTTGTAGAGGGTGTCGTCGCCCGACTTCTCGACGAGCTTGTCGATCTCGTCGAGCATGATGACGACGACGCGTTCGGTGTGATCGACGGCCTCGAAGAAGGTGTTGTAGACACGGTCGGTCGGCCAGCCGGTCATCGGGACTTCTTCAAACCCGTCGCGTTCCTCGCGTAACTCCTCCAGTTTCGAGTCGAGTTTCGCTATCGATTCGAACGGTTCGGTAGCGAGAACTGTTTCGTCGTCGCGAGCACGCTCGTGAAGCGATTCGAGTTGGTCTATGCGGTCGGAAAGGTGCTGGCGGTTCTTCTCGATGAACTTGTTCGCGAGTTGTGCGAGTACCCGATACTGAGTGTCGGTAACCTCGCAGTTGATATACTCGACCTCACAGGGCACCTCGTACTTCTGAGAGGTGGTTTCGAGTTCCTCGCTGACGAACTTCGCGCTGGCAGTCTTGCCGGTCCCCGTCTTTCCGTAGATGAGGATGTTCGACGGTGTATCGCCACGGAGGGCGCTGACGAGGATCGTCGCCATGCTGTTGATCTGATCTTCCCGGTGCGGGAGTTTTCGCGGTGTATAGGAAGGTCGCAAAACCTCCTTTTTCTCGAAGATCGGCTCGCCACTGAGAAGATCGTCGAACAACCCCCGGGAGGCTTCGTCGGCGTCCTCGGTAGTGTCCTCAACCGGATCGAGGACGGCGTCGTCGAGGACTGACGACTCGGCGTCCGAATCGTCTTGCTCGTCGATCGATACACTCGATCGGGCCTCCGTCTGCCCGGAATCGGTCCCGTTCTCGGAGTCGTGATCTGTGTCAGTCATGATGGCCGCTCCCCTTGTCTTCAGGTGGAAATGACACGGCGCGAAGAGAGATAGCGAGAGAGAGTCCCGACATCGCCGGAATATCGGTTTTTGCCGTCTCGTGCCGTGTCCAGTTGAACCAAAAGGAAACCGTGGTTGACAGCATATTAAATATTACGGAACGTGAGAATCGATCCGAGCTGGTGAGCGCGATCCGAGATTGACTGTTTCAGAGAGAAGTGTTCGTGAGGAGAGAAGAGGCGGTCGATTCTGTTGTTTCATCGGAGACGTGATTGATGAGTGACTGGGCTAGCCCCCCACCCCTTCGTTTCGGGTGGAACGACTCAACAGGGAGGGGTGGGGGTCAGACCGTCTCCTAGAGAGCGAATGATTTATTACAGATGTCGTTGTACCATATCCGTGATGGGGATAAATTGGGTAATATTGTGGTTACTTCACTAGACAGTCTAGAGAGACAGCACAGCCGCTTCTCGTCCTGTGGTAGCTAGTATCCTAGAGAGATCTCATCGTCCGAATTTCGATGTACGCTGCGTATCCCCAGACATAGCTCTCAGACACTCTCACGACCTGATCATCAGAGTTGTTCGACTAGAAACGGTCCTCTAGTGATTCTGCCCTGTTCGACCTTCCGAATGATGTCTCGTTGAGAGTCACGATTCTCGATCTCGACCGCGCGCCACCGAACCTCTCCGAATATCTCGTCGTATTCACCGCTATCACCGCCATCTCGATCACTCCCACCCCAGGGGGTCACAACACTCCAGTTGAAACGAAGGGGTGGGGGTGTGCCAGATCGCCCCCTCTAGGACTTCTAGGGTACTAGCACCATGTTCTAGTAACCCCCGTTTCTACTCTAGCGACCACCGTTTCACCTCTAGTTAGGTGGGATTCCATCTAGTTTTTCTCGCAGCGCGCGTGAGTGTCGGATCTCCACTCGCAACCCCCTTCGTTTCCGGTCCAGGATCTCGCTTTCCGACGCCATACCGGGGTACCCACGATATTTGCGATTCGACCCCGTTCCCGAACCCCCCTGTTTCATTTCGAAACACCCTCATTCCTATCCGATCTTTTATGTATGTCTGACGCAAACTTAAGTGAATACGCGAAGCTTGTACGTTCAGACGCCCGGAATCGGGCGCGGGAGGAATACTGAGGATGGGACTGCTCACAGGACTCAGGGACAGCATTTCCCGTGCGGCGGCGACGCTGTTCTCTGAACAAGACCCGAAACGTATCGGCATCTACGGGCCTCCGAACGCCGGCAAGACGACCCTTGCCAATCGGATCGCTCGCGACTGGACAGAACACGGTGACGCCATCGGTCCGGAGAGTCACGTCCCCCACGAGACTCGCCGAGCCCGCCGCAAGGAGAACGTCGAGATCGAACGGGACGGCGGGACTGTCTCGATCGACATCGTCGACACGCCCGGCGTCACCACCAAAGTCGACTACACGGAGTTTCTCGAACACGATATGGAGAAAGAGGACGCCGTCCGCCGGTCGCGGGAGGCGACCGAGGGCGTCGCCGAGGCCATGCACTGGCTCCGTGAGGACGTTGACGGCGTGATCTACGTCCTCGACAGTACGACCGACCCCTTCACGCAGGTCAATACGATGCTGATCGGCATCATCGAGAGTCAGGATCTCCCTGTGCTCATCCTGGCCAACAAGATCGACAAGGAGGACTCGTCGGTCCAGCGGATCCGCAACGCCTTCCCCCAGCACGAAACGATCCCGCTGTCGGCACTCGAAGGCGACAACATGGACGAGGTCTACGACAAGATTGCGGAGTACTTCGGGTGATCACGATGGCAGAAGTCAAAGCACCAGACGATACCGACGGTGTGCAGATCGACATGATCAGCGCCCAGCGGATGGAGGGCCTGACCAGCATGGAGAAGATCCGGATGATTCTGGACGGCGTTCGCGATGGCAACATCGTGATCCTCGAAGAGGGGCTCACGCCGGACGAAGAATCCCGATTGATCGAGGTCACGATGACCGAGATCAGCCCGGACGAGTTCAACGGGATCGAGATCGAGAGCTATCCCCAATCGGGTGACGACGACGGAAGCTTCCTCGGTCGGCTGATGGGCAAGGAATCGACACCGAAGAAGCTGACCGTGATCGGACCGGCCGACCAGATCGAGACGTTACACAAGGACGAAACGCTCATCAGCGCACTCGTCTCTCGTAACTGATGCCACACCAGTGTACGACCTGCGGCCACGTGTTCGCCGACGGCTCCAAGGAGATGCTCTCGGGTTGTCCGGACTGTGGCGGCACGAAGTTCCAGTTCCATCCCGAGGGGGCGGACATCCCCGCAGAACCGCCCAGCGACGCGGAACCCCCCGAACGGCCCGAGCAGGAATCGGTTACGGGCACGGTCGGCAGCGCTGCCGCAACGGTCAGAAATTTCGTCGGCTCAGGGAGCACTTCGAGTGGTGAGGATGGTTCGACTACCGGCCCCAGTTCGACTGGAACCGACGCCCCCGAGCCGGCATCCACGCAACCAACACCGGACGAGAGCACGGCTGCAGCGTCGGAGTCCGAAACGGTCGCGGGGGTCGCACTGGACGACTCGGCCGAGTCTACTGAGGCAGCAGGCGACTCTGCCGGGGCAGCAGCAGGCGAAGATGCAGCGCAGGCCAGCGCTCGCTCGGACGTCGTCAGCCCAGACGAACTCCCAGAAAGAGACGCGAGCGAACCCCCCGCAGAGGGCCAGGTCGTCCAGCAGCCCGACAACGAGGCTAACCGGCCGGATCTTTCGGAGCTCCGCGAGGAGCTCAACGACCAGTTCGAGTCGATCAAAGTACTCGAACCCGGGCAGTACGAACTCAATCTCATGGAGTTGTACGACCGCGAGGAGTACATCATCGCCCTGCAGGAAGACGGCAAGTATTCGATCCAGGTTCCCGATCGGTGGCAGGACTGATACTGCCGGCTGTGCGAGACTCGACTCGAACCAGATGCTCAGCGGCCCGCCGCTACTAGCAACTATTTTGTCGCTTGCCCCCATCCTCTTCGGGTATGGATTATCGCGAAGTCGAGGGTGCCCGCGAGTTCGTTGCCCGCCTCTCACACGGCGAGGACTGGCGTACTCAGATCGAGGACTTCGCACGCGCGGAGGGGATCGACGCAGCCTTTTTCGTCGGCCTGGGCGCGGTACAGGACGCGACACTCCTCTATTACGACCAGTCCGACCAGGAGTACTACCCCGCCGAGTTCGACGAACCCCTGGAAGTCGCCTCCTGCGTCGGCAACCTCTCGTTACTCGACGGTGAACCGTTCGCGCACACGCACGCGGTCCTCTCTCGTGGGGACGGCTCGACCGTCGCCGGGCATCTCGACAGCGCCACCGTCTTCGCGGGTGAACTGTACGTCCGAACGTTCGAGGAGTCGCTCGAACGTGCCCACGACGAGACGACCGATCTGGACCTCTGGCCGCTATGAGAGAGGCGGACGAACGGTACT
>Ga0207771_100449_pt1 | contig 24820 bp, 30 predicted proteins | sample A23M2SouthBayCA_2_FD_187731 | JGI IMG/M metagenome (GOLD analysis project Ga0207771, IMG submission 187731) | Aerobic enrichment media microbial communities from Eden Landing Ponds, California, USA - A23 M2 (2) (SPAdes) | ecosystem: Environmental > Aquatic > Marine > Unclassified | place...
ACACAATGAGTCAGGAAGGCGATCTCGTGACCGAGGTCGGCAGCCAGATCGAACTGCACTTCCCGGAAGAGAAGATCCACCTCTTCGATGGCGCGACCGGCGACGCTATCAAGACTGGATCGGTGTCTGCGGCCGTCGACGCGGGCCAGGCGGCCGAAGAGAGCGACACCGGCCGCCCCTGACCAGACAGGCAACCATCACGTGAACCGGTAGCAATCTGCAAAACATTTATTGGGTGTGTGAGTTATTCACTGTACGAGGCAACCTTATGCCTACTCCAAAAGACCGACTGACGCGACGACAGTGGATTGCACTCGTAAGTGCGGCCGGAGCATCCGGCCTCGCAGGCTGTGGCGGCGGCGACGGCGGCGATGGTGGCGACGGCGGCACCGGCGGTGACGGTGGTGACGGCGGCACCAGTGGCGGCGACGGCGGCGATGGTGGCGACGGCGGCGACGGCGGTAGCGGTGGAGAGAGCGCGACCTTCTGGGCGTGGAACGACCCCGGACTGACGCCGGTCCGCGAGGAACAGACCGCCGACTTCGCCGAGATGCACGACAACGTCTCGGACGCGTCCTTCGAGAACTTCCCCTTCGAGAACTACCTCTCACAGGTCACGAACTCCGTCAGTGCCGGCACTGCGCCGGAATCGGCAGCGCTGTCGGTGCTGTGGACGCCCCGGATGATCGATCAGGGCGTCGCATCGAACGTCGAGGACTTCGGTCTCAACCCTGACGACTTCGTCGGCGCTGGTCGCCAGAACTCCAGTTACGACGGGACCATGGGCGCAGTGCCGTGGTACGTCGACTGCCGGATGGTCGGTATCAATCGTGCTCAGTTCGAAGAGGCCGGTCTGGAAGTACCCGACCGGACCTACCGGCCGACCTGGGACGAGTTCGCCGGCTGGATCGACACGCTCTCCTCGGAACTGGACTCGGGACGCGGGTTCTCGATGCCGGCCGGCGAGGGGTTCGACGCGTTCGTCCTCTCGAACGGCAGCGGCTACATCAACGAGGACGCCAGCGCGGCGACGATCAACAGCGACGCTGCCGTCGAGGCAGCAGAGTTCCTCCAGCCGATGGTCGTCGACGACGAATCGGTCATCGCCCGGCCGACGGGCGCGACCGACACCGGGATCGACGACTTCCTCTCCGGGAACGCGCCGATGTACTACGCGGGGTCCTGGCAGGTCCCGCGACTGCAGGACAGCGATATCGACTGGCAGTTCATCCCGTTCCCGAGCGGGCCACAGATCCCCGACGACGTGAGCCACACCTGGAGCGCAGGTGTGTTCTACATTGCACCGGCACGAGGCGGTGCGAACCAGGAGATCGGCCAGCAGTGGCTCGAATACATCGCCTCCGAAGAGGTGCAGGCCCGCGTCACCCAAGAGGTGGGCGGGTTCCCGGCACTGAAGTCGGCCTACGAGACGGACACGTTCCAGAGCACCATCGAGAACGAACCGCGTCTGGAGACCGTCGAGCAGGAAATCGAGAACACCAAACCGTTCCCGAGCCACCCCGAGGTGCCGTCGATGTGGAACAGCGTCCACACGCAGGCAGAGGCGCTCTGGCAGGGTGACGACATCCAGACCGTGCTGGACCAGGCGGCCCAGGAAATCGAGGACGTCCTCTAACGATGGCCCAGTCACCCGAGACGCGTCGGGAACAGATCACGGACGCGCTCCCGTCGTTCGGGTTCGCGGATCCAAACACCAATACCGCCTGGTATATCCTGATCGCACCGAAGATCATCCTGATGGCAGGCGTGTTGATCCTCCCGTTCCTGGGCTCGGTGTACATCAGCTTACACGAGTGGACGCCACTCGCGCTCAACAAGCCCTTTATCGGCCTCGATAACTACGCCCGGTTGCTCTCCGACGGCGTGTTCCACAACGCGCTCATCAACACGGGGACCTACAGCCTGGCGCTGATCCTCATCGACGTGCCGATCGCGCTCGGGTTGGCGCTGTTGCTCGACATGAACCTCCGGGGAACGCGGATCTACTCGGCGTCGATCTTCCTCCCGGTGGTCGTGTCGTGGGTCGTCGTCTCCCTGATCTGGAGCTGGCTGTACAACCCGGACTACGGGATGATCAACGCCTTCCTCGGTCTCTTTGGCTCGGAGGGTCTCGACTGGCTCAACAGCCGGAGCACGTCACTGGCGAGTATCATCATCATGAGTATCTGGAAACACATCGGATTCAACATGGTGATCTTCCTCGCCGGGCTGAAAGGGATTCCAGATACCTACTACGAGGCAGCGACCGTCGACGGCGCAGGCCGCTGGGAGCGCTTTCGCTACATCACGCTCCCCCTGCTGAAGCCCACCAGCTTCTTCGTCGTCATCGTGACGCTGATCTTCTCGTTCCGGGTGTTCACCCAAGTGTTCGTGATGACCGGCGGCGGTCCCGTCGACTCCTCGATCACGATCGTCTACTACTTCTGGCAGCAGGGCTTCCAGGAGTTCAACATGGGCTATGCCAGCGCGATCGCGGTCGTGCTGTTCATCCTCGTGTTCGTGTTCAGCATCGTCCAACAGCGCTCGTGGGGTGGTGACGTTGACTACTGAGCCAGACACTGAGAGCATCGAGCTCGACAGTGGGGCCAGAGTCAGCGGCTACGAGGCCACCCAGCGCAAACGGTGGCCGCGCTACCTCGCACACGCGATCCTCATCATCGCGGTGTTCGTGTTCGTGTCACCGTTCGTCTGGGCCTTCTTCACCTCACTGAAGCCAGAGAGTGAGATCTTCGCGTCGATCTACCAGATCATTCCGTCGGAACCGACCGCACAGAACTACGTGCAGGTGTGGAACGAACAGCCCCTCGACCGCTGGGTGATGAACAGTCTCATCATCTCGACGGGGATCGTCTTCTTCACCCTCTTGCTCGACACGCTTGCGGGCTTCGCGCTGGCGAAGGGGCGATTCCGCGGTCGCGGCGTCACGCTGACGCTGGTGATCGGCACGCTCGTGATCCCTCCGCAGGTGGTGCTCGTCCCGCTGTTCATCGAGATGAACTGGCTGGGCTGGGGTAACACCTACTGGGCGATCATGATCCTCTTTATCGCCAATCCGTTCGGGACGTTCATGATGCGACAGTTCTTCATGACGATCCCGGACTCGCTGCTCGATGCCGCGCGGATGGACGGCTGTAACACGTTCCAGATCTACACGCGGATCATGCTCCCGATGGCAAAGCCCGCGTTAGCCTCACTGACCGTGTTCACGTTCATCTTCGCGTGGGGCGCGTTCCTCTGGCCGTTGATTATCATCAACGACGGCGCGATGTTCCCACTACAGGTCGGGATCGCACTGCTGACCGGTCCCTACACCAGTAACTGGGGTCAGCTGCTCGCGGCCGCGATCATGGCCGCCGTGCCCGTGCTGACGGCGTACCTGCTCGCACAGCAGACGTTCATGGAAGGCATCGCACTTTCGGGTGGAGGGAAAGGCCAATGAACACGGCCGTCCTCCTCCAGTTGGGCTATGCCGGACAGAACGAGCCGATCGTCGGCGGCGCGCTGATCTTCCTGATCGCGGGCCTCTCGATTGGCTACCTGACGTTCGTCCGCAACGAGATGAAAGCGGGAATCGTGTTGAAGATCGCAAGCGTCCTGTTGCTGGGGATGGCGGTACTCGCGTACTTCTGGCCCCAGCGGCCGTGGCCGCACTGACGCGGCCCATTCTTGCGTTTCGGTGATCGACCACGTCGGACCGATCACTGGAACCGGACGACCACGGGGTGTTCACCCCGACCGTCTCACGCAGTCACCGATTGTACTCGGAGACGGCCGTCAGCAGGACGGCCAGTTCTTCGGTGAGGATATCGTAGAAGCGTTCACCTTTCTCGGCACTCGCCAGGTCGGGCGCACCGATCGCACCCGACGCGGAGTACTCGTCGAACCCGCGATACACCGCCAGTGGGCCACCTTCGAGCAGGTCCCGACCGCCCCACTGGTAGTGTTCGTCCCATAGCTCGGCCGGTCGCTCACCGATGTCAGCGACCAAATCGGGACACAGCGCCAGCATGAGCGAGGTCTCGAACTCGCCGCCGTGGGCCATTCCACCCGTCTCACTCTCTCGCAGCGACTCGATTGCGTCGGTCGCGAGCTGGAAGTAGGTGAGGCCTAAAACCTCGGCATCGGTCTCGACGCCGACCGTCGAGACGACGGCATCGATCAACGAGATGTTGCCGCCGTGACCGTTGACGAAACAGACGGCGTCGAAGCCGTTCTCTACTCCGGTGTGGGCAACGTCTTCGAGGAGCGCTTGCAGATGGGCGAATTCGAGCGAGAGCGTCCCACCGAACGGGAGGTGATGGGGCGAGAAGCCACTCCAGACCGGCGGCGTCACGAGCACCGGGAGATCGTCGAGCGCTTCGACGCCGCCGTGGACGACGGCATCGACGAGGATCGTATCGGTGGCGACCGGGAGGTGATCGCCGTGTTGCTCGATACTCCCGACCGGGACGACCAGCACCGACCCGTCTGCCTGTGCGGTCTCTCGAATCTCGCCGGCGGGTGCGGCCGCCCAGTCGTCGGCAGTGAGCGTCTCGTGAAACATTACGCCGCCACACCTCGTCGATATGACAGTACATCTATCACTACAGTAACAAGCGACAGGCGACGATCAGTACTTTGTCTTGGCATATATCGCCGTTCATCGGGTGGGGAGTAAAGCGTACCGCCCCCAACAGAGCAGGAGTCTTTTGACAATACCAAAGCTTAGGGCGCTGGCGTGCGAAGGTGTCACATGACCGACAGCCGTTCACCTCGGCGAATCAACGCGGTCGATCGAACAGTCGATATCCTCGAACAGCTCAGGGAACGTGACGGGGCGACGGTGACCGAACTGGCCGAAACCGTCGATCTGTCTCCCGGCACGGTCCACACCTACCTCTCGACGCTTGCCGATCGGGGCTACGTCCGAAAAGAGGGCGAGACGTATCACGTCGGCCTGTTCGTCCTCCCGCTGGGGGAGTACGTCAGAACGAACTCGGACATCTACGCGGCGGCCAAGCCAGTGCTCGACGAACTCGCGACCGAAACTGGCGAGGCGACGCACCTGGTCGTCGAGAGCCACGGCCGTGAGATCCCGCTGTACGAGCGATTCGGGACCGAAGCCGTCGGTGAAGAACTGTACGAGGCGATCAAGGGGTATCCACGGCGAAATCTCCACTGCTCTGCGGCCGGCAAAGCGATCCTTGCACACGCCAGCCCCGGCCGCCGCGAAACGGTACTCGACGACTACGACTTCGCTGGACGGACGCCACAGACGACGACAGACGAGACCGCACTCGAGACGGAACTGAACGCGATCCGTGACCGTGGTTTCGCACGGAACGATGAAGAACAGATTCAGGGACTGCGTGCCGTGGGTGCACCGATCCAGTACGACGGCCGTGTCCGCGGGGCGATCAGTCTCTCCGCGCCGACGAGTCGCCTCCGTGGCGAACGGTTCGCCGCGACAGTGCCAGAACGAATCATGCAGGCCGCGAACGTCGTCGAAATCAATCTACAGGCGACCTGATCGATATCCGTGTCTGTCAGTATCGTAATAGTGAACGGCGCACACAGTGGTGGAAAAAGCAAACAATAGTACGTTCGTTATACTTACAGCAACACCATGAGACTATGTCCCACTACGAGATGGTCAGAACCATGTAGACCATACCCAACAAATATTATGATTATTTTAATAGAAATAATATCCCTTTGACAATACCGAACGAAAGTAGTGAGATGAGGGGCGACCGCAGCGTGGGCGATTACACAGCATGCCACTACCGGCGTGGTTCTGAAATGATACCACCCATTTCTGTATGGAGATGGTATATTTGTTAGTATATCTGTTTTTATGTCCCCATATTATCATATTATAGGGCCATCTTTCGGAGAATAGATTTTTAAACTAGAATATCTCCATACTATTGGTGAAAATGGAGCTTACGAGCTAATTTAGAGATTGTTACGCTATGGGCCCGAAACCGGCGGGGCAAAAGTCATTATACGGCCCGGTGTCGTACTGCCGGGTGATGCTGTTGATACTGTGTGTCGACCTCGACGACGATCTCGGACGCAAGACGGCGTGTGAGACACCTGTCGTCGGTCGCGACGCCGTCGAGGCGGCCGCAGTCGAGCTGGCGACGGCCGACCCGGAAGACTCGGACGTGAACGTCCTGTTCGAAGGGGTCCACCTCTACGATTCGATCGACGACGAGACCGTCGAGGTCGCGGCCGTCACCGGCGTCGACGGGAGTGACGTGGCCGCCAACCGCGCCGTCGGCGAGGAAGTCGACACCGTACTGGCGTCGCTGTCGACCGGTGAAGACGTGCGCGCACTGCTGGTGACCGACGGCGCACAGGACGAGTCGGTCGTCCCGGTGATTCGCTCGCGCATCCACATCGATGGCGTCCACCGCGTCGTCGTCCGGCAAGCGCAGGACCTCGAATCGATGTACTACACGATCAAGCAGGTACTGGACGATCCCGAAACCCGCGGGACGATTCTCGTTCCCCTCGGTATCCTGCTGTTGATCTACCCGCTCGCGATCGTCGCCAACCTCCTCCAGTTACCGGGATCGGCACTGGGGATCATCTCCGGGCTACTGGGCCTGTACGTTCTCGCCCGTGGGCTCGGGGCCGAAGAGACGCTCGACCGGACCGTCGACCGCGTCCGCTCGGGGCTGTACACCGGCCGCGTGACGATCATCACCTACGTCGTCGCCGCCGCACTCATGGTGATCGGCGGTCTCAGTGGCGTCCAAACCGTCGAGACGATGACCGACGCCACGTCGTCGATCGCCGCCGTCGTCGCCGCACTGGTCTATGGCTCGGTCCAGTGGTTCGCCGCCGCCGGCGTCACGAGTAGCTTCGGCCGCGTCACCGACGAATACCTCTCGCATAGCTTCGAGTGGCGCTACCTCAACGCTCCCTTCTACGTGCTCTCGATCGCCGCCGTCGCCCACGGCGTCAGCGCCTATTTCCTCGGACTGGCGACGATCTCGTATCTCGCCATCGCGCTGACCGCAGGGACGTTGCTCGGTCTCGGCAGCACGCTCGCCTTTGCCATCGCCGAGACGCGCTGGCAACAGGCCGATCCAGTGGAAGCGTGACTGTCGTTTACCGGTCACTGAACCGCTGATCCGAATCACGTCCGACTGACAACAGTCACGCTCAAACCGCGCGCCGACCTACGCCCGACCGATGTACGTCTCCAGAGCCGTCCAGTCGATCCGCGACGACCCCATCGCCGATGAGTCCGTCTCGCTCGTGCTCGAACCCGACGACGACACCGACACCGACGCCGTCGCACGCGCCGCCGAAACCGCCGGGGCGACCGTCTCCCGCCACCTCCAGTTTGGCGATCTCGAAGTGACGATCCCACAGGAACAGGTCGGCGACCTCTGTGATATCGATGGGCTGGCCGCGGTCCAGACCGCCGACGCCATCGCCATTCATCCCGACGAAGCAGAAGAGGATCTCGACCCCGACGAGTGAACGACTGTCGACGATCCGCCGCTGTGACGACGGCAAACAGCCACACAACGCGACCGCGCTGGCCCACAGCACGGTCCCTAGGTATCTAGAGGGAATAGCCATAGCAACGGCGACGGCAAACAGTACTGGAACGGATACGACAGATGGTCAAGCAACAACTCAGTGGTCTCCTCTTGCTTCTGTTTGGCATCGGACTCGCTGCAGGCGCAGTCATGGGACCCTTCGGAACGTATCAGGACGTACAGAGTCACGACACCACACAGGCGACGATCACCAGCGCCGACATGGAATCGGCGACCGAGCGCGACGACGGCGAGACCGAGGTCGAGTACTACCCCCGGATCGATTACGAATACACCGTCGGCGGCACGACCTACACCGACACCCGGATCTTCCACCCCTCGCAGGTCAACACCGAACCGGGCGAACTCGAAGGCAAGGAGTTCGACAGCCAGTCCGACGCCCGCAACGTCGTCGACCGCTACCAGTCTGGTTCGTCGGCGACCGTCCGCTACGATCCCGACGACCCCGAAACCTCCTACCTCGAAGATCCATCGACCGATCTCCTCATCTCGACCGGCATGATGGGCCTGTTCGGCCTGCTCGCCGGCGGTGCCGGAATCGGTGGTCTCCTCGGTATCGTCTCACTCAACGACGATTGAGCAGTGACTGGCTGGCGTGACCGGGCACACAATCCGCACCGCTTTTGCCGGATGGCCCGCTACCGGACGACGAGGGCACGTAGCTCAGTCTGGATAGAGCGTCGGACTTCTAACCCCACTACGACTGTGGTGGGGGGAGCGATCCGACGGTCGTGGGTTCGAATCCCATCGTGCCCGTTATCTGCGAACGACAGTGAGCAGTAACGGCACCGGGATTCGAACCCTGGAAGTCGCAGCGGTCGAGCGAAGCGAGACCGACCGTCTTCCTCCGGTTCGAATCCCATCATGCCCGTCCCGAAACCGTCGTTTTCGGACTTTTCGGCTCAACACCCGATAGTAACGAGTACAGCAGTTCTCTAACGTCATCTCAGATTCAGTCTGAGACTCAAAATCTGGTGCCCAAACGGTTTCGTGTTGCACCCCTTCGCCGTCTGGCATATTCCATTACCGGGAGGTGGTCGGCGTGATCTCCTCGAACGGAACTCCGTCTGCAGAAGGCTGGCCGTTTGATCCGAACGAGTTCGTCCGCGCGTCTCGCCTCCTGGAAGCGATCGACGAGGACGGTGGTTCTCGATGACTCGACTGAAACCAGAGGACTTCTTTAACCTCGTCGTCGCCGTACTCGTCTGCCTACTGCTTGTTGACGCAGTTCCGCCGTTCACTGTCGTAGTAATCTCGATCATTTTGATCGGTCAGTACTGGGCGGGGGTGTCTCGATGAACGGAACCATCTACGTCTGCGACGACTGCGAGGTTACCATCGTCGAGCGTGATCCCAGCCGGACTGATCTCTGTCCAGTCTGTCGAACCGGTGGCGATCCCTCGAACTATCCCCCACTCAACAAGGTACGGGGAGATTACCGATGACGAGCTGGTCGGAGTATCTTCACTACGACTGCGAGGACTGCGGCGAGAAGTGTATCAATCACGAGGACACGGATCACGCCCAGCTGGGCAAATGCCGCGGCTGCCACATTGACGATCTCGTCGAGGATTACGAGCAGCAACTTCGTAACCAGAACTCGACGAACACCACAAGCGACCGGCCGGAGGGAGCGGCCCCCTCCCATGGGGGTCCGACCGACGCCGGGAGCGCACGCCCCCAAGCGAAGCGCGGGGGGCATTCGTCAGGCGGTCGCGGTAGCGGTCTCGTCTCCGAGAATTCTGCGAATTCTGATTCATTCTAACTTTGTCTACAGACGAACCCACTACCGGCGGCTCTCGGCATACCAACTTGAACAACTCTGTAAACGACTCTGAAGGGGGTAACTCACCGAAAATCGGTTCGGAGTTACCAACTCCCTACGAGCGCGTTTCAGAGTTCCACGAAGAGTATCCCGACCGGGCGTATCTCCGTCTCTCAGAAACCCACGGTGAACGTCTGCGAGAAGAGTACACCCGCGAATTTACGGAGAAGTTCGAATCTCCCGGCCCGCGAGAGTGGGACGACGCCGTGAAAGGCACGGAAGTCGTCCGCCGCGAGGCCGTCAGCTGGGGTACTGCTGTACTTCGAACTCTCGAAGACTACGCCGATACTCGCCGGACGACGGTCAACCTCGAAAAGGGTCGTCCATCTGATCCCGAGTATCAAGAGTGGTCCGTACAGGCTGAAACGCGCTGGTTCGCCAGCTACCAGAAGCGGTACTACGCCCAGATGAAAGGCTGGCTCCGGGAACTCTGCGGCGGTGAACGACCGTCCGGCGAGTTCACCGAACCTGCTTACGAGAATCCTCACGTTGCCCTCGTCACGCTATCGGCGTCGAGCGTCCCGAACGGCGATCGTGTCGGCCCGGTCGAACACGAGCGCGTCCGTCGGGAGAGCTGGGAAGACGTGTATCACACCCTGCGGAATACCATGCGCTCGAAGGGCTACGAACTCGGTGAGGACTGGCAGTATGATCGCCGGAGCGAGCCGCACGCGGGCGAACGAGGTGGCGGCCTGAATCACTGCTACGGACACGATCACGTCGTGATCGTCGTCGACGGCGACGTTGATGCAACCGACTTCCGTCCTGTTGTCGAAAAACACGTAGAAACCTGCGACTGGGCTGGCGAGACGGCCCATTCACTCGACAAAGCGGTTGAAGTGAAAGCCGCCGGTGAGGTCGAACACTTGGCCGAATACTGCGCCAGCTACGCGGCGATCAAGCCCGTCGATCTCCTCGACCGTCCGATTGAGTACGTCGCCTGGGCCAGCGCAGTCAACGCGGCGAACGTAAAGACCGTATCACGATCTGACGCGGCGAAACACGCGGCCACCGCTGACGCCTGCCGTCAGCGTGCTGAGTCGCCACAGTGTGACCAAGACCACGACCACGCAGAGAGGGTTCTCCGTTCCACCGGCCGCGGCTACGAACTCGAATGTGCAGAATGCGGGAGTCCCCACGGGATCGACCAAGAGCAGACACTCACTGCCGCCCGATCTCCGAACGACGGCCCAGCGATTGCCGACGGCGGCCTCGTCGATCGCGTCGAACAGCTCAAAGAACGCTGGCCGTCTGCCCGAGCTGGCGCGACGAAAGGCGAAACACCACAGCGTCGACGCTGGCGATTGGCGATCGAGGAGTACCTTGAACAGAACCCCGAAGCAGATCCACCGGAGATGCTGGGCCAGCTCCAACTACCGCCAGAGGCTCGTGAGGTCTTGGCCGAGATCGAGGCAGGTATTGATCGGAGTGTACCCGTCGGCTTCGAGCGGCCTCCCGACTGGCAAGTCAAGTCGATCACCGTCGGTGAAGAGGAGTATCCTGCATCCTCCGGCAACGGTGTGACGATGGTCGAGACGTTGCTACCCATCGAACGAGTATATGAAGAGTCGATTCTATCGGAGCGCGACGACGTGACTCGGTGGCGTTGTGAGAAAACAAACGTCGCGATTGGCGGCCCCGATGCTGGCCGAAAGATGGCCGGCTATCTCGTGAAACACGGTATCAAGCATCCATGGGTCGTCGAAGCGGTGACCTCTCCAGAATACTTTTCTGAAAATGGTGGAAAATAAACTAATTTATGAACGCTACTGAATATTTCTCAGTATAGTTGGTAATATTACTAATCGATGAAAAAGGCGTAGCTAATCTGTGAACACAAATGAGATAGTGTTAGGAAAAATAATAAATTGGATTATAGTATAGATATTCCTCAATGATCTTGTCAAATGATCCAAATCGGCCGTTGTTTGCCAAATTTCATTATATTATGTAGAAGAATTAGTCCAAAAATAATTTATACTGATGAGATATGAATTTGAGATCGTATGCGTCGAAGAGACATCCTGCAGACTGTCGGAGCGGGTGGAATTGCACTTACCATGACTGGAACCGGATCTGCTGCAGCTTCAGAGGGTTCTAAGGAAAGTAAAGGAATTGTCGAAATGGAGGAAGTAGAGGGGAGAGACCTAGTGAAATTAAAACAGGATGTGATGTCCAACCGGAAAGTGAAAAGATTGATTCAAGAGGCATCTAAGATGGGGTGGAGATCTCGGTGGACTGAAATGAAGGCTGTGACTAAGACCATCAAAACCGATGAAGGATCAGGGACCATTGATACTGCAGTGATAACCTTTGACAACCTGGGGCAAGGACGCCGTAAAGGAAATGGAGGAAAGGACGATGGCAATCAGGAAATGTATCTACACTATGACGTAAATGTGGATGAAGAAGTAAGGTCATTTCTAAAGGGGGGCAATAGTGAGCCTGAGATCATTCATATTGAACGAGATTCCACTACGGGAATTAAATCGGAAAGTACGGACAGTCGGAATTCCCCCGAAATTACGGTTTACAACATCGGGGACGAAGGCCTGCAATCACACAATGTTGCTTCTAGGGATTCACAGGCCAATTTAAACAGTGCACAACTAACCACTGAGTCTACAGAGTATTGTGATGTGAATGTTAGAGTTCTGGAAAAAGCATCCGGTATCAGTCCTTGTTACGATGTTCAATGCATCCTGACTGTCGCAACAGGGTCAGTTATTACTGTCATCTCATGTCTAAAAAGTGGTGGTTTATTGTGCTTAGGTGGTTTTGGTGTGTCATATGCAAGTGCCATTGACTGTCTTCAGTGTGAGGCAATATATCAGGGAACTATTTCCGTTGAACGGAGCTGGATTGAAGAATATGGACACGGTGACAACCCATGTACCCACTATGACACTGGTTCAGACCAGCACTATATGCTTCTGACGAAATGTGAACTTGAGGCCGCTCCTACTGAGGAAGATTTCAATTTCCCGGATTGTTACGTATAAACAAGCGATAATTATTTGTTGACTCTAGCCACAATTCAAAACGGCCCCAATATATTGTGCCGTTGTTATATTAGTACATTTTTAGTTAGTACCAATAGATATGGTTTTTAGATTGTTAAATTTAAGTAGTATCAGATCTACTTACTCATATGGACGAACAGCAGGCTCTGATAGTAGTTTCAATTGGGTTTTTCTTGATAGGCATGTTCTCTTTTTATAGAGGTATATTCAATATATACATACGCTTTGCCTATTTAATATTGGGAATCGGCGCATTAATTAAGTATATAACAAAAAGGCGAGATTCTAAAAACACTCTGACATAGTTTTTTAGCGCACTCACACGGCCATTTCAATTTGCTATTCTAGACCAGACTACCTCCTCATACATCATCATATATAAACTTCAGGTGTAGTTCCAGTCTCGCTTATTCATTTTTATATATGGATATAAATCCAAATCGACGATGTCGAGCAAACCCGATTCGTGGGACGATCTCGAACCGACTGAAACGACCACCGAGGAAAGCGGCACCGACTGGATCAACCTCGAACCCGGTGACGAGGTGGTCGGGACGATCACCGGCCTGAACCTGAACGCAGGCTACAACGGCGTGATCGAGCTGGACGGGCGGCCGATGTACCTCAACAACCAGCTCAAGAACCAGATCATCGCGGCGCTCGTCGAGGGCAGTACCATGGGCGTGCGGATGTCCGAAGACACCGAGACGTTTGAGGACGACGACGGTGAAGAGCAGGAGTACCACCCCAAAAAAGCGAGGTTCGAACAATGAGCAGTCGCTACCAAGACCGCGCGAAGGGGATGGTCAGCGACTACATGAACGTGCGCACGCTCCCGGCGACGCTCTCGGTCGCGTTCATCCTCGCCAGCCTCTACCAGTTCGGCGGGATCACTACGGTCGAGCTGCCCTGGATCAGCTACACGCTGACCACCCAACACGGACTGATGGTCTCGCTCGGTGCCTTCGCTGCGGCGTTCGCCAGTTCCGAGACCAAGGAGTTCCAGTACTACGAGGACTGGGAGAAGGTCGCGATCGCCGCCGGTCCCGGTGTGATCCTCGGCCAGCAGTACGTGACCGAAGTGAACGACTTCCTCGTTTCGCTGGGCGACCCGCTGGGGATGCAACTGGCGTTCCTCACCACGGTCGTCAGCTGGGGTGTTGCAGTTCAGTAGACCCATGATCGACGACTCGCGCCGAACCCTCGCTTCCCTGTTCGCTGTCGCCCTGCTGCTCACTGCGGCAGTGGCTCCAGCGTCTGCGAACTCGTGGTTCGGAAACGAACAAGAGGACGGTCAGTGTAGCCTCGGCGATGCCGTCGGGACTGGTGCATCGCTGTTCTGGTACTCTGATCCGGACTGTTTCAACGACAATTCCGTGCCAGAGGATCTAAACACGACCGACGCCAGAGAGACCAAAACTCAGGTTTACGGTGCGCTCGCATCGGTCCGTGAAACTCACCGTGCGGCCAACGACAGCCGGGCGAACACTCTGCAGATGAGTAAGACAGTCGCTCGGATGGAAGCCAAGAACGCCTACATCCGTGCGCTGGATAACGACTCGACCGAGACCGGGGCGCGTCTCGCTGCCCACGAGGCCGTCGACGATTTCTACAGCCCGATGGAATCCCAGATCCTCACCCAGTGGGAGATCCGCGTCGCCGAACTGAAGCGGGCCAACAACGCGACGGTCAACGCCACCGGCGTCTCGAACTCCTACATCCGTGCGACGCTCCGGGACAAGGGCAGTCCGCAGTACTCCTTCCAGTCGTTCTCGTTTCCCGAAGGCACCTACACGCTGGCCAATGGCACCACCATCACGACCACCAAGATTCAGGCGACCATCCGGCTTCAAGACGGCCAGATGGACCGGACGATGACGGTCCACACCCGTCCGAATGGCTACGGAGGCGGTGGTGGCGGTGGCTATGGTTCAGAACTGGATACGATCCACGTCGCCAAGCCCTACAGTGAGTTCAACGGCGACGCGATGGCCTACCTCGACGTTGGATCGAACCCCTACGCTGACCAACTCGCAGCTATTCAGGAACAGGAGGCAACGGTTGACAGCAACGTCAACACGTTCGTCAACAACACCTATTCGGCGTGGGAAGCCGGGAAAATCAACTCCAGCGACCTCGTCGACCCCTACCTTGCCGCGCGCGAGTACGGCCCCAAAGACGGGTATCAGACCTGGGCGCTGCGCTCGCTCATGTCAATGGGACAGGCGTCACCCCAGAACCTCTCGCAGTTCGGGCAGATGAACGTCACCGATCTCTCGACCGGCCAGACCCACCGCGGTATCCTCCTGTCCGACGGCCTGCCTGCCTCTGGTGGCTTCTCCGTCGGGAACACCTACGACGCCGCGAACCTCTCCGGCCCCCAGTACGTCATTACTGGTTCTGAGACGGTCGAACTCGACAGGCAGTTCCGCGTCGACAGTGCAACTAACGCTTCCGGTGGGAACGTCAGCACGGTCGAGTACAACCGCGTGCGCTACCGGACCACCAACATCACCGAATACAAACAGCAGATGGACCGCGTCGAGCGCGCGCTGGCCGAGATCGAGGCCCGCCAGAAGAACATCCGCAACGGCGGCGGTGGCTTCGTCATCGGCGAGAACTCCAGCCTCGGCCTGCTCGTGCTGGGTGCCGGCGCGCTCCTGCTCCTCTACGGACGCAGCAATGGCGGCAACGGCGGGAACGGAGGCTTCCCCTGATGGTCTACTGGCTGGCACTGAAAGCCATCTCAGTACGTGGCCTGATCGGCGTCGCCGCGCTCGCGATCGGCCTCCAACTGCTCGGCGTCGACGTGGTGACCCCCGTCGTCGATCTGGGCGCGTCCCTCCTCGACGATCTCCTCGGCTGGATCGAGTCCCAGCTCACCCCTGACTGGGTGTTCTGGTAGCAACACTTCCGTTCCGACTTTCGCAGCATGAACACCAAGCTACTGAGTTTCACCATGATCCTGATAGTGTGTAGTACCGCGCTCGCTGGCGTCTCGATCGCCCAGGAGAGCGCCGGCAACACAGCAACCCCAGCAGGTCCATCTGGGCCGTCCGGCGGCCCCTTGACCTACGAGCTGGTGATCGACAACGACGTCGGAGTGACCGACTACCACTTCGAGAACGGCTACGTCGTGATCGACTTCTACGCCGACGAGTACAAGCCCGTCACGGTCTCGGCGACACCCGACACCTCGGACACATCCGGCTCGATCTCGTTCCGTACGATCGTCGTCGAGGAGGACACCACGACCACCGTCCGCATTGCCTCGACCTCGGCGGTCTCGATGTGGACCGACGACAGCCTCGATCGGGAGAAAGCGTACTTCCTGCGCAAGCAGTCGGGTTTCCTGATCTCTGGCCCGTGGACTGGCTCGGACGTTCGTGACGCCGCACTGGGCGGTGCGCTCGGCGTCGTGGTGGCCGTCCTGTACGAAGCAGTCGCCGCCAAGGTCGGCGCGACCGAACGAGGTGAGCGCGTCGCATGAGCGACACCAGCGCCCCAGAGGATTCCGACCGCGAGCGAACGAGCAACGCCAATCAGCGACCGGAGCAATCGCGATGGTTCCGCGCATTCCGCTGGCTCACAGAGAATCTGACACTGCTGGCGTCCGGCGTCGGGATCGGCCTGTTCGTTCTCGCGTCCGTCGTCGGCTTCGAACTCCCTCGGAACCTCCGTATCATCGGCCTGTCGGCGCTGGTGATCGTCCCGATCGCCGGCCGGCCGACCGGCAAGAAGGTCCGGTCGCTGCTCTGGGAACCCCGGTACGTCTGGCTCGTCGACGTGGACGCTCGGTACACGAAGGGCGGCATCTTCCGCGTCCCCGGCCAGCGGTTCCGCGAGTGGACCATCACCGACGGCTCGCTCGACTGGGTGAGTCCCGATCTCGCCTTCGGGAAGCAGGTCGACCTTGAAGCCCAGACCATCGAGGGCACGTGGCGCGGCACCATGTCGGACCGTGAGCTGATGCGCACCCTCCAGGCCGTCGAGGAGTGTCGCGGCCAGCTCGAAGCGGACGCGAAACGTGGCTTCGCCATCGAGGCGCAGGCGTTCACGATCATCCGCAATGCTACCCGCAAGGCCGTGCTGCGCATCGTCTCGACGTTCGAACGCGGCTCGCTGCCCGACGAAGGTGAGGGCCTGACTGACGAGATCGACAGCGCGATCGAGCAGTTCGGTCTCGAACGGAAGATTCGCGACACCGAGGACGACGAGACCACGGAGTCAGACACTCCCGGCGTTCGGATCGACTTCGACCAAGACCTTGCCGATCTCGCCGGAGCCAGTAACGGAGGTGTCCCGGCGGATGACTGAACTCAAGCTCCTCCTGCACCTGCCGGTGATCGCGCTGTGTCTCCTGACGCTACGGATGCTCTATCTGGAGGTCTACCATGCCTGAGGTAGATGAACACCTGCTGACTGCTGCAAAGCTCTACGAGCAGGTTCGTGGCGATCTCGACGGTGACGAGCGACTACTACCACACACTGGGATCGTCGACGACGCCCAGGACCGAGCGGCGCTGTCGTTCCTCGAAACAGGGTTCCGCGAAGCCGACGAACTCCCCGGCTCGTCGAGGACGTTCGAAGAAACGTCGCTCGGGCAGGTACTCGCCTCGAAGCAGATCACCGACACCGCGACGCAGGCCGTCGCCCAGGGCAACGGCTCGATCATGTCCCACCTCGTCGGCGTGACGGAACAGGATCTCGACGCTTCGGCGCTGCGGCTTCCGATGATGCTGCTCGACCAGATCGAGAACAACGGCGCTCCAGCGTTCATCACCGCCGCCGGGAACCCGAACACCGGAAAGACGAACACGGCCATCCTGTTGATTCAGCTCCGCGCGTTCGATCTCGACGATCTCCTCGTCCTCTCGAACGTCCGTACCTGGGACCAGACCGATATCGTCGTCACCTCGGCGCACGATCTCGCCGTGCAGCTGCTCGAACACCGCGACCGTCCGAAGGCCGTGCTGATCGACGAGGGGTCGACCCACTTCGACGCTCGGACGAACCGGCGCGAAGTGGCCGAACAGTACACCCCGCTTGCGAAGCGGTACGCCAAGATCGGCGTGGACATGGAGGCTGTCGTCGTCCACACCGGGAAAGACCTGCATCCAGAGCGGAAGCGTCTCTCCACGCTGGCGATGTACAAGGCCGCGAAGAAATCAGCTGAGTTCTTCGAAACGTGGCCTGCCGATGCTGACGCGCCTACGGATCGGCTATTTGGTGGTAGTCTTGAGGAGATCGAGAAGGCTACTGGCTATGATCCCGATGACGCCGCTCCATGGGCGTGGAATCTCCGCGCTGGGTTGTTCGAAAAAGATGCTAATTGGAACCAACTTTTGAATCAACTCCGCCAGAAAGGGCCACAGAAATAATCGACACACATACTACAACAAATCAAGCCAATAAAGAGATTAATACGCAATAGATAGTTTATCTATGGACGATTTTCCGCGTGATATGGTAGACAGAGAGTTGAGCTACACCGCGATGTCTCTAACTGCTGACAAAGAGAAAATACTGGAAATTTGGGATGAGTTCGAAGACGTTGATATGCTTCGTGACGAGATTAAATTATTCATTGTCACTGCCTATGCGACCATAGAAGAACTTACAGCAGAAATCATATCGAATCACATCATCGAAGAGGACTTTTCTGATCAAATTCATGATTATATTTATTCTCGTATGAGTCAGTCACATAGAGAACAATTACTTAACAAATGTGGCATATATGATGACATTTTCATAGGTCACTTAGCCGAGATTAGAGCTCTCAGAAATAAATTAGCTCATGAGCACAAGCCATCCTTAGACTGGGAGGATGACCGAATTGAGGACAGAATGGATTTAGCCATAAATATCCTAAAGGTGCTTTACTATTCTTATCCTGAAGAAGAGGTGATTAAAAAGGCTTCAACAGGTGACGGACTTAGTAAGCTATTGGGAGAGGACCTTTTTTAACACACTCACCGGTCAATCTCGTTTAGTTTCACTTTCACTCCGGCGTTGCCCCTCATTTTTAACCATTCCTCTCATTGGTTCGAATCCGATGTCCCTGAACGAATGGCTACGTTGCCCCGCTGGGTGTGATGCGACGATCACGGCGGTTACCCTCGCCGGTAGTCGGGTCGGGCTTCAGTGTGTTGCGTGTGGCCGGAAAATCGAAGAACCAGTCGAGCAGGTCGAAGAAAATTATCGGACAGTAGAGCACTAATTCGCTCTGTCAGTCCCTTCAGCGTTCAAGATGCTCGTCCAGAGTGGTGAACTCCAGCTCATCGGGCGAGTACTGATACTGTTTCAGGTTTTCGTCGTCGCAGTGATCGGAAAGGTTCGCTGGTGCTACCTCCTCCCCGATTGGACCTTCGAAGACGACACTCACTTCGTCGGCGTCGACCTCGACGACGACCGCGTGGTTCGGATCGTCGTGCGACGACTTGATGACGTAATCACCGACGGTGTACGGATTCTCCGCGAATTTCAGGTTCTCGTGCTTGTAGGTGTACAGGCTGATATCCTGATCGTCGCAGTACGAGGACAGTAGTGCCGGGTCGATGTCTCGCCAGTCGCCCGGTCCCTCGTCGAGCGAGCTGGGGAACGCAACCCGCACACCTTCGCCGTCGAGTTCCTGCCCGTACAGCTCGATCTGCGTCTCCGGCGGCAGGACTTCGACCACAACCCCGACGGAAGCGTCTTCGTCTTCTCGCTTCTCGACGCGATCTCCCGGCTGGAACGGGTTCTCCGGCGTCTGGTTCATGTTCGCCGTGTTCGGCCCGAGGTCTTGGAGGTCGTTCATCGGCCGAGCGGCGAGGTGTTCGAGCTTCGCCGGAGAGTTCCCCGAAAACTGTTCTTCGGTCTCAACCTTTGATTTGAGCGTGTCGACGTGTTCCCACCCGAGGAGAATCAGACTATCCTCGTTGTCCCGGTGCCAGACCATGACGATGATGTCGTCAGCTGCATCGTTCTCGACCATGTTCTTCGGGAGAAACGCCGATACGTCTCGTGAGGTCTTCACGTCGACTTCGTAACCGAACACCTCGAAGTCGTGTCCCGAGAAGCTTTCAGGGTTACATCGTCGGATCGCGTCTTCGTTTTCCCACTCCCACATTTCTGCAGGTAGATACTCGCGGCAGAACTGCTCGAACGCGATCTCCCCGAGGTTTCCGATCCGCTTCGCATCGATGTTGTCGGCACCTTGCTTTATCGCTTGGTGATTGGCCCGACTGCTGTCGATTTCATCAGGGCTGAATTGATACACGATCGATTCGTTTTCTTCCGTCGACATGAGTGTTCGTATATCAGAAATAAGCCACAGTTGTCCCTCATCAACCCACCCACCGACCCACCCGCCGGTGGGACCGAACACCGGATGCAGCTCACAGCAGAACAGTATTATTCCTCGTCGACGGCTTCCCGAACAGCCTCGACGACGAACTCCCGACGTTCTTCGTCAGTCATCTCTGTGTCCAACTCCTCGATCTCCTCCAGGACTTCGAGCTTCAGTTTGATCGCGTCCCTGACCCAGCCAGATCGAGAATCACCGTAAGAGAGTGTACTATCGAGTTCGTCGAGTAGTTCCTGCTCCATATTGAAACTCGGCTGTACCATCTTGCTAACGTAATCAGTAGCCAGTTGCTTAATTCCTGAGTTGCTGAGTTGCTAACCTACTTAGTTGCCAAAACATTTTTAGCAAGTGACCAAGTTAGCAACAGATATGGCAGACTCAAATCTCGAACCGATCTCACCGGTCGAAGCCGTCGAGATGTACCACGACGCGTCCGTCGACGAACTCGCGGAGTCGACGCGCAAGAGTAACAAGTACCGGCTTGAGGCGTTCATCCAGTTCTGCGACGAGGAAGGGATCGAGAACCTGAACGATCTCTCCGGGCGCGATCTCTACAAGTACCGAATCTGGCGACGAGAAGGGAAAGGCGACGGCCGGGACCCCATCAAGAAAGTCACCCTTGCGGGACAACTGGCTACGCTGCGCAGTTTCCTCCGGTTCGCCGGAGAAATCGACGCCGTTCCAGTTGATCTGTTCGAGCAGCTCACGCTTCCGAAGCTCAAAGGTGGCGAAGACGTATCTGAATCCACGCTCGACCCCGAGCGGGCGATCGAGATACTCGACTATCTGGAGAAAGCCCAGCCTGGAAGCCGCGATCACATCATCATGGCTCTACTGTGGGAAACTGGTGGTCGAACCGGCGCGATCCGCGGCCTCGACCTGCAGGATGTCGATCTTGACGGCTCGCACCCGCGCTTCTCTGGCCCAGCTGTTCACTTCGTACACCGACCGGAAACTGGTACGCCGCTGAAAAACCGGGAGAAAGGAACTCGATGGAACCGGATCAGCGAGAAGACAGCCGCCTTCATCGAGGATTACATCGAGTTTCACCGTCCCGACGTGACAGACGATCACGATCGGGAGCCACTGCTCGCCACTGAGTACGGGCGACTCGTCGGAAACACCTACCGGCGAACACTCTACCGGGTCACTCGTCCGTGCTGGCGCGGTGAAGAGTGTCCCCACGATCGGGACGTAGACGACTGCGAAGCAACGCACATCGACCACGCGAGTAAGTGCCCGTCGGCTCGATCTCCCCACGACGTTCGGAGTGGTCGGGTCACCTACTACCGGCGCGAAGACGTCCCCCGGAAGATCGTCGAGGAGCGTCTGAACGCGAGTGAAGATATCCTCGATCGACACTACGACCGTCGATCGAACCGAGAACAGGCCGAACAGCGCAGCGACTTCCTCCCGGATGTGTGATAACGATGATTGCTAAAACTAACCTCGCCAACTGTCGAAACGTGGGTTCCCATCATGCCCGTCGACCTTTTTCTGCGCCGGATGCGCTCCGCGCACCACTCCTTGAAAAACGTCGATGAAAAAGCTGCTCCTCGCTCCGCTCGGGGACAGGGGTCACGCCACGAACCCGTCTTCCCACTGAAACGCACCGGCGCGATAGACGACCTCGCCGTCGATCTCGATCGTCCCTTCCTGGCGCATATCCACGAGAAAGTCCTGGTGGACGGCGCTTTCGTTGCCCCGTCGGTTCGGTCCGACGGTCGGCGGAAGTGAGAAGCCGAAGGCGAAGTGAACCGTATCGCCCATCTTCTCGTCAAAGAGAATATTCCGTGTTGGTCGACTAATCGCACGATTCATCCCGATACCAAACTCGCCGATTCGGCGCGCGCCGTCATCGGTCGCAAAGAGATCGTCAAGGGCAGCCTCACCACGTGCAGCACTGTATTCGACAACTTCGCCGTCGTCGATCGTAACGTGGGCATCTTCGACGGTCGTTCCCTGCACAGGGATGGGAAGGTCGAAGTGGATGTGACCGGTGACCGACTCGGGGACCGGCGCTGTCCCGACTTCACCGCCAGGTAAGTTCTTTCGTCCGTCTTCATTCCCGGCACACATCCCATCGACAGAAAACCGAACGTCGGTATCACCACTCTGGACGAGGACTTCGTTCGCTGGATCAAGCGTATCGGCGAGGCGCTGTTGAAAGCTATGTTGGGCCTTCCAGTCCAATGAGACAGCGTCGGCGACGAACTCGCGGTAGGCACTCGTCGACATGCCAGCTGCCTGGGCGTCTCCAGGAGCAGGGTATTGTGTGACGACCCACTCACGCTCCATGATTGCCTGTTGGATCGGTCTCGTCGCTTCCTCATAGGAGGCCCGCGCCGACGAAGCCGTGTCGCCTAGCTCCGCGTTATTTTTCGCCCCCTCAATGGAGATAACACCATCCGCGGCCTCAACTGCCGCCCGCGTCGAAGCCAGATCTGAAATCTCATCCCCGTCGATCGCATCGAGATAGGTCGCACGTATCCGATCCGATATCATCGAGATATGCCAATCTGCGCCGCGGTCACCGAGGACCGCGACAAGCGAAAGAACGAGCGGCTCTGCGACCGGCGGGGCCTCGATCAGAACAGTGTCGCCACGTTCGACATCCAGACAGTGATCAGCGAGAACTGTCGCCTGATTTCGGAAGTGATCGGGCATCCCTCGTTCATTTGTGCCGACATAATAAATAACCAATTCCGTATCCGTCCACCTATTACACCGTCTCGGCCCTCTCGTCGATCCCGATCACACCAGCGGCGAGCACGCCGACCGCGAGCACCACGACGGTGCCGCCGACGGCGATGGGCGCGTTCGGTCCCGCGCCGTTGTTGAGCGAGACGCCGTAGAGCATGACCGCAAGCCCGAGGAGCGTCAGCCCGAAGGCGCTGCCGAAGATCGTGCGTTGTGATGCCATACCACAGCGTCGGCGTGCGGTGGCAAAAACGTACTGGTGCTACGGACTCGACAGCCTGCCGAGACACTCCTGGCAGAAGCGGGCGTCGGCGAGGTTCGGGGTGCCACAGCCCTCGCAAGTGGTGGTTCGGTCGGCGTCGCCGCCCGGCAACACCGACGGCATCATGCTGGTCGTCGCGGAGTCGAACTCACCGTCGCGGACGCGTGCGACGAGTTCGTCGTCCTGCATCACTTCGAGACCGCGCCAGAGACCGAGAAAGAGCAGTGTCGGGGCGACGATGACGAACAGCGTGGCCCCCACTCGCACGGCGAGTTCGAACTGGCCGATCATACCCACATCAGGGGTCGATCATGTGAATAATTGACGCTCCTGTCACGAATTGCCACACGAAAGCACAGCCTGGGCCGTCACCGACGTGGTCGGCGGCGAGGGATCGATCGATGTGGGTCACCTCACGACGTGGTACCCGTACGTGAGCGGACGACCAGCTCGATCGGTTCGGCGGGCGACAGCGTCATCCCACCCTCCATTTCGGGCATCGCCTCCATTGGCGTGTCGAGTTCGACGCGCTGGCAGATCGCTGCGACCGCGAGTTTCAACTCCGTCATCGCGAACCGTGCGCCGATGCAGTTGCGTGGACCGCCACCAAACGGGAAGTACGCGTACTCTGGGCGCTCGCGCGCCGAGTCGTCGGCCGGCGTCTCGCCGAACCACCGCGAGGGATCGAAGGTCTCGGGACGGTCCCACCAGCGCTCGTCGCGGTGGACGACCCAGGGCGAGATGCTCACGTCGACGCCAGCGGGGATCGTGTACGGTCCCACGTCGACCGGGTCGACGGTCTCCCGGTAGAGCACCGGTGCGGGCGGGTACAGACGGAGGGCTTCCCGGACGACGGCGTCGGTGTAGTCGAGATTGGTGAGCGTGGCCCCACCGGGCGTTGCGTCCGAATGACCAGCGAGCGCGTCGGCGACTTCGTCCCGCACACGGCGCTGACTCTCGGAGTGGCACGCGAGTAGCCCCAGCGTCGTGGCCAGTGCCGCAGCGCTCGTGTCGTGGCCGGCGACGAGCAGTCCCTTGGCATTGTCCTTCAGCGTCTCGTGATCTAGTACGTCGGCCGTCTCACTTCTGGCGACCAGTTCGGAGAGGATGTCGTCGAAGCCGTCCGGGTCGTCGCGTCTGGCAGCGATCAAGTCGTCGACGAGGTCGTCCAGCGCCGCCGTCGCCTTTCGGTACCGCCAGATGCGGGGCAGCGGTACCCAATCCGGCAAGAAGACCGCCGGGGATTCCGTATCGAAGCGTCGACGGACCGCCACCGCAGCCTCTCGAAGTGTCTGCTCGCGCGCGCGGACGTCCGCACCGAACAGCGTCCGCGAGAGCACCCGAATCGTCAGCGTCCGCGCCACGTCTTCGGCGTCGAGGCGCTGCCCGTCAGTCCACTCGTCGGTGATCTCGGCGCCGATCGCCCCCATTTCGTCGGCGTAGTCCCGGACCTGTTCCATGAAGAAAGCAGGCTGGAGCGCCTCCCTGATCGCCGTCCAGCGCTCACCCTCCGAGAGGAGCAGTGAGTTCGGCGAGAGGTTCTCCAGTTTGCCAGTCGTCAGTTCGCCTTTGACGAACGCGTCCATTTCGGTGACGAGAACACGCTCGATGTCGGCCGGGTTGTTCAGTCCGTAGAACGTCCGGCCGGCAACCGAGGCACGACCCACGTCGCCGTACTCCTCGGCCATGCGCTCACCGTAGCCCAGTTGATCCCGGATCACCGACAGCGTCACACCGAGAAGGGGGAGGCCGTCAGGGCCCGGCGGTTCCTCCCCGTCGCCCGTGTCGAAGCGTACGCGCTCGGGATCGAGAGCCACAGCACCCGAGTCACCACCAGGTACGTCGGTCGTGGAAACGTCACAGCCAGCGGAATCGGTGTCGTCCATAGCTGACTCTTCGAGCGTACAGGCGTTGATCTCACTGCACAGGATGTGAGGTCATTTATATACTGGTGTCGAATCAAAGTGTATGCGATACGTAACGATCGAGCTCCGGCCGACCGGGGAGGCGTCCTTTCATCCGGTCGGGACGGCACTGGGCGAGGAACCAGCGATACGGCAGGAAGCGATCCACAAC
>Ga0207771_100450_pt1 | contig 24755 bp, 25 predicted proteins | sample A23M2SouthBayCA_2_FD_187731 | JGI IMG/M metagenome (GOLD analysis project Ga0207771, IMG submission 187731) | Aerobic enrichment media microbial communities from Eden Landing Ponds, California, USA - A23 M2 (2) (SPAdes) | ecosystem: Environmental > Aquatic > Marine > Unclassified | place...
TGCTCGAACGTGGTTTGGACAGTTCCGCGAACTCGTCCTGAAATGCGCTGTTAGAAACATCGAACTGAGCGTCAGCCACTCACGACCGTGAAATCACGCGTCTAAACAATGCCGTTTTCTCTAACCTCTCTAACGATCATCTTAGACGTGTGTTGGCCCTGTACGGCTGTTTCGCGCTCGCTGGATGTCCTGCAGCGGGCTGCTACGGCACAATATCGATTTCCGACCTGGTTCGGTGCTCGACATTCCGTCTTTCTAGACGCTTTTCGGACCGGGTGAATTCACCCCTAGCGGTTAATGTACGGTAGCTTACCTGTGACGCGGACCTCGTATCATCTCCCGGGCGTAGAATTGGGTGGATGGGTAGTGGAATCGGTCTATCTGCCGGAATTATCAGTCATGCCGGCCGGGACAGAACCCCAGTCCTACGTCTCCCACGACGACCCGTGAGCGAGCGGATTGAGAGCGATCAGTCCTCACCGAATTCGTCGTAGATCCGCTTGCAGAGCGACACGTCGTCCTCGGCGAGGTCGCGAACCAGCGCTCGAAGCTCGCCGGCAGGCGCACTCTCCAATACCTCCTCCAGTGACCGGTCACGACGCGTCCCCTCGACGTCGCCACTGGCCAGCACGGCGGCCACGACGTGCTTGCAGACCGACGCGTCGTCGGGACAGCTACACTCGCCCTCGACGAACCGCCCGTCCGAGACCGTCGCTCGAACGTCGTAGGGCTGGCTCCCCTGGACCGTCGCCTGAAGCCGGCCGTCGACCAGTTCGACGTCGGTCACGGCCCCCCGTTCGTAGTACCGCTCTCCGCGGTCGTAGCGACCCGGGTCGGTCACTGCCCGGAGCGACTCCGTGTCCACCGACGCTGCAGGTGCCTGCGTCTCCAGCCGGGGAAACGCCTCTCCGACGGGGTCGTCGCCGGGAATCGCGGTTTCGGCCGCACGACGGTGAATATAGCCTTGCTCGGGCCACCCGACCGGGAACCAGTAGTCCGGGTCGCTCACGACGTCCCAGCACTCGTCGATCACGGTCGTGGCGTCGTCGGGAAAGACGCCTTCGAGAGTGACTGTACGGGGCGTCCGGCCGACGGTGAGCGTGACGTCTGTCTGGTGGGCGTCGTCGTCGGCGACCCGGTCAGCGTAGTCCGCGCGGATCCGGTCGAGTGCGGCGATAGCGTCCGCGTCGAACGCGTGCCCCGTCCGTTCGAGTTCGAACACGATGTCGGCGTACTTGTGTTTCTCGCGGTACTTGACCAGCGGACGGTTGCTCCCGACGAGGTCGGCCGGGTCGTAATCCGGGAGCGCCGTTCCGAACACGACCGGCTCGACCGGGCCGTCCGGGGTCGCGGGTAGTCTGTCGGTCTCGGGTGCGTTTTCCCCGTCGGGCTCGCCCAGCGGCGTCTCGAACAGCCGTCCGCAAGCCGGACAGACCGTACACTGGAGGGCGTCGCTGTGCCAGGTCGTCGGCTCCCGTGCGCGACACCAGTCGCAGGCGCGTCGGTCGTCGCGTTCGGTGACGGTCCAGTCCGGATCGCGGACCGTGGTGACCAGCTTGAGCCCGTTGACGAGTCGGGACCGACGGCGCTGGTGGTCCGCCAGGTTCGACTCGCAGGACCCACAGAGTCCGGCACCGCTCTCCGTGATGGTGTCGGGCAACACGAGGCGCTGGTCGTCGCGGCTCCCGCGAGCGTACGTGCTGCTCCCGAGTGAAAGCGACACCGAGACCGATCCGAGACCAGAGCCCGAGTCGAGTGCGTTCTCGTCGTATGTCTCTGGCGGTTCGAACCCGACGATGTCGGTCGCCGTCACGGTTTCGTCGGGCGTCGAGTCGGCGTCGTCAGCGAACGCCCGGCCGTATCGACAGCCGTCCGGGCCGACGACGTGCCACTTTCCGGAGCCGGTTCGTCCGAACGTTGGCATCGTATCCGATGAGGGGAGACGGATAGATAATCCCTTCCGGTCGCCGATCGTAGCGACGACACTGGCCACGAGGCCGAGCACCGCAGCGAGACGCTCGGGACACTGTCCGCACTACGACTGCACGACTACCGGGACGACTGGGCGGGCACCGGAGAGGAGTGGCGACGGGAGCATGAATGGATACTGGCCGACCGCGCCTTCGCGAACCGGCTGTGGACGTTCTCGACGGGGTAGCCCGCGCCCGCCTGTTTCCCTGTGACGCGGGTCTCGCCTCGTCCCCAGAAGGTTCTCTCCACGCCACCGTGCGCGGGGTACTTCACTACGCGGCGTTTCACGGCGCACAGGCTGTCCTGTACGTCCGGGGTGAGAGCCCGTCTTCACACGGTCACGTCCGCCAGCGGTTCGGCCAGCACGTGGTCCTCGATGGTGACACGGGGGGAGGGGCGGCTTCTCGAACACATGACGGACCTGGTCGAGGCGGTCGAGGCAGAGGAATTGTCGTCCGTTCCGTTCTCGGTGCCGTAGTCAACGACCGCACCCCAAGGGCCGATCCATGTGCAAGTTGTGTGCATTCGTCGAAACGGTTATCATTCTATGTGTAGAACATGCACATAGAATGAGCGCAAGCGACGAACCGCGACGGGTTCACTTCCAGTCCCCGGAGTACCTGGTCGAGCGTCTCGACGCGGTCGCCGAACTCTTCGACACGGACCGGACAGATCTGCTCGTCGAAGCGATTCGCGAGTACCTGGAGGAGACGGCCGACAGCGAGACGTTTCAGGAACTGGTCGCGACGAAGTACTACGACGACCAGCTCGAGTTCGAGACAGTCAAGCAGCTGGTTGGCACTGAAACCGCCCAGCGACTCCGTCTCCTCAAAGCGGATCTAGAAGGCGAGCCACTGGATCTCGATACTCCCGACGACGTCGATATCTACGGCGGCGACGCGGCGACGGTCGACACCGACGATGCTGCCGAACGATGACCGGCTCGCGACTGCGGACGGCCGTCGCCGACACGAGCGCGCTGGTCAGTCTGGCCGTGCCCCGCGCCGACGCAGCGTACGATACCAAAACCGCCCCGGACCCTCTTCAGTATCTGCTCACCTCGTGTGACGTGTTCGTGCCCCCGGAAGTCCTCGCAGAGCTCCGGGAACTCGCCCAGTATCAGGATATCCACGGCGCCGCAGCGACGAACGTCCTCGCGGCTCGCGATCACTACACCGTCGAGGATCCATACGAGCGTGCGGAGCCCCCGAACTCGCGGCCGACGTTCGGCCTCGACGACGGCGAAACCGACGGGATCGTCCTCGCGAACGCCCTCGACGCCGACGGCTTCCTCACTGACGAGTTCGGCGGGACGAACTTCCCGCTCGTCCACGCGGTGTTACAGGGACCGCGCATCGTCCCGACGCCGCGGCTCATCTGTGACTACGTCCGAAACGGCCATATGACCGACGAGGAAGCGAGAACTCTGCTCGGCGTAATCAGCCCGCATCGAAGCTGGGACAACAGCCCGTACGTTGCCCAATTACGACAGCGTCTCGCGGAGTAGCGCAACTGCGAGCGGTCTGTGGACAGCCGACTGCGATCCGTATCAGCGAGAGAAGGAAATAGTATATATTCCGACGACGTAGCGATTGACAGATGTCGCCAGTAGACGACGCTGTCACCGGGGATGTCGATCCGGCTACGCTGCGGCGGCTCCTCGGGGAGCATCCCGTCCGCGTCGGTGTCCTGTTCGGCTCGCAGGTTCAGGGGAGTCGAACGGCCGAGAGCGACGTCGATATCGCGGTCGAATTCGGGGACACGCTGTCCACGGACGAACGTCACCGGGCCCGACTCGACCTGATCGTCGACGTGCAGGAGACGCTCGGCATCGACGATGTCGATGTGGTTGACTTCGGTGGCGTCCGGCCCGCTGTGGGTGCCTCCGCGCTCCGGACGGGGGTGGTCCTCGTCGGCGACGAAGAACGCGTCGAACGCCTCCGCGAGGACTTCGAGTCACGAACGACCAACCGTTCCCACGACGAGCGTATGCGGGAGTTCGACGACATCATCGAACGGCTGGAGGCGAGCCTGTGACCGTCGCGGACGAAACTGAAAACCGAATCCTCGACAAAGCGAAGACGGTGGTCCCGGTGGCGCAATACAGCCTGTTGCCCCGTTCGACCGGATCGAGATGCACATCGACTACCCGCTCGTCGACGACGTCGATGGCGATGGGGCACCGGGCAGCGCATAGCGACGGTCTCGCGTTCGTCTCCGCCCAGGGGAACGCTGCCTGCTCCGGAGACACGGCCCCAGTCGCGAGGGATCGACGGTGAGGCCAGCCAGCGGACGAACGTTTATTCACCGAGACGACCAAGGAACCTATATGACTGAGGGGGACGAGTCCGTGCATTACCGGGCCGCCGAGGCCTTCGCTCGACGCGTTCGCGACCGGTACGGGGGCGCCGTCGAGGCCGTGATACTCTATGGGAGTGTCGCCCGCGACGAACAGCGCGGGGTCGATTCTGACGTCGATCTGCTGGTCGTCCTCGAAGGCGGCGTCGACCGGGCCGAATACGAACGACGCGTTCGCGAACTCGCGTACGACGTCGAACTGGACCGGGGGGTGGTGTTGTCGCTGCTGGTGCTCACCGCGTCGGAGTACCGACAGGGAACCCCGTTCCTCCAGCAGGTGCGGGGGGACGCGGAACAGCTCCATGGGTAATCCGACCGTCGCGGACGCCGAACGGGAAACCGACCGTATCGGTCGCTCTCCGGATCGATTCGGCGACGCCGGACGAGCGGACGTCACTCCCGGGTCGGGTTCGACTCTTCGTCGACGTCGAGTTCGTCCAGCGGGTAGCGGTCGTCGATCCAACCGGCGACTGTCTCGGCGAGCCGTTCGAAGACTGTTTCGTCGTCCGGGTCGGCGCTGGTCGCGTCGAGCGAGTCGAGCACGTACCAGCGACCGTCGTCCGGATCGTATCCGTAGCCCGCAAAGAATCGCTTGCTCTCGATCGGGTCGTCGAACGCGATGAAGAACGTGACGTAGCGGTCGTCGCGCTTCCGGCGGGTGAACGGGATCGCCTCCGCGATGAAGTCGCGTTCGCCGATAGCCGCGACCCTGTCGGCCGTCAGCGGTTCCGTCGGGAGGTTCGCGGCGAACCCCTCCAGCGGGTCGTCGAGATAGCCGGCGGGTTCGATCTCGTCTTCGTCGTACGTCGCTTCGAGCCGGTCGTCGATGGCCGCATCGTCGATGTCGGGGTCTTCGGTCAGCCCGTCCCACGATTCGACTGTCTCGACCCGTTCCCAGGTACCCTCGTTCGAGTCGTAGACGAGGACGTAGAACCTGTCGCCGATGCCGAGAAAGACGGACACGACAGCGTCGTCGTCGTCTACGAGTCGATAGACCGGGTGACAAATGGCGATATCGGGGTGTGTCACGAGGGACCGAACGTCGCCACTCGTGAGCGGACGAGCGGGGAGTCCCCCGATCACGTCGGGGCTCATATCTGATTCGAGTGAGGGCTATGGTATCAGCATATCGTTCACCAGAGCATGTCCTTGGGTTCCCACTCCACTTCGAGGTCGGCGAACGACCAGTCGTCCGAGAGGTCGTCGACGAGACCCAGGTCCGCGACCGCCCTCTGGAGTCGTCGTTCGACCGCGTCGTCGAACGCGAATTCGAACGTCCGGTCGAACTCCGCTTCGACGTCCCAGTGCTCCGGGAACCAGCGGTCGTGGTCGTCGTTCTGGATGTCGGCCAGGTCGTCGACAGCCAGCACGCGGTCCTCCGAGGGCATCCCTCTGAGGACGTCGGCGTACAGGTCGACGGCCGCGTGCTGGTCGGCGTAGAGCGCCCGGATCGCCGCTGCGCTCGCCCAGATCTCGTCGACGTCGAGCACGTCGATGATCGTCCCGGCGACGTCGTGGTCGGGATGGCCGATCCCCCAGCCGTAGTGCATGGATTCCTCCCACCCGATCGCTTCGTACCCGTCGCCGACCTGCGGGACCGCCGCGAGATACGCCAGTGCTGGCGGTGGGACCGCCGAGACATCGTCGGTCAGTCGCGTCCGGACGACGCCACGGGCGACGACGTTCGTGACCGGACCACCGACGAGAGGCATCTCGCCTTCGTCCCGCGGATCGTATGCGGCCGTCACGTCGAGCAGAAACGACCACCCCTCTTCGCGAGCGACGGTGTCGAGTGCCGCCGTCGTCGGTTCGAAGTACCCCTAGTAGACATCGCGGTACGCGTCGCCGCCGTCGTCGCGTTCCATCGCGGCAATGAGTGCCTGTTCCAAGTGTGCGAGGGCAGTGAGGGCGCTATCATCATCGCCGGCCACCGCTGATTCGAGCGCGTCGTCGAGTCCCGGGCCGGTCACGCGCCTCGCGCGCTGTCGACGGTTTCGATCTCTCGATTCTCGTCGTCGTGCAGTCGCTTCTTTATCAATCGACCGATAGTCTGCCTGTGAGTCCGGAGACGCGACAGGTGCGCTTTCGCAGCCGTGGAGCCTCAGTCCCGTTAGCGTGTCGAACGTCTCGCAGACGTATCCCATAGTGATCGTTCGAAGAGCCGTAAGAAATAGCTCTCGGGTAGCGGGGCAAGCAACGAGGCACGCTCCCTCCCTGACGTCCTCTCGGCCCGTCATCGCGGGGCGAGTCGAGTCCCGGTGTATTCACAGCCATCGGTGACGAGAACGTTAATCCGCAGTCAGTCCTACGATTCTTCGAGCACGCCGGGCAGGAACCGGTCCTCGTGAGCCTCGATCGTGTCGGCGTACGCCGTCAGCGTCTCGAAGACGTCGTACATCCCGTCCTCGAAGCTCTGGTCCTGACCGTCGATGAGGTCGTCGTACCGGTCGTTTTCGATCTCCATCTTGTGCGTCTCGTCCTCGTCGCGGGGGTTCTCGAAGTGCTCGACGGTCGCGTTGAGGCCGAACTCGTCGCCGACGTCGGCGATCGTTTCGGCAATTTCGACGATAGAGATGGCGCGCGTGACCTGGTTGTACACCGTGAGGTCGCTCGGCCGGTCGTCGGAGTCGATAAGGGCCAACTGCGCCAGCCCTTCGACGGCGTCTTCCAGCGAGATGAACGGTTTTCGCTGTTCGCCCTTGCCGTAGACCGTGACGGGATAGCCGGCCACGACCTGCGCGGCGAAGCGGTGGGCGACCGTCCCGAAGTAGTAGTCGAAGTCGAAGCGGGTCTTCAGGCGGTCGTCCGCCCGCGTCTCCTCGGTCTCGGTGCCGTAGGTGATCGCCGTCCGGACGTCCGAGATCGGGATGTCGAACTGCTGGTGGGCCAGCCGCATGTTCGCGGCGTCGTGCGATTTCGAATTCCCACACCAGACTGGATTCGCGTCACGACGAACCAAGACTATTCCACCGTCGACCGTACAGCAGTAGACGGTCCCATCGTAGTGTTCTCGCCCGAACGCGTCACTGCCCTGGTTTGCCTGAACGCACCACGTCGGACTGATATTGACCCGGTACTCACGTTTCGTCTGGTAGTTGTCCTCGTCGCTTCTGTCCAGGTCGTGAACTGTCGAACCATATCCGAGTTTGAGTGCGATCTCTTGGACGTGTTCAGCGAGATCCGGGCTTGACGTGTAGAACGTCGAACCTCGACCGTTGGGGGTCCCGTCGCCTTCGACCAACGCGTCGAAGAGTACTTTGAGATGTTCTCTTGATAGGTTCCGTATCTCTCCGGGGATGTGCTTGTCACGTTTGAATTGTCGGAGATACGTCGCCAACTGGTGATCGCTGATCTCGACGTATTCCTGCTTCTGGTCGACGTGGTGGCGTACTTTCTCTCGGTCGAACCCGATGTCCTCAAACAGTTCAACCAGTTTGTCGGCCCCGGACTGGTAGATCCGGACGTTATTCGTCTGTTTGGCTTTCCCCACCGTTCCCTCGGTGATCCACCAACCGAAGAAGCGAAGCCAAGCGTCCAGTTCGATTTCTCGGGATTGTAGTTTGATAACCTGAGATTGATTCACCTCACGGTCACACGCGGGGAGTTCGAAGATTTCCGGATCTTCTCCGTTCCAGTTGGGGAACGACGTGAAAAAGCACGGATGCCGATATTCATCGCCTAACTGGTCAGCTTCGACGACTTGCCGCCGGTTCTCGAAGGTTGCATGACCGCCCTTTGCCCAGCTGGTCCCGATCAACGTGCGATGGTTTGGTGTTACCTTTAGATCGACCCGACGGTTCGAGATCGTCACCATCTCGCCTTCATATTCGTACGATTGAACTGCTGACGGCGATTTCCACCCGGTCCCTCCGGAGTCAGCATCCATCGCCATGACTTCATCCTGCTCGGTCAACTTGGGGAACTGCTTCCACCCGTCTTTGGTCAAAATCTCGGTCTCTTCGTCGTAACACTGGTGATACCAAGACCCCGCTACTGCCGGAAACGGCACCTCGTCACGCTCGCCCTGGTTTTCCATCACCGCACCGCCCTCGGGGATGGGGAACTCGGGGGCACCGTACACACCTGTCGTCGTCGTCTCGACAAAGTGCGTGTCGGTCAGGTCGTGCTCTTCGAGGCCCCACAGCAGATTCCGCGTGGCCTGCATGTTGTTGTGCTGGGTGTAGTTGGCGCGCTCGCCGTTGATCTGGGAGTACGGCGCCGACGGCTGGGCAGCCGCGTGGACCACGGTCTCCGGTTCGTGGACGGAAAGCAGTTCGTCGACGAACGACCGCTCGGCGAGGTCGCCCTCGACGAACGAGAGGTTCGAGAGGCCGTGGACTTCTTCGGCAGCAGCGACACGCTCGTCGATCCCCGCGATCGGGACGGCACTGGTCGACCCGACGTTCTCGACCCACTCGCGACGGGCGAAGTTGTCGACGATGACCACGCGGTCGTCGGTACGGTCTGCGATCCTGAGAGCCGTCGGCCACCCGATGTAGCCGTCGCCTCCTGTGACGAGGAAGGACATAAGTTACTCAGATAGTGAGTAACTCTCCGCGTACAAATATCTTGTCGTCGGAGGCGGCCCAGCGCACGAGGCGCAGTCGAATGGGACGAGCCGAACATCAGGCAAACGAAACCACTTTACACGCACTGGCATAGCGATGAAACGACATGGAGATACTCGACGAGGAGGGTCGGCTGTTCGGAACTATCAACGTCGTCGACGCACTGGTCGTCCTCGTCGTGCTCGCGGTCGCGGTGGCTGGATTCGCTCTGGTAGCAGGCGGCGACACCGCAGACACCGAGACGCGTTACGTCACCCTCGATTTCGGGACACAACCGGTGTTCGTGGTTGACCAGCTCGACGTCGGTGACACGGCGACGCTCGACGACGAGTTCGGAAACATGACGATCACGGACACGTATCTGACACGGTCGACAGCGGGTACCCAGGCGGTGGCCCGCGTCGCGGTGACCGGGCGTGCGACCGAGGGCCGGTTCGTCTTCGGCGGCGAGCCACTCCGACTCGGTCGGCCCCTCGCGTTCGAGAACGGAACGTACGTCGTCAACGGAACGATTGCTGCTGTGGGGAACGAGACCGAACTCACCACCCGAGAGCGGACTGTCGTCCTCCGAGGAACGGTCCCCGACGACGTCGCCCGCAACGCTGACGCGGGTGACGAGATTCGGGTTGGCGACGAGTCGGTCGCGACGTTCCGGGACGTGGCGGTATACAACGCGAACAGCCCCGATCGACGAACACTGTACGTCGTTGCGAGTCTCCAGACCATCGAGAGTGGCGGGGAAGCCCGGTTCGGCGACAGACCCGTCGAAGTCGGGGAGTCGATTCCGCTATCGGTCGCGGGATACCGATACAACGGAACGGTCGAACGCGTCGGGAGCGGCTTCGACCGACAGACCAGCGAGGTGATGGTGACCGACGTCGTCGACGTGGACGTCGCAGATCGACTGGAAGAGGGGACCAACTACACGGTCGCCGGACGAACGGTAGCGACGATCGAACAGCTCGCCGTCTACGGGACCGACAACCCCAACCGCAAGCGCGTGTACGTCGGCCTGTCGGTTCGCGCACTCGGCTACGGGGACACGCTCCGGTTCGGAGCGGACCGTTCGTTGCGAGAGGGCGTCACCCTCCCGTTTCGGACCGACTCTTACGAGTTCAGCGGTGAGCTCATTCGGGTCGGAACGCTGTCACAACCGGGAGAGATCACGGACCGTACCGTCACGCTTCAGATGGAGAACGTCCAGCCCGAACGGGCCGACAGTGTCGAGGAAGGCCTCACCGAAACGAACGCCGGACAGACAGTCGCACGCGTTCTCGACGTGCAGGTCGAACCGGCGGTCATTACGCTCACGAGCGAGAGCGGCGAAATCTTCGAGCGCGAGCACCCGGTCAACAAGGACGCGACGCTGACTGTCGAGTTGCGCGTCCGCGAGCAGGCGTCCGGCGTCCAGTTCAAGGGACGGATTGTCCAGGAGGGCGACGAAGTGATACTCGACCTCGGAACCACGACGATTCGAGCGTCCGTCACCGAATTGAACGACGGATGAATTCCCAGAGTCTTTGGGGCGCGCGGACGATCGTACTTCTGCTGGAGCTGTGTCGACTCGGCTACAGAGCTTTCGCGTCGTCGACGGTCGGGTACTGGATCGGGCGCGCCGTGAATGGAGGCGGCACCATCGCTCGTCAGAGTCGGCTCGACGCGACGATACGATGGGGCTGTCGCGCCGCCCGGGCCTCGTGGTGCTACCGGTGGCTCACGGCGGAACCTGAACCCGACGTCGTCGTGATTGACCTCCGGGAGACGGCGGTCGTCGGTCCGATACTCGTCCTGTTCGACCGACTCCTCGCTCCGTTCGTCCGGAACTGGCAAGCAGCACGGACCGGAACCGTCGTGGCTCGCCTCTCTGCGCGGTTCGTCGCTCGGCCGATCCAGGTAGTCAGTATCGTCGCCCTCGTCGCGATACTCACGGACCTGTGCCTCCTCGTCGTCTTCGGTTCACCGTCTCGAACTGCCGTCGGCGGAAGACTCGTCTCGGGGAGTCTCGCACTCGCAGGAACGCGAGTGACAGTCTCGGTCGACGATCTGACCGAGGGACGCGTATACGAACTGGTGACAGAATTATTGGCACCGCCCGACCCGCCCGAACGCGACACGCGGAACGACGAACTGTCGAAGTGAACGCTTCACGATCAGTGTGAGCCGATGTGAGGTCGTTTCGCTACGACGCTGAGCGTGGTTGTCCGGGACCACGGTAGCTGTGACAGAGGAGCGATACAGTTCGCAGCTACTGTCACTCCACAGTGACGCTTTTCGCCAGATTCCGCGGCTTGTCGATCGACCGTCCCAACTCATCTGCGACGTGATACGCCGCCAGCTGCAACTGAACGTTCGCCAGCACCGCGGCCGCTCGCGGGTGGGTCTCAGGCACTTCGAGGACGTGGTCGGCGTAGCGCTCGACGTCGCTTTGCCCATCTGTCACGGCGACGACGGGCGCGTCGCGGGCCTCGACTTCCTTGACGTTGCCCACCGTCTTTGTCGCGGCCTCATCGTCCCCGGTCACGACCGCGAACACGGGCGTCCTGTCCGTGACCAGCGCGAGGGTCCCGTGTTTCAACTCACCGGCCGCGAACCCCTCGGCGTGTTTGTAGGTGATCTCTTTCATCTTCAGCGCACCCTCCAGCGCGACGGGGTGCTGGTAGCGCCGCCCGATGAAGAAGTAGCCGTCGGCGTCGACGTACTCTTTCGCGATCGCCTCGGCCGTCGAACTGTCGAGGATAGCCTGAACGTCGCTGGGCACTTCCCGCAGTGCCGCGATCACCTCGCGAGCGTCGCTCGACCGCGTTGTCCCCAGAGCGAGCAGATTCAGCGCCACCAGCTGAGTAGAAAACGTCTTCGAGGCGGCGACGCCGATCTCCGGACCCGCGCGGATGTACAGTGCGTGGTCACACTCTCGGGCAGCCGTCGACCCGACCACGTTCGTGACTGCGAGCGTGCGCGCCCCGCGCTTGCGGGCCTCCCGCAGTGCCGAGAGCGTGTCGGCGGTCTCCCCGCTCTGGGTGACGCCCACCACGAGGGCGTCGCCCACTGGCGGCGGCGCGACGGCGTACTCGTGGGCCAGAAACGCCTGAGCGGGCACGCCAGCGCGCTGGAACAGTTGCGCGCCGTGCAGTGCGGCGTGATAGGAGGTCCCACAGGCGACGAACTGCACGCCGGTCGGCGAGAGGTCGCCCAGGTCGCCGATGTCGACGCTGGCCGAGAGCTCGTCGACACGCCCGCGCAGACACTGGCGGATGGCGCGGGGCTGTTCGTTGATCTCTTTGAGCATGAAGTGGTCGTAGCCGCTCTTGCCCGTCTCCTCGGGGTCCCAGTCGACCGTGTCGACGGTCTTCTCGACGGTGTTCCCGTCGGCGTCGGTGACGCGCCACTGTGGTTCCTCGGCCGCCGAGAGGACGGTGAACTCCCCGTCGGCGAGGTAGACGACGCGGTCGGTAAAATCGCGGAACGCGGGCACGTCGCTCCCCAGGTAGACCGCGTCGTCGCCGATCCCCAGTACCAGGGGCGAATCGTTGCGCGCCGCGAACACCCTGTCGTCGCCCGCGACGACCGCCGCGATAGCGTAACTCCCCTCGATGCGCCCGACCGCCCGCCGGAGAGCGGCTTCGGGTTCGACGCCGTCGGCCAGCGCCTCCTCGATCAGGTGGGGGACGACCTCGGTGTCCGTATCGCTCCGGAACGTGTGGCCGGCGCCGACGAGTTCGTCACGGAGCGCCTGGTAGTTCTCGATGATGCCGTTGTGGACGACGGCGACGTCGCCCGAACAGTCGAGGTGGGGGTGGGCGTTCTCGTCGGTGGGCGGGCCGTGGGTACTCCAGCGCGTGTGGCCGATACCCGCCGCGCCCGAGAGCGTGCGCGACTTCAGGGCCGCCCGGAGGTCGTCGATCTCGCCGGACTGCTTGCATATCTGGATGCGGTCGCCCGTCAGCGCGACGCCCGCCGAGTCGTACCCCCGGTATTCCAGTTTCGAGAGGCCGTGAACGAGCGTGTCGAGCGTCTCGTCGCCGCGGCCGACGGCGCCGATGATCCCACACATTATCTGACCACCTCCGCGCCCTCACCGATGGTCCCACGCGCGTTGACGCCCGTCCCGATGTGTGCACGCGAGCCGACGAGCGTCCCCGGCGAGAAACTGGCGTCGCCCTCGGCGACGACGCGGTCGGCCAGCACGGCGCCCAGGCGCTGGTCGGGGAACACTTCGCGGCCGACCCGGACGTCTGCCGGGCCGCCGGGGACGGTCGAACCGGCGCCGAGGAAGACGTCCTGGCCGGTGACGGCGTCGATGAGCGTCGACCCCGCCTCGATGCGACTGTCGGCATCGACCACGGACCGCCGGAGCGTCGCGTTCGCCGCGACGGTGACGTTCTGGCCGAGCGCGACGTCCGGACCGAGCACGGCGCCGGGGCCCACCTCGCAGTCGGGGCCGACGACGACCGGCGGTTGCAAGACTGCGGAGTCGTGGACGATGGCGTCGGCGTCGACGTGGACGCCCTCCTCGCGCTCGCGACCGGCGACGTGGCCGCGGGCGAGCACCTCTTCGGCGACCGCCAGCAGGTCCCAGGGGTAGGTGGCGTCGACCCACAGCCCCTCCGTGCGGACGCCACGGATACGGTTCTCGGCGATGATCTCGACGAGCGTGTCGGTCAGCGCGAGTTCGCCCGCCTCGCGGTCGGTCGCGGCGATCGCCTCGAATATCGAGGGTGCGAAGGCGTAGACGCCGGCGTTGATCAGGTGGTACTGGTCGGAGTCGGGTTTCTCGACGAGTTCGACCACCTCGTCGCCGTGGAGCGAGACGGCGCCGTACTGGCTGGTCTCGGGCCGTTCGAGGACGGACATCGTCGGGTCGCCCTCGCGTTCGAAGGCGTCGGCGACGTCGGTGACGATGTGCGCGTCGATGACGCGGTCGCCGTTGAGCACGAGCATCGGTTCGTCGACGACATCGCGGGCCTGCAAGAGCGCGTGGCCGCTGCCCAGTTGTTTGTCCTGGTGGACGTAGGTCAGGTCGACGCCGCGGTAAGTCGGGCCGAAGTGACCCTGGACGCGGTCGCGCTTGTAGCCGACCACGACGACGATACGGTCGACCACTTCGACCAGTGCGTCGAAGACGTACTCCAGAATAGGGCGATTCGCCGCCGGCAACATCGGCTTCGGTCGGTTGTGCGTCAGCGGCCGCAGGCGGGTCCCCTCGCCCGCCGCGAGGACGACCGCCGTCGAGACGTTCATACCCGTAGGTCGTCACGACGCGTTAAGGACTTTCGGGGCGCCGCACGCTTCGCCGGAAAGCCGGGCTTACTGTGCTCCGGTCGATCCACCATCGTTCGGTCGCCATCACTCGGTCACCGTCGCCGACTCGCCGTCACCGTCGCCGACTCGCCGTCACCGTCGCCGACTCGCTGTCACCGTCGTTCGGCCGCCGTTACTACGTCACTGTTCGCCCATCGACTGTCCGGCCACCGAGCGGCCCTGCGCGGTCATCTCGACCTCGGTGCGTTCGCGGACCACCTCGATCACGTCGAGTTCGATCAGGCGGTCGTATATCTCTTCGATCTCTTCGACCTCGGCGTCGACGAACTCGGGGATCTCGAACGGCGAGACGCCCGAGTGCAGCGCCATGACCACCTGCTCTTCGACCGGCCCCAGGTCCAGGTCCGCACGGTTTCGCTCGACGCCCTCCTCAAGAACCTGCCGCAACACGGAGACGTCGTCGGTCTCCCCTGTGACGTACGTCTCGACGCTGATCCCGTCTTCGGTGTGTTCGACCTCGATCACGGTCCGTTCGGCGCCTAACTCGGTACGCTCTTCGACCTCGACTTCGCCGATGTCGTCGCGGTCGACGACGACGAGGTCGCCCTCGGCCAGCGCGAAGCGGACGGCGTCGTCGCCGACCTTGATACGGGCTTTCGACCACTCGGTGTCCTGGACGACCCCGCCCTCGACGGCCGGGTGTTTCACCCGGAGTATCTCCCCGTCGAGACAGGCGTGGAAGAAGTCGGTCTCGAACTCGTCGTGTTCGGCCGCCGAGACCAGCACGACGTCGTCGCCCAGATTCAGCGCGAGGTAGCTGGCGACCTGTGCGGCCCGCTGGTTGACGTCGTAGCGGCCGCCGATCGCTTCGACCGCCGCGAGGGGGACACTCTGTTTCTCCTCCGCGATCAACACCAGGCGCCGGTCGGTCAGGACGATCCGACAGGACTGCCAGTCCGCGTCGTCGAGCCGGCGCCCCGACTCCATGACCTGCATGAACTGCCCGCGGACGTCCGTGATCTTCTTCTCCGAATCGCTCATGACCGGCTGAGTGTGGGACGTTGTCCGCTCGCCCCATTAGTGGTTGCGGCCCGATTATCGCACGATAGAACGAGTGTTCCTCGACAGTCTCGTCACACCTCTCGGAATCCAATACAACCGCTCGTGGGAGAACGCAGTCACCGGAACGTTGTGAATGACCGCCGAAACGGTTTTCGGTAAGACTAGCGTATTACTCCCATATGTCTGAAGCGGCCACAGAAGACGACGAGGACGCGATCGTCACGGTGAATTTCAAGACCACCGAATCGTTTCTCGACGACATCGACGAGACGTGGCAAGGCCGGGGGTTCAATAGTCGCAGCGAGTTCATCCGGTACACGCTCCGTGACGCCGTCGAGTTCCCGACCTTCGACCGCGACGAGCTCGTTGCTCTCCTCGAAGCCGAGGCGGACGCCCGTGAGGACCGGACGATGAGTGCGGACGAGGCTCGCGAGCGATTCGGAACGGACGATGAGTGACGGGTGGACGTGGGAACTCTCTTCGAAGGCGCAGGACGACCTCGATGCACTCTCTCCTGGCGAACAGGACCGTATCCTCGACAAACTCGACGAGATCACGAACTCTCCGTGGCGTGACCCACCGGAGTACGGTGAACCGCTCCAGAATAGCCCGTACCGGAAGATCCGTATCGGCGAGTATCGCCTCTCGGTGAACTTCCGACAGAACGAACAGCGACTGGTCGTCGCCCGGATCAAACGCCGCGGTGGCGCGTACACCGCCGACGACGTCTGACCGCTCTTCTCTTTACTGCTCGCTCATCGCCTCGCTCGCGAGGTTGCGCCCGTGAGCGTTGAGCGAGACTTCGGTCCGCACGCGCACCTTGTCGACGGCGCCCATCTCGAGGAGTTTCTCGTAGATCGCCTCGACTTCGTCGACGTCGAGGCCGACGAAGTCGGCCATCTCGAACGGCGAGACGCCCGAGTACAGCGCCATGAGAACCTCGCCTTCGGTTTCGGTGAGTTCGTACTCCTCGCTGTGGCGGTCGGCGATGACCCGCGAGAAGAGGTGTTCGAGCGCCCGGCCGTGGGCGGCCGTCCCCGAGAAGTGCGTCTCGACACTCCTGTCCTGTTCGTCGGTGTGTTCGACCTCGACGACCTGGCGTTGCTCGCCGAGCACGGTTGCGGTCGACGTGTCGATGGTGCCGACGTCGTCGACGGCAAAGGAAGCCGACGCACCGCCGGGCAGCGCGAGTTTGACGCGGTCCTCGGCGAAGCGAAAGCGGGCTTTCGACCACTCGGAGTCCTGGACGACGCCGCCGACGACCGCCGGGTGTTTCACGAGGATGACCTCGGCGTCGAGTGCCGCCCGGCAGTACTCCCGGTCGAAGTCCTCGACGTCGGCGTCGACGAGGAAGACGTGCTCGCCGACCCCGAGTGCGGTGACGCCGTCGGTCGCGAATCCGTCGGGAACGCTTTCGGGGACGTCGGTCAACTCGATACGGTCGTGGGGGATCGACCGGTTCCCGTCCGCTCCTCCGAGGACGAGCCGCTGGTTCGTGAGGACGACGCGCGCGGAACGCCAGCGCGGCTCGGCGACCGGCTCGCCGCCCTGGACGACCTGACAGTAGTCACCGGTGGCGTCCACGAGTTTCGTCTCGTCCCCGCTCATCGACGGGTGGGTTGTCGCTCCCCGGGCTTAAACCCCAAGCGGGCGCGGTCGGAACCAGCGTGTGCTCACGGTGACAGTCACACCACAGTAGCGTCGACGAGCACACACTACGCCTGTATTGACGAACTCACAGCACGCCGGCGTCGACGAGCACCAGCACGCCGCCGCTGACGAGCGCGAGCGTGCCGAAGCCGACACAGACCGCCCAGAAGGCGACCCGGCGGACCAGCGCGACGAGCGCGCCGACGGTCAGATAGCCGACGACGGCACTGACGACGAGCGCGAGGCCTGCGGCCGCCGGCGACACCGCGGGCACGCCCGATTCGAGCAAGACGAGCAGGCTCGCACCCAGCGCCGCGGGGATCGACAGGAGAAAGGACAGTCGTAGCGATTCCTCGGCCTCGTGGCCGCGCAACAGGAGCGCGCTGACGGTCGTCCCCGACCGAGAGACGCCGGGCAAGAGTGCCAGTCCCTGCATCGCGCCGACGAGGACGGCGTCGACGGCGTCGGGCCACTCCTTCTCGCCCAGTCCGCGCGTCTCGGCGATCCGCTGGACGATCCCCGTCCCGACGAGCAACCCACCCACCGCCGCGACGAAGGCACCGCCCGCGAGTTCCGAGACGAGCGCCTCGAACAGCAGGTAGACGCCGATGCCGACGACGCCGGAGGTCAGCGTCGCGATGCCGAAAAAGGAAAGATCCGCACGGTCGGCCTCGAAGGCCCCCCGTGGTCGCCAGTCGGGAACGTCACGGACGAGGTCGAAGACCTCCCCGCGGTAGTAGGTGAACGCGGCGACGGCCGTTCCGGCGTGGAGCAACAGGGCGAACCGGGTCGCGTCCCCACCGGACTCGCCGGCCGAGAGCGCCAGGGCCAGAGCGACCCCACCCTCGCTGGAGACCGGTAACCACTCCAGGACGCCCTGGACGATACCCAGGAGAAGCGACAGGACCAGTGCGTCCACGTCCATACCCACGCTGGCGCACCCTCCGCCCAAATGCCTTCCGTCACGACGCCGCGCCTACCGGCACCCACCACAGTGACGACCAACCTGCCACAGTGACGACGGCCACCCTCTCCGCGACACGACTTCTCAGAGAAAGTATATGTCGTCGGGGGTCGTACAGCTTCGAATGCAAGGGGCGGCGGTCGAAGCAGCGTGGACGGACGTGTGGGCCTGGATCGGTTCGCTCCCGTCCTGGCAGGGATTCGTGCTCGTGGTCGGTTGTTCGGTCGTCGTCGCGTGGCTGATACAGGTCGGTGGCGACGTCCTGATCCGGCGGATCACGCGACGAGTCCCGGGCGACGTCGATAGCGCCGTCTTCGGGAGCATCCACCCGCCACTGTACGTGACGGTCGTCCTCGTCGGTGCCTATCTGGGGATCGAGTTGCTCGTCGTGGAACAGGGGACCGAGTCCAACGCGCCGCTCCGGGCGGCGTTGCTGACGCTCCTCACGCTCGTGTGGGCGTACTCGCTGGCGCGGATGGGTCGGCGCGTCTCCAACGAGTTGACCGGCGACTCGCGATTCGACAGTCGGGTCGTCCCCATCTTCCAGAACGTCTGGTCGGCGGTCCTTCTGGGCGCGAGTGCCTTCCTCGTGTTGACGTACTGGCGGATCGACATCACCCCGCTGCTCGCCTCTGCGGGGATCCTGGGGATCGTCATCGGCCTGGCCGCGCGGGACACCATCGCCAACCTCTTCGGGTCGATCGCGCTCTACGCCGACGGTACCTACTCCGTGGGTGACTTCATCGTCCTCGAATCCGGCGAGCGGGGCCGGGTCGAGGACATCTCCATTCGCTCGACGGTCATCCGGACCCGCGACGACATGCTGGTGACCGTTCCCAACTCCGTACTCAACACGGCGACCATCACGAACGAGTCAGAGCCCCAGCGCGAACGCCGGGTGCGCATCCCCGTGGGGGTCGCCTACGGAACCGACCTCGACCACGCCGAGACCGTCCTGCTGGGCGTCGCCGACGACGAGCGACTCGTCCTCGACGACCCGTCGCCCCGCGTTCGGGTCCGTGGCTTCGGCGACTCTGCCGTCGACGTCGAACTGCTGTGCTGGGTCAACGAAGCCGTCCTGCGAGGGAGAGTGAGCCACCGCCTGTTCAAAGGCGTCTACGCCGCCTTCACCGAGGAGGGCATCGAGATCCCCTTCCCCCAGCGCGTGGTCACGATGAGCGAAGACGGTGTGGCCGGGGACGCCGTCCTCGGGTCCGCGTCGCCTGCGAGCGCCGACGGCGAGACGAGTGGGAACTGACCGAACGATCTCGCCGTGACCGCACTCACCGTCGTGCGATGGAAGCCCTCGGCGGGCTCGCGGTCGCTGAGCGGGATATCCGCGCTCTCGGCACCGCCCGCGCGGATAGTTGCCCGCTCAGCGCCTCCGCTCACTGCGTTCGCCGGAAGACTCGCTTCGCTCGACTTCCGAGCCCTGGCTCGCTACGCTCGCCAGGACGCCGCGACCCCGCCTCGCCCTTCCAGTCCGCCAGGATAATTTCTTGTTGGGTCGGCTACCGAAATTTCAACGTCGAGACAGCCTGTGTAACCAGATTCTTCCTGGTGGACTGAAAGGGCGAGGGCCGCTGGCGTGCAGTGTAGTCGCCTGAGCGGGCCCTATTCTCGCGAGTGCGGTGCAGTGCGGGTGTTCGAGCGAGAATATCCCGGTCAGCGACCGCCAGCGGCCCGAGGGCTTTCAACGCACCACGACAAGTGCGGTCAAGTCACCAGCTAGCGAGCGGACCGAGAGCTCTCAGTCCATTACGTCAAGTACGGTGTCGGCAGTGTCGACGTCTCGCCTCGCGCTTCGAAAGCGAATTACGCCGGCGGGACCCATCGAGGAGCAATGACCGACGACGCCGACGTGCTGGCGACGGCGCGGGCCGCCATCGAGACCGGTCCGCTCTGTGACCCGTGCCTGGGTCGCCTGGTGGCCGACCGGAGCTTCGGGCTGACAAACCGCGAGCGGGGCCGGGGCCTCCGGGTCGCCGTCGCACTCGCCGACGACGTCCCCGTCGACGACCTCGCGCCCGACGAGCCGTGCTGGGTCTGTGAGGGGCACTCGACCGAAGAGCGCGTCGCCGAGTGGGCCGAGCGGGCCGCCTACCACCTCGAAGCGTACGACTTCGACACGTTCCAGGTCGGCACGCGCGTACCGGCCCTGTTCGAGGAGAACGACAAACTCCTCCGGGAAGACGTCGGCCTCGATCCCGACGCCGGCGAGGCGCTCAAGTCCGAACTCAACAGAGAAGTCGGCAAGCGATTCGGCCAGGAAACCGGCGCGGAAGTGGACTTCGAACGTCCGGACGTGCAGGTCACCCTCAACCTGGGCGACGACACCGTCGAGACGCGTGTCAACTCGGCGTTCGTCTACGGCCGGTATCGCAAACTCGAACGCGACATCCCCCAGACGAAGTGGCCCTGTAACGACTGCTCGGGGACGGGACTGATTCGCGGCGAGATCTGCGACGGGTGTGACGGGTCGGGCTATCGCTACGACGAGAGCGTCGAGCAACTCTCCGCGCCCGTCGTGCTGGAGGCGATGGACGGCAGCGAGGCGACGTTCCACGGGGCCGGCCGCGAGGACGTCGACGCGCTGATGCTCGACGGTGGCCGACCGTTCGTCATCGAGGTCGACGAACCCCGTACTCGAAACGTCGACGTCGAGGCCCTCGAAACCGAGATCGCCGAGTTCGCCGACGGCAAGGTCGAGGTGTTCGACCTGCACCTCGCCACGCACTCGATGGTCGAGCGCGTCAAGGAACTCGCCGCCTCGAAGACCTACCGGATGGACATCGACTTCGACGAACCCGTCGACGAAGCGGCCTTCCAGGACGCCCTCGACGAACTGCAGGGAACGACCGTCGAACAGCGCACCCCACAGCGCGTCGACCACCGCCGGGCGGACATCGTCCGCACGCGGGACGTCTACGGCATCGAAGGAGAACTGGACACTGATACGACGGCGACCGTCGAACTCCACGGCGAGGGCGGTCTCTACGTCAAGGAACTGGTCTCCAGTGACGAAGGCCGAACGGAACCGAGTCTCGCCGGCTTGCTCGGCGTGGGTGCGGAAGTGACGGCACTGGACGTCGTCGACGTGGAAGGCGAAGCGGAACCGTTCCTCACCGAGGAGTTCGTGCGGGAAGCAGGGAGCGACGAGTCAGAAGGTGCCGACGAGGCGGCCGCTTCGAACGATCAGTAAGGGCGGAAACCGCCCGACAGCGCGACGACGAGCGTCAGACGGACGGCATCGCCACCGCGAGTTTTTATGTGATCCCCCACAGAAGCCGAGGGTATGCGCGAGTTCGGCGTCGACGAGGCGGGCAAGGGGCCGGTCCTCGGGTCGATGTTCGCGGCGGCGGTCGTCACCGACCCCGCGGCGTTGCCCGGAGACGTGGGCGACTCCAAGGACATCGCCCCCAAGCGCCGCGAGGAACTCGCCGCCGAGATACGCGAGATCGCGGGCGCGGTCGGTGTCGCCGAGATCACCGTGGAACGCATCGACGACGACGAGACGGACATGAACTCGCTGACCGTCGCCGCCCACGCCGAGGCGCTGGCTGCGGCACTCGACGACCTCGACGACCCGCCGCGAGCCTCTGAGAGTGACGAAGCGTCGACTGGGGACGAGCCCTCGCCCGAGAGCGACGAACCGACCGTCGACGGGGCCGACCCGCTCTCGGGATACGTCGACGCCGGCGATACGAACGCGGTCAGGTTCGAGCGCCGGGTCACCGAGGGGGTCGCCGACCGACTCTCGAACGTCGAAGGTGACCTGAACGCGGGCGTGGCGCTGGATCTCCGCGGCGAGCACGGCGCCGACGAGACCTATCCGGTCGTGGGTGCGGCGAGCATCGTCGCGAAGGTCGAACGCGACGCCCACGTCGAGCGCCTCGCTGCCGAGCACGGCGAAGTGGGAAGTGGCTATCCGAGCGACCCCACAACCACGGAATTTCTCGAATCCTACGTCGCCGACCACGACGCGCTCCCGCCGTGTGCGCGGGCCACCTGGAAGACGAGCCGCGACGCACTGGCCGCCGCCGCACAGTCGTCGCTGGGTGAGTTCGAACCGGACGGCGGGCACACGGGTGCGGACGGTGACGCGAAAGCGGACGGCGGCCACGCCGAGCCGAAGCCGACGACACTGGACGACTTCTGAGGGGCGTATCTGTCCGCTGGCCTCCTCTTCAGAGCGTATCGTCGAATCGTTCGCTCCGTCGCGTTCGTTCACCTCACAACAGAGAGGGAACGCCAACTGCTCCAGCGAGTGCTACTCGGATGAGGTACCGTCGTCTCCGTTCTCGTCAGCACTCAACCCCTCCTCGTCGGGTCGGTCGAGCGCTCGCGGGACGTCGTGAGACGCGGCGTAGCCGTCGAACCAGCGAGCGATGCGCTCGATACGGTCGACGACGTGTCCTGGCTCCCCCGAACGCGAGAGTTCGTGGCCCTCGCGGGGGTAGCGCACCATCCGGGTATCGACGCCGTGTTTGCACAGACCGCGGTGGAACAGTTCGGCGGTGTTTGCGGGCGTCCGGTAGTCGTCGTCGCTGTGGAGGACGAGCGTGGGGGTTTGCACCCGGTCGCAGTACGCGATGGGCGACGAATCCCAGAGGCGCTCGGGGTCGTCCCACGGTGTGGTGCCGAAGTCGTCCTCAACGAGCCGGTAGGCGGCGTCGGTCGACCCGTAGAAACCCGTGAGATCGTAGACACCGCGCTGTGCGACCGCCGCCGCGAACTCGTCGGTGTGACCGACCAGCCAGGCCGTCATGAACCCGCCGAAGGAACCGCCGGTGAGGAACAACTGGTCACCGTCGATCTCGTCGCGCTCGGTGACAATATCGACCCCGGCGAGGACGTCCGCCGTCGTGACCGGTCCCCAGTTGTCCTCGATGGCGGCGGCAAAGTCGGTCCCGTAGCCGGTCGAACCCCGTGGGTTACACCAGAAGACGGCGTAGCCTCGCGCCGCGAGTGCCTGGAACTCGTGCCACATCGTCCCCGCCGTCGACCACATCGCGTGGGGCCCGCCGTGGACTTCGACGACGAGCGGATACGTCGCCGTCGCGTCTTCCTCGTCGGATTCGTCGGTCTCGACCTCGGGTGGTGTGAGCACCCAGCCCTGGACGTCACCGGCGACGTCGGCTGGTTCGCCGGTCGCGGTCGTCGGTGCCGGTCCAGGGTTCTCGCTGTCGAAGCGGACCGTTTCGGGTCGAGCGACCGCTCGTTCGTCGAGATACGTCTCGTTGAGGCGGGTCAACCGCCGGAGGTCGGTACCGGTGTCGCCATCGTCACCGCGATTACCGCCGTCGGCGGCGTCGGTCGCCACGAACACGTCGCCGGGGTAGTCCCAGTCGCTCTGGACGACGGCGACGCCCGCCTCCGTGACGTGGGCGGCGCTGACGTGGGCCGCGTCGACGACGCGTTCGGGTGTCTCTCCCTCGCTCTCAGCCACGCCGTCCCCGCTCTCGCCCGCCTCGTCGTCCCACGGGAGGCGCCAGACCGGGACGGTCCCGTGGTCGGGCGTCGCGACGTAGAGGTGCTCGTCGCCGGGCCCCCACTGTGGGGTGACGTCCGCCGCGATCGTCCGGTCGAGCGGCGCAGTCGGCGTCGTCACTCGGTCGCGCTCGCGGTCGTAGACCTTCAGCTCGGTCGGTTCGAGCGTCGACCGGTCGGGGTCGTTGTAGACGTGAGCAACGCGACCGTCGTCGGTCGCCGCGAGACCGGCCCCCCAGCCCGTCGTCCGGTGGACCGTCTCGACCGCGTCGCCAGCGAGGTCGTGTGCCAGGATCTCGTAGGCGATCGAATCGTCGGGGTCGTCGCCGACGCGCTCGGCGTAGTACAGCGTGTCGGCGTCGCCCCATGTCGGGCTCTCGAAGTCGACGTCACCGTCGGTCAAACGCCGGATCTCGTCCTCGCTCTCCTGTCCACCTCCGGGCGTGTCGTCGCCCAGCTCGGCCACGTAGACGTGCGAGCGTTTCCCGTCGAAATACCGCTGGGCGGACCGGTAGACCGTCCGGTCGACCACCCGCGGGTCGGGTTCGTCCGGTTCGAATTCTTCGGGAACCTCTATGTCCCGTTCTTCCTCGCGGTCCTCGGCGCTCGCCTGCTGGACGAAGGCGACGTGCTCGCCGTCGGGACACCAGGCGATGTTCGAGACGCCACCGGCGACGTTCGTCACCTGTCTGGCTTCACCGCCCGATGTCGGCAGTACCCACAGCTGTGGCCGGTCGTCGTCGGCACCTCGAGTCGAGACGAACGCGAGCCGATCACCCGATGGACTCCAGCGGGGTTCGCTATCCTGGCCTTCGGTGACCGTGAATCGGCGCGGGGTACCGCGTTTGCCGTCCTCGTCACCGTCGGTCGGGACGACGTAGACGGTCGACTCGTTGGTCTCGTCGTCGGTCGGAGTCGTCCGCACGAACGCCACGCGGTCGCCGTCGGGGGAGAGACGCGGGTCCGAGGGAAAGGCGAGGTCGTGGTAGTCCGCCGCTTCGATCGGTTGCACACCCACTGGTGGGGTCGCTGGGGCTTAGGCGCTGGGTCAGTCGCGTGTCACGTCGGGGGTGGGAAACGATCACGACTCCGCTTCTTCTGGGTTCACGGTGTCGAGGCCGTGTTGTTTCGCTGTAGAGACGAGTTCGGTATCCGCACAGACGAAGACCGGATTCTCTTCTTCAGTGGAGAGCGAGAGAGCAGCGGACAGCTGTAAACTGTCCAGGGTTCGGAGATCATCCGCGATTACCAGTTCGAACGAGAACTGCGTCAGCGATTCGTCGAGCGGAACGATCATGAAATCGTCGTACGTGTTTAGCCCGAAGGCTCAACGGTGGGCACAGCCTGAGCGCGTGAAGTCATCTCGTTGTTTCGGACGACTCGCTTGAGTTCGTCGTATGAGTTGCGTCCCTGCTGGCGCCACGTCGCCAGCA
>Ga0207771_100457_pt1 | contig 24349 bp, 28 predicted proteins | sample A23M2SouthBayCA_2_FD_187731 | JGI IMG/M metagenome (GOLD analysis project Ga0207771, IMG submission 187731) | Aerobic enrichment media microbial communities from Eden Landing Ponds, California, USA - A23 M2 (2) (SPAdes) | ecosystem: Environmental > Aquatic > Marine > Unclassified | place...
ACCGGGGACGAGACCGACGTCCTGGGCAGCCTGAATGCCGTCGAGCGCGTCGTCGAACGCCCCCTCACGGCCGTATAGTTCGTCGTGGTGTTCCGGCAGTCCGTCGATGGCGACATCGACCTCGTCGAGTCCGGCTTCCCGGAGTGACTCGGCCCGTTCTTCGGTGAGCAGGGTCCCATTGGTCGACAGTTCCGTCCGGAGACCGGCGCCGCTGGCGCGTTCGATCAGCGTTTCGAGGTCGTCCCGCAGCAGTGGCTCGCCACCCGCAAACCGGATCGCTACGACGCCGTATGCGGCAAGATCCTCGATGACGCCCGTCGCTTCGGCGGTCGTCAACTCGCCGTCACCGTGGCCCGGGCCGGCCGTGTCCTCGCCGTACGCGGGATCGAGATTGTTCGCGCCGGTGACGTGCCACACGACGACGGGGTGGTACCGATCTGCGACCGTGGCCGTTTCGTCACTACCCGCCGACGCCGCAGAGCCGCCCGTGTCGTCCTCGACATCGAGGAGCAGATCACTGACTGGGATCATGCGCTCTCACCCGGCGTGAGTTCCGGATCGGCGTCTCGATAGACGGCACTCCCGGGACAGAGCCAGACGGAAACGACGTCCGAAAAGAGCGTTTCAGCCTGCTCGCGGGCAGTTTCCTTCTCGTCCGCCGTGACGCTACCGACGTGTGTGAGCGGATCCTCGACCGTTTCGCGGACGAACACTTCCCACTCGCGGGAGTGTCGACCGCGCGGCTGGTCGATCGCCTCGCGTCGACCGTCCGCATTAGCTGTCATCGCTCGTTCTTCTCCACGAACCTACAAACCAATCCTGTCGATTCCCAATCGCTGGGAACGCGAAGGATCGCGTTGATATCCACGACAGAAGCGTTCTACCAGGGGAACTTCAGCGGTTAACCAGCAATATTTTCCCCATTCTATCGAATTTTGGTCACAATAGATACATATTCTGAGAGGGGAACAGACTGGAGACCGCTTCGAAGGAGACTGGGGGCGATGGAGCAGGTTCTCGCGTTTCAGCGTTTCAGAACCGCGAATACCGACGATGCGCGAGCACAAGAGGGCTGGAAGACGAACCGAAACCTAAATTCCCGTGAGCGCCGAATCGAAGATATGCACCGGTCTCGACGAACGCGCGCCATCCCCATCCATTCCGGACCCGTTTTCCCGACAGGACGGGGAGGGTCGGAATGAAATGGTCCGCGACCCGTTCGCAGCCGACGAGACTCCAGATCTGCAGGCCGTTCTCGACGCGCTCGACGATCCGGAGTGCCGTCGGATCGTCGAGGAACTCGACGAACCCATGACGGCCTCGGAGATCTCCGACGCGAGCGACATCCCGCTGTCGACCACCTACCGGAAACTCGACCTGCTGACGGAGGCGTCGCTGTTGACCGAGGGCGTCGAGATCCGGCCGGACGGCCAGCACGCGAGTACCTACGAGGTCGCCTTCGAGGAGGTCATCATCGGGCTTTCGGAGGACCGCGAGTGTGAGGTCCAGATCGCCCGCCGGGCTCAGACGGCCGACGAACGCCTCGAAACCCTGTGGTCGGAGGTTCGAAAGGAAACATGACACCACACGTCTCGATGACGGTCATCGCACTGAAGACGCTCACGCTGCTTTTGGGTGGGCTGATAACGTTTCTCGCCTACCGTGCCTATCGCCGGACCCGAGCCCAGTCGCTGGGCGCGCTCGCGCTTGGCTTCGGCGTGATCACACTCGGCGCGTTCCTCGCGGGGGCCGGTAATCTGGTCTTCTCGCTTGGGCTGGAACAGAGCCTCCTGCTCGAATCCGGATTGACCGCGGGTGGATTCATCGTCATCGTCTACTCGCTGTACGCCGCCGAGTGAGACGTTCCCAAGAGGTGGAAACGGACTGCGGTTTATATCTGGCCAGCGACCGGAGTATCCGGATAAGAGTCGATGATGCAAAGCAGCGTAGCTATCGTGACTGTCGCCGAGATGATCATCCTGGGATGTACGGGCATCCTCACGTATCTCGCGTACCGGGCCTATCGACGGACCGGGTCGTCCTCCCTTCGGACGCTCACGCTTGGCTTCGGACTCGTCGCGGCTGGCACGCTCGCTGGCGGACTCCTCCACCAGTTCGGATTCATCGACTTCGACGTCTGTATCGGGATCGAGAGTAGCCTCTCCGCGGTCGGCTTTCTCGTCGTGCTCTACGCGCTGTACGTCGGTGACGCCGGTGGCGGCGTTACCCCGTGAGTCAGCGGGCTGCGAGCAGTGGCTGTCCATTTGGTAGTGAACGACGCGGTTTTCAGCCCTGAGGACCACGTTTCGGTACATGGTACGACGACGGACTGTACTCGCTTCTCTCGGTGGAATTGGAGTCGGTTCACTGGCCGGTTGCTCGACTGACGAACCGAACGAATCCACTGCGAGTGACTATCCCGAGTACACTGACATCCCCCAATCAGTTGACGAGTATCTCTCGAATACGAGCAACTTCGACGGTACCGGCGTCGATCGAACCGAAACAGATGAAGTGTCCGTGACGGTGGGTGCCCGTGGGAACACCGGATACCTGGCGTTCGACCCCGCCGCCGTCGCGATCAGTCCCGGAACGACGATCGTCTGGGAGTGGAACGGGCGCGGGGGCGCACACAACGTCGCCTCACCGGAGGACCGCGAACCGCTGTACAGCGGTCCACAGATCAACAGTGACAGCGAGACCTACGCCTACACCTTCGAGGACTCTGGGACCTACCGGTACGTCTGTGAGCCCCACAAGATCCAGGGGATGAAAGGCGCGATCATCGTCGTCTGAGGGGCCGACAGGCACACATCGGGGGCCATGGGGCGCGGTCGCCGCGGATGGTCGTCACTCGGCGCTGTTCGCTGTCTCGCCGGTTGATCCAGCGGACTCCTCGGACGAGCCGTCTTCGGCAGCTTCGAGGCGTCGTCGAGTTCGGCTTCGACCTCGTCGGCCACTCGCTCCTCGACTTCGTCCGTCACCTGCTCTTGGACCTGTTCGTCGAGTTCCGTCTCGACCTCCGCCGGGACCTGGGCCTGTACCTCCGTCTGAACCTCTTCAGGAACCTGTTCGTCCAGCTCGGCCTCGACCTGCGACTCGGCGGCCTCCGAGACGCTCTCCTCGATGATGCGTTCGTAGATGGACATCTTCTCCCAGACGCGGAGAATATAGCCGACCACGAGACCTCCTTCGAACGCCGCGATCCGGGGATCGAACTGGAACATGAGCAGCGCGAACCCGGCGATGAACAGAAACCCGTAGAGGAACTCGATGTAAAACTGTGTCTGGCGACCCTGCAAGTGGTTTCCCAGCGACATGGTTCGGTCGAACGTAGGCGATTCGGGCAAAAAAGCGTAACTCGCCAGTGGATCACAAGGGGACAGAACACCCGGTCGATCGTCTCCGCCGGCGTTTTAGTGCCGCCGATTCTTCGGGAGCCATGGACGATCGCATCCGCGAACACGCCGAAGTGCTGGTCGACTGGAGCGCACGCATCGAGTCGGGCGACGACGTCGTCCTCTCGATCGACGAGGGGACCCACGACCTGGCCGTCGCGGTGGCCGAAGTCCTGGGCGAGCGCGGCGCGAACCTGCTGAGTGTCTATCGATCCGACGAAATCCAGCGCGCGTACCTCCGAGCACACGAGCAGGATTTCGACGCCGATCCCGAGTTCGAACGGGCGCTCTATGCGAACGCCGACAGCGTCCTGGTGCTCAACGGAACGCGAAACACAGCCGGGACAGCTGACGTCCCCGACGAACGCCAGCAGGCGTTCGCCCGCGCGAGAGAAGCAATCCGGGAAGCGCGCCTGGCGACGGACTGGGTCTCGACACTGCACCCGACGCGTGCACTCGCCCAGCAGGCCGGGATGGCCTTCGAGGCGTATCGCGAGTTCGTCTACGACGCGACACTGCGAGACTGGGGATCCCTGGCTGACGAGATGGACCGACTCAAGACGATCCTCGATTCGGGAAGCGAGGTCCACATCGACGCGCCGGGGACCGATCTCACGCTTTCGATCGACGGACGGACAGCGGTCAACAGCGCCGCCTCCGTGGCCGACGACTCGCACAACCTGCCCAGCGGCGAGGTCTTCACCGCGCCCGCCGACGCCGAGGGCGAGGTTACCTTCGACGTGCCGATGACGGTCCGGGGCAAGACCCTCCGGGACGTTTACCTCGTCTTCGAGGACGGCGAAGTAATCGATTTCGAGGCGGCATCGAGGGAAGACACGCTCGCGGGGCTGCTGGAAACCGACGACGGCGCTCGTCGGCTCGGCGAGCTCGGTATTGGGATGAACCGCGGGATCGACCGTTACACCGACAACATCCTCTTCGACGAGAAGATGGCCGAGACCGTCCACCTAGCGCTGGGTCGGGCCTACGACGCCTGCCTGCCGGAGGGCGCGGTCGGCAACGACAGCGCGATCCACGTCGATCTGATCGCCGAGATGGGCGAAGACACGACGCTGTCGGTCGACGGTGAAGTCATTCAGCGGAACGGCGTCTTCCGGTGGGAAGACGGCTTCTAGTCGTCGGCGGTGTACGCACCGCTCCGATGTTCGATCCGATGGACTTCGAGGACGAACTGCTCCCAGTCAAGCACGCAGGCCAAACGGTACTGCCCGACGCGGAGTTTCGAGAACGGCCCGCCGGTGAGCGGTTCGAGAAAGTCGTCGGGATCACGCCACTCCGAGTCGACGACTTCGTCGAGTTTCGAGACGATTCGATCCTGTACGTGTGCCTCGAGGTTGTCGAACTGATCGGCGGCTTGCGATGTAAACGCCCAGGTCCAGTCACCGTCACTCGTCATCGGTTTCCTGCTCCATCATCTCTAACACCTCGTCACGTGAGACGAGTTCCGCGTCTCCGGACCGCAACTCGTGTTCGCTCGCCGCGATCTGTTTCCACCCCTTCCGGGAGAACGCCGGATGTTTCACCGCGTCGCGAGCGGCGTACCGAAGGAACTCGCTGCGGGAGTTGAACCCCTCTTCCTTCCAGGTCGCGTCGATGTCCTCGAGGAACGCCTCGCTGAGCCGGAGGTTGATCTGCACCGTCTCCGGTTCATCGTCGCCGGCCGCGGCACTCGCGTTGGACATATACGTATGCTTTACGTTGAGGTATAGTAAGTCTTCGGCACATCTCGAAACTAGTTCTAAAAAGACCGTACAGAGAAAGGATCCAGCGAAACGGCGTCTTCCGATGGGAAGACGGGTTCTAGTCGTCGGCGCTGGCCGGTTCCGACCCGACGTCGGGCACCTGGATCGACGGCGTCGGCAGATCGGGCACTTCCAGCACGCCGCCGGTCGCCGCGCTCGTCGCCAGGGCGGCGAAGCGTTCGAGATTCCCGGTCGCGTCGAGTTCCGGCGGTTCCCACTCGGCCGCTCGCTCGCGGAGTTCCTCGTCCGAGACCTCGAGGGAAAGCACGCCCTCGTCGACGTCGATCCGGATGATGTCTCCCTCTTCGACGAGCGCGATCGGCCCGCCGGCGGCCGCCTCGGGGCTGACGTGGCCGATGGCCGCGCCGCGGGTCCCGCCGGAGAACCGCCCGTCGGTCAGCAGTGCGACCTCGCCCGACAACCGGGGCGAGCCGCTGATCTTCGAGGTCGGTTCGAGCATCTCGGGCATGCCGGGACCGCCCTTCGGCCCCTCATAGCGGATGACGACGAAGTCGCCGGGCTCGATCTCGCCGTCGTCGTAGGCGTCGAGCATGGCCTGCTGGGACTCGAAGACGCGTGCGCGACCTTCGAACTGGTGCATGTCCTCGTCCATCGCGCCGGACTTCACGACCCCGCCCTCGGGCGCGAGATTCCCGCGCAGCACGGACAGCCCGCCCTCCTCGTGGACCGGATCCTCGCGGGGCTGGATAACCTCACCCGGTTCGTCGCCCGCTTCCATGCGTTCGCCGATAGTCGTCTCGTCGACGGTCGGCCGATCAAGATGCAAGAGGTCGTCGATACGCTGGTAGAGTGCGGGTAATCCGCCGTCGTCCCGGAGGTGTTCCATCCGCCAGGGGCCGGCGGGGCTCATGTGCGCGAGGTGGGGAGTACGTGCTGCGATCTCCTCGAAGTCCGTGAGCGTGATGTCCAGACCAGCCTCCTGGGCGATGGCGGGAATGTGCAGCATGGTGTTGGTCGACCCGCCGAGGGCCAGGTCGACGGCGACGGCGTTCTCGAAGGCCTCTCGCGTCAGGAAGTCGGAGGGGCGGACGTCCTTGTGAACGAGATCGAGGATCTGCTCGCCGGACTCCCGGGCGATCTCGAACTTGCGCTCGTCGGTCGCGCCGTAGGTCGCACACTCCGTCCAGGAGAGCCCGAGCGTCTCGGTGACGCAGGCCATCGTGTTCGCGGTGAACATGCCCGCACAGGACCCCTCACCGGGGCAGGCATTACATTCGAGTTCGTAGAGTTCGTCGTCGGTCATCTCGCCCTCTTCGTACTGGCTGACCCCCTCGAAGACGGTGACGAGGTCGGCCGGTTCGTCGTCGTACTCGCCGGCGGCCATGTGCCCGCCGGTGACGACGATCGCCGGGATATCCAGGCGGGCGATCGCCATCAACATGCCAGGGACGATCTTGTCGCAGGACGCGAGCGCGACGATCCCGTCGAACTGGTGGGCGTTGGCCATGAGTTCGACCGAGTCGGCGATGACCTCCCGGGAGGGCAGCGAGGAGCGCATCCCGTCGTGGCCCATCGCGATGCCGTCGTCGACGGCGATGGTGTTGAATTCGAGCGGTGTGCCGCCCGCTTCCCTGACGCCCTCCTTGACGTATTCGGCGAGTTCGTCTAAGTGGACGTGCCCGGGGACAATCTCGTTCCAGGAGTTGGCGATCCCGATGTGGGGATTGTGGATCTCCTCGTCGCTCAGTCCAGCCGCGCGGAACAGCGATCGGTGGGGCGCGCGGTCGGCCCCCTCGGTGACCTCCGCGCTCCGGAGGCCCTCTTTGGGTGAATCGGCCATTGCTACCAAGACATCGGATATTCCAGAGGGAGTAGGTTTCGGTTCGCGTCCGGTCAATCGTCGCCCACCGTCGGGTCGGGATCAGCCTCAACAGCCCCACTCGGTCCCGAACCAGGCGTCTCCCGGACGTCACCGTCGCGCCACGTTCCACGCCGATACCACAGCCAGGCGATGATCGCGCCGGCGACGTTCGAGACGGAGAAGGCGACCCAGATCCCCTGGACGCCAAGCCAGTACTGGGAGGCGACGAAGGCGATCGAGAGCCGGATCACGCCCAGCGTCAGGACGGCGATGGCCGCGGCGATCAGTGTCTTGCCGGCCCCGCGGAAACTGCCCGAGAACGCCCGAAGAATGCCGATGAACCCAAAGGAGAGGGCGGTGTAGCGCATGAACTCGACGCCGATAGCCGTCACCTCGGCGCTCGGTGAGAGTGGCGCGACGATCGGGCGCGGGACAAGGAAAATGAGCAGCCCGAGTACCGACAGAATGGCGAACATCCCCTTTGCGGCCGCCCGGGCGGCCATCCCGGCCCGTTCGGGTTTGCCCGCGCCGATGTTCTGGCCGGTCATCGTCTCGACGCCGCGGCCGACGGCGATCGCCGGCAGGAAGATCACCGAGAACACGCGCGTCCCGATGCCGAAGGCAGCGACGACCGGATCGGCGAAGAAGCCGACGACGATCAGCATGGCGTTGACCGACAGCGCCCGGCCGGTACTCTCGACGCTCGCCGGCAGACCGACCCGCAACAGCGTCCGCAGGTACCCCAGATTCGGCACCATCGATCGCAAGTTGATCCGGACGCCACGACGGCCCGAGAACATGATCGCCAGTCCGACGATCGTCGCAAGTCCACGGGAGAAGACCGTCGCGATCGCCGCACCCTGGATGCCGAGTTCCGGGAAGGCGATCGTCCCGACGAGTGGCGCGTTCTCGACCAAGGTCCAGCCGTAGATCAGGAACGGGTCCAGCGCGATGTTCAGGACGACGGTCCCGAACATGACGATCATGGGCGTGATCGTATCGCCGGACCCGCGCATCAGCGCGATGAACACGAAGAAGCCGAACATGAGCGGCAGCCCGAGCGCGATGACCTGCATGTAGGCCCGCGCACCTTCCAGGACGTTCGGAGAAGCGCCGAAGAATTCGATCAGCGGCCCGACGACGGGAAAGGCGAGGACGCCCAACAACGCCGAGCCGGCGAGTGCCCAGACGACGGTCTGGGACGCCGCGTACTCGGCTTTCCCGCGTTCCTCGGCCCCGAAGTGCTGGGCGACGAGGACGCTGCCAGCCACCGAGAGCCCCATGCCGAACGAGATGAGCAGGAAGACCATCGGGAACGCGAACGTGATCCCCGCCACGGCGTCCGTCGAGACGCCCGCCAGCCAGAACGTATCGGCGATGTTGTAGGCCACCTGGAGCAGGTTCGTCACCACGATCGGCAAGGAAAGATAAAACAGGGGCTTGACGATGCTCCCCTCCGTCAATTCCAGTTCAGACTGGCCTTTGATCAGGCTCACACGTCGACCCCCGGTGTCCATCCCAGCAGGGACTCGAGCGTGTCCTGGAGGAGATGTTCGATCGGCAGATCCGCATACCCGTGAGCACGGAGCAATCTATCGGTCGCTCGGAAAATTACCCGGTCAATCGCGCCGTCCATCAATATCACCGCTAGCCGATCGACTGAGAAAAACGTACTGACTGGGTAGCTGTTTCGCCTCATCCGTCCCACGTCACCCGAATCGATCGCGCTCGGACTGTGCCACGTCGTTGCCGGAGGCTTCGACCAACAACCCGACAGCAGCGCCCAACGTGCGCATACACTCCCGTCGGGAGTGAAACTCGAGCCGGTCAGTCACGGCGTTCCACGGTCGGTGCTGAAGGGCTTTCATGACCAACAATCGCTCCTGGCGATCCGTGAGTTCCGGTTCATCACGCGACCCGGAGAAGTACCACAGCGCCAGTTTCCCGAAGGCCCCGGGAGCCGTGTCGTACAGTCCGGCCCCGTGGGGAGAGCCGGCGAGCACGCGCCACTCGAAATCGGCGAGATCGAGGGCTGGCGTGCCGTCGACGGTCCGGAGGACGGCCCGCACGACGTCGGGAACGAGGGCGGAGAGCGGATCGGCCAGCATCCCCTCGATGCGATCCAGGAACCACTCGGTGTGACGATCGAGCAGTTCCTCGCCGGCGTCCGAGGTCGGCCTGAGCATGATCGCCGAGTGCTCGCCGCTGCGCTCGTTTCGCGAGGTCGAGAGGTGGACCGACCGGTAGCCGTTCTGCGCCCAGAAGTGCACTAGCTTCGGGGTCGCGCCGTACCCGGTTCCCAGCCAGTCCACGTCGTCGTCGAACTCGTCCGCGATCTCGGCGAGCAGTTGCGAACCCAGTCCCCGTTCTCGGACGGCGTCGTGAGTGGCGATTCGCATGACGCGCTGGCCGACGGGAGTGCCGGCCGCCTCGTCCCGGAGTTGGCTCGTCAGGACGTCGGGGATCATGTTCCCCGCAATGCGGCCCCCCTCGTACATCTCGGCCCGGCGCTCGGCCGGCAGCGCTCCCTCGCGGGCCAGCAGGGCCACCGAGACGACGTGGCCGTCGTAAGTGAGCGCTCGAACGGTGACGTTCGGCGCGTCGAGCAGCCTGGCGAGGTCGGCGGGCTCCGTCCGGTAATGGGCGACGACGAGCAGACCAAAGACTTCCCGGAGCAGGTGCTCGTCTGCGAGGAGATGCTCCGGTTCGAGCCGCCGGTAGGTCACGGATCCGGGCGTTGCGTTGGCAATCAGTTGCTCGACTGGTGGGCGCGCGTCGAGCAACAGCGCCCGGAACGCCCAGACTTCGATCGGATCGCCCGCAGCGTAGCGGATCGGTTCGTCCATCGTCCGCTCAGTTACCTCGAAGTCCGAGTCGTCGAGGCGGTCGCGAAACCGGACGTCGAACCCCCGGCCTGCCCCCTCGTACCCGCGGACTGTGCTCGTGAAGGCGACCGCGGGCGCGTCCAGATACCGCGAGAGGAGGTCGACCGGGAGACTCGCCGCCTCGTCGACGAAGACGACGTCCGCGGACGCTGCTTGCTCCGCCGCAGCTGTCGGTGTGCGGAACTCGATCCCCCCGTCCGCGGTGCGGATCTCGCGTGGCCGGTCGTCGCTGTCGGTCTCGACAGTCGTTCGGCGGTCCTCGAACAACTCTCTGGCGCGGGCGAACACCTCCCCAGCGTTGCGATACGCCGAAGCCGTGACAAGAACATCGTTGCCAGCGAGCGCGAGACTGCCGGCGGCCAGCCCGGCCGCACTCGATTTCCCGCGACCTCGATCGGCCTCGACGACGACGGCCTGCTGGGAGTTGTGGAGGCGTTCGAGCGTCCGGACGGCCGCCATCTGATCGCCGGTCAGACAGCAGGCGTAGGCCGCGGCCGGGAACGCGTGATCGTCGGGGGCCTCGGGAACGGCGCGCTTCAGGCGAGGGGCAGGGTCGGTCAGTCCGTCGCGTTCGACCGTCCCGCTGTCGACGTCGACGATCGCGATGCCGGAATGGGCGCGGAGGGTCTCGACGAGTCGTCGCCGGAAGTGCCCAGTCACGTCGGCGACGTCGAACGGTGGGACGGCCAGTGTCGCGTCGAAGTCGTCACGGCTGTCGGGCCAGGTCGCGAGCGGCGGCGCAAGCACCACGAGCAGGCCACCGCCGTCGACAGCACCGACAACCTGTCCGAGCGCGTTGGGATCACAGCGCGCCTGGCAGTCGAGGACGATCACGTCACGAGTTTGGCCGAGCAGCCGGTCGGCGTGGACCGTTTCGACGTGTTCGCCGGGGAGGAACGCGTCGGGGCCGACGACCGTGACTGCCGAGTGCTCGACGTCGATGGCCCCGATCGCGTCGGCGGCCGCATCCCGGGTCCGCGTCTCGTCCCCGGTAAGGACGAGCAGCCGTCGCTCGTCGACGGCCGTCGCTTCGGCGCGCAGCGACGTGACCAGCCCCTCGATCATATCAGTAGGCACGACGGGGGCCCAAAAGGATGCACCGGTCCGGGGGAGACCGGACGGCTTGCGCCGCGTGTGGGCAGGTCCCACGGGCAGAAGCCTTCGAAAGCGCTTTTACGTCTGCCGGACCAGGTTCGGGTACAGCCTGCACGGGGTTGATGATACTCCTAGCCATCTAGGACTTTCGCGGCGCCTCGATCTCCGGGGCGACGCCGGGGCCGACCCGCCTGGGACGGTCCCGACGGCGGGGGAGTGTGAGCCCACGTGCAGGAGGTGATCCAACCCATGCCAGTATACGTCGATTTCGATGTTCCCGCGGATCTCGAAGACGACGCCCTCGAGGCGCTCGAGATTGCGCGAGACACGGGCGGAGTAAAGAAAGGTACCAACGAGACGACCAAGGCGATCGAGCGCGGCAACGCCGAGCTCGTCGTCGTCGCCGAGGACGTTCAGCCGGAGGAGATCGTGATGCACATTCCGGAACTCGCAGACGAGAAGGACGTCCCCTATCTCTTCGTCGGCGCCCAGGACGATCTCGGTCACGCGGCCGGCCTCGAAGTCGGCTCCGCGGCGGCCGCGATCGTCGATGCGGGCGACGCCGACGGCGACGTCGAGGACATCGCCGGGAAGGTCGAGGACCTTCGCTGAGGTGATCAGTCATGAGTGCTGAAGAGTCCACCGACGACGGATCCACGCCCGCGGAGGTCATCGAGGTCGTGGGCCGGACGGGGATGCACGGCGAGGCCATGCAGGTCAAGTGCCGCATCCGCGAGGGCGAGAACAAGGGCCGAATCATCACCCGCAACGTGCTCGGTGGCGTGCGCGAGGGGGACGTCCTCCAGCTGCGCGAGACCGCACGTGAGGCGGACGCCATCGGAGGCCAATAATGCCACAGACACGCGAATGTGACTACTGCGGCGCGGACATCGAGCCCGGCACCGGGACGATGTTCGTCCGCAAGAACGGCACCACGATCCACTTCTGCTCGTCGAAGTGCGAGAAGAACGCCGATCTCGGTCGCGAGGCCCGTGACCTCTCCTGGACGGAGGCCGGTCGCGGACCTGGTGGCGGAGCGGCGACCGAGCAGGAAACCGAGACCGTCGAACCCGCGGAACAGGCCGATGCGGACGAGACCGAAGCGTCTGAAGCTGACGAGGAGGCCGAGGTCGCCGAGGGATCCGCGGACGCGACGGCTGAAGCAGACGAGACAGCTGAGACTGACGACGAGGCGGACTCCGACGCCGAACCCGCAAACGACGGGGACCAGGCCGAGGAGAGCGACGACGCCGAAGCCGAAGAGCCGACGGAGGCTGATGCCTGAATGAGCCATCACGACGAGCGCACGTTCGTGATGGCAAAGCCCGACGCCGTCCAGCGCGGACTCGTCGGCGAAATCGTCTCCCGGCTCGAGGAGCGCGGACTGAAACTCGTCGGCGCGAAGTTCATGCAGATCGACGAGGACCTCGCTCACGAGCACTACGCCGAGCACGAGGACAAGCCCTTCTTTGACGGGCTCGTCGAGTTCATCACCTCCGGACCGGTCATGGCGATGGTCTGGGAAGGCGCTGACGCGACCCGACAGGTCCGTCAGATGATGGGCGCGACGGATCCCGCCGAGGCCGCCCCCGGGACGATCCGGGGCGACTACGGTCTCGACCTGGGGCACAACATCATCCACGGGTCCGACAACGAGGACCCCGGAGCCAACGAGCGCGAGATCGATCTGTTCTTCGACGAAGACGAGCTAGTCGACTACGAGCGCGCCGACGCCGGGTGGGTCTACGAGGACGTCGGCGACCACTGATCGCCGATTCGCGATCCGGCTTTTCAGCAGTTCAGCAGCTTGACAGTCACGTCACTCTTCGGGGCTGCGTACTTCCGGCGGTTCGCCGACCCGGTAGGTCAACACCGGGACCGGCGCGGACCGGATGACGCGCTCGGCGACGCTCCCCAGCAGGAGTCGATTGAGTCCCCCCCGGCCGTGGGTCCCCATGACGATCAGGTCGATGCCCGTCTCCTCGGCGTAGGCGACGATCTCCCGGCCAGGTGCACCCTCCACCATTTCTGTCTCGACCGTGACGCGCTCGCCGGCCATCTCCTCAATCTCTGCGAGCGCCTGCTCGGCCTCCTCGCGTAGCATGCCGGAGACGGCTTCCCAGGACGTGTCCATCGGCATACGACTCAACGTCGCCGTATCCAGGACGTACAGACCGTGAACGGTCGCGTTGTGAACCCGTGCCAGCTCCAAAGCGTGCTCGATCACGGCCTCGATGCCGTCAGAGCCGTCCGTCGGAACGAGAATTCGGTCGTACATGGTCGTATGTTAACGTACGACGGCATCGGGCTTAATAGCCAATGTCAGCCACCTGATCAGAATTCGCCAGCCAGAATGTCCTCGGGTCAGTCGCCGAGGACGACGTCAGTCACGTCGTCGACGCCGGCCCGGCGGACCACGGCGCGGACGACGTCTTCCGCGCCGGCGAGGTTGTCGGAGTCGCCGTCGAGGACGAGGAGGCGGGCGTCCCGGCCTGCTTCGATGACGCCGGCGTTCAGGCCGGCGATCTCGGCCCCGGCAATAGTCGCCATCCGGAGGACTTCGCGGGCGGAGACGTCGTAGAGTTTGGCGGCGAACTCCATCTCGCGGAACATCGACGGGCTGTTGAGCATCACGTTGTCGGTGCCAAGCGCGACCGTCGTGCGGTCGAGTAGTTCACGTGCTGGCGCGACGCCGGCGTCGGTGACGAGGTTCGATCGCGGACAGAGAACGACTGGAATCCCCTCGTCGTCGAGGCGCTCGTAGTGGAGTGCTTCGAGATGAACCATGTGAACGAGAAAGTCCGGATGGAGGTCCAGCGCGGGGTTGACGTCGTCACTGTCGCGCTCACCGGCGTGGATGCCAAAGAGCTTCCCGGCGTCGCGGGTCGCCGTGCGTTCGGCCCCGAACTCGCCGTCGCGCGCACCGCTGGCCCCGAAGCCGTCGGCGACCGCCATCGCGTCGACCGTCTCACGGCCGAGAATCACATCCTTGATCGCGAACCCTTCGAGGGCCGCCTCGAGAGCTTCGACACCCACGACGCCGCCCTCCCGGAACTCGACGAACCCGCCGGTTCCGGACTGTTCCATGAACGCCAGTGAGCGCCGCATGGCGGCGATCAGTTCCTCCCGGCTTGCCGCCCGAAGTAACCGGTGTTTCAGGCCGTCTGGCGGGGCGACGAGTTCGTCGAGGCTGAGTCCGGCCCCGGCTTCTTTCGCGATGGAATCACCGATGTGCGTGTGCGCGTTGACGAACGCCGGGAGCACGATCTGTTCGCTGTGGGTGCTGACCGCCTCGACGGCGGTGATCTCGCCGTCCTCGACGACGACGCGGCCCTCGATCGGTTCGAAGTCCCGCCCACGGAGAATCGTCCCTTCTAGTTGCATGGCTGAATCATGCGGGGGCGGAGGCTTGACGGTTTCGTGGAACGGGAGACAGGCCAGACGTGACGAACGGCTGACTACAGTCGGTCGAACGCCACGACGACCTTGATGCGATCCTCGTCGGTCTCGAAGGCCGCGTCGACGGCCGCCGGTTCGAAGACGTGGGTGATGACGGCGTCGGTGAACCACGCGGGAGCATCGACGAGCGCCTCGATCGCGGCCTCGAAGTGCGGGACGTGGGAGTTGACGCTGCCAAGCAGTGCCTTGTTCTCCAGGACGAACTCCCGATGGAGTCGCCCGCCCTCGATCTGGAAGTCCCAGTCATCGGGGATTCCGAGCAGGACGCCGACGCCGTTCGGACCGAGCGCGTCTATCGTCTCGACGGCGTGTTTCGCATAGCCCGTCGCCTCGACGACCAGATCCATCGGTTCGTGCGCGTCGGCCAGTTCGTCGACCGGGGTCTCCCGACTGTCGACGTACGTCGCCCCGAGGCGCTCGATCACGTCGATCGACGGGTCGGGTCGGTCCCGTCGTCCCAGCCCGTAGAGCCGCTCGACGTCCGGGTTCTGTTCGAGCAGCGAAAGCGTCAGCAGGCCCAGTGGTCCGTTGCCAAGGACGATCGCCGACTCGGGCTGCCACGTGAAACTCGATCGGGCGGCCGCGGCGAGTTCGAGGGCCTTCTCGGCGTTGCTGAGCGGTTCGACCAGAAAGCCAGTTTCGGCGAGGGCCCGAGGAATAGGCACCAGGAACGCCGGCGGGCTGGTGAAGAAGTCGGCCATGTAGCCGTGGGCACCGACGATCCCGCGCTCGACATACGCGCCGTCGGGTGCCATGTCGGGCTCGCCGCGCTCGAAGTACGCGTTGGTTTCGACGCCCTCGGGCGGCCGACGTACGGTCGGGACCACGAGTTGCCCGGCCTCGAGGGCCGTCCCGTTGGGGTCCTCGACGACGCCGACGGCCTCGTGACCGAGGATCTGGTAGTCCGCGCCCGCGGGGTAGCCGCCGTGGTCACCCTCGATCACCTCGTGGTCGGTGCCGTCGATGCCGACCCGGAGCGTCCGGATCAGCGCCTCGCCGTCCTCGGGTTCGGGCCGAGGAACGTCGATCACCCGGGGTCGGGTCTCGCCACGTTCGACCGCGATGGCGCGCATCTCAGGCCACCGCCAGGGCCGCGGTGACGCGGTCGACGACGTAGTCGGCTTCCTCGTCAGTGAGACACATCGGACTGATCGTGAACCGTCGCTCGGCGAGGGCGTCAGCGCCGACGAACACCCGTGGATCTGCTTTCCGGAGGCCACCGACCAGGTCGACGGTCGTGAGTCCCGCCGACTCCTCGTCGAGTTCGACGACGACCTCTGGGGCGACGGACGTGGCCCCGTCGTCGATGGTCGTCTCCAGGGCGTCGTTCGGGGCCAACCCGTCGGCGATCCGCTCGGCGCGGGCACGCCACTCCTCGCGGGTGGCGGCGTGGTCCTCCGCGACGAACAGGTCGAGGGCGGCCAGTAGGCCGACGAGTTCCTCCTTGCCGACCTTCAGGGGCCGGCCGATGCCCTGCCGGGGGACGCCGTCGATCGCCTCGGTATCGATCAGCGAGGCCGGTGGATCCCACACCGCCGCCGCAGCGTGGGTGTCCAGTTGCTGGAGTGCGACCGACTCGATCAGGTCCGCACGCCCCGCGAGAATGCCCGTCGTCTGCGGACCGCGGATCCCCTTGCCGCCGCTGAAGGCGACCAGGTCCGCCCCCTGCTCGGTGAACCACGAGAGGTTCTCGACCGGCGGGAGTTCGGCCGCCGCGTCGACGATTACGGGCACGTCGTGGTCGTGGGCGATCTCACAGACCGTCGACAGCGACGGGGTCCCGTCGGACTTATAGACGTGTGCGACCGCGGCGGTGTCCTCCGAGATGGCGTCGTCGTACTCCCATGGTTCGACGTCCTGAGAGCCGGTACCGAGATGACGGTCGTTCGTCCCGACGTCGACGATCGTCGCGCCCGCGGCCCGGATCGCGTGATCGTACCCCGTCCGGTGAGTTCGGGGCATGACGACCTCGTCCGCGACACCCTCGGTATCTGGTAAGCGGGCCATCACGCCGAGGTCATCGGCGGCGATGCTGGCGGCCGTCCCGAGTAAGAGCGCGCCGGCCGCGCCGTTCGTGACGTACCCCGCTTCCGCGCCCGTCAGCTCGGCGATGCGCTCGCTGGCTGCGGCCTGCAGGTCCGAGAGCCTGACGAACGACTCGGTGGCCTCGACCATCGCTTCGGCGGCTTTCGGACGGATTCTGCTGCCGCCGATGCGTGTCTTCGTCCCCGCGGCGTTGATGACCGTGGGGACGTCCAGTTCCTCGTAGACAGACTGTCCGGTCATGCGTGCCTACTCGCGCGTCGGAGAGATAAACCTGGGTGGCTACTACCCCCGGGCGGCCACCGATTCGGGTGGCACTCCCCGGGCGGCGCTACTCCCGGGCGGCCGCCACTTCCTCGAGGTAGGCACGCCAGACGGCTTCGGGTTCGGCGGGGGCGATCGAGGAGATCGACTCACAGGCGTCGTACCCCCACATGAAGACGCTGTCGACGCCGGCGTCGATCGCTGCACGGGTCGCCGCGCGTACGTCCTCCGTGCTGTCTGGCCCGAGACGGAAGCCCTGGATCCAGATCTGACTCCGCAGGTCGTGCCGGTCGGCGAGCGTCGCGACTCGCTCGGCGAAGCGGCCGACGAATGCCGCCGCGTCCGGTTCGTCGAAGGCCGCCCAGTAGGGGTCGGTCGACAGCACGTCCAGGTCCGGTTCACGCGCCAGCGTCTCCCAGTCGGCGAGTCCGTGATCGGCGTCGACGCTGGGGAGTAGACAGACCGCGTTGGCCGCGCCGGCGTCGCTTGCGACCGCCATCATCTCCCGGAGAAACGCGAGCAGCGAGTCCTGCTTGAACGCCCGGACCTCCTCGGTGTTCTCGCGGGGCATCTCCGACCCGTGGGCCTCCTCGAAGGCCGCCTGGCAGTGGTCACACCGGCAGGCCCAGGTGTCCTCGGGGAAGGACTGATCGCTCCAGGCGGGGAGAAACCAATGGGGTTCGTCCCAGAAGAGGTAGTCCGGCCCCAGCCCCGCCGCCGAGCGGGTCCACTCGCGCATGAACGCCCGGAAGTCGGGGTTGTTGAAGCAGGCGGCGTAGACGGGTTCGCCCGCGCCGGTGACCTGTCGAACGTCGGGGTTGCGACCGACGAACTCCGAGAGCGCCTCGCCACCGAACACCCGACCCACGGCCCAGGGATTGACGTACGTCGTGAGTCCCCGCTCGGCGCTCGCCTCGACGATGTCAGTCATCGTCCCCTCGTAGTAGCGCCGATCGCGCTCGCTGTAGGTGTGCAAGACGGCGTTCAGGCCCGCCGCGGCGAAGCGGTCGAGGTCCTCGCCGCCGTGCGTACGATTCCTGACGCCGAAGTAACTGGTTCCGTATTCACCGGGCATCGTTCACGTCCCAACGCGGGGGCGGGCCCCAAAACGTTTCCCCGGTCGTGATCGTATCCGGTGCATGGACGAGACGCTCTCGCTTGTCGTCGTCGGGGCGCACCCGGACGACTGCTCGATCAAGGCCGGCGGGATCGCCGCGACGTACGTCGAGTCCGGCCACGACGTGACCTTCCTCTCGGCGACCGACGGCAGCGCCGGCCATCACGAGATGGACCGGGACGCGCTGGCTGCCCGCCGCAGGCGCGAGACCGAGGCCGTCGCCGAGACGCTCGGGATCGACTACGAGGTCTTCGACATCCCGGACGGGCAACTCGAAGCCAGCCTGGAGAACCGCCGGCGGTTCGTCCGCTTCCTTCGCGAAGTCGACCCTGACCTCGTGCTGGGGCCGCGCCCCGTCGATTACCATCCCGACCATCGCTACTGTGCGCGCCTGCTCGCCGACGCCGCCTACATGCTGATCGTCCCGAACGTCTGCCCCGAGACACCGCCGCTGGCTTCGATGCCCGTCTTCGGCTACGTCGCCGACAACTTCCGCAAGCCCGCACCCTTCGAACCGGACGTCGTGCTGGACGTGACCGACGTGGAAGACCGCAAGTTGGACGCCCTAGACTGCCACGAGTCCCAGATGTACGAGTGGCTGCCCTATACCTTCGACGAACTCGACGCGGTCCCCGAGGACCCGGCGACCCGCCGGGAGTGGCTGGCCGGCGACGGGCTCTCGCATCTGGTCGAGCACACCGAGATGAACGTCGCCGACCGCTACGCGGAGCGCTTGGCGGAGCGCTACGGCGCGAATACGACGGTCGAACACGCCGAGGCCGTCGAGATCTCCGAGTACGGCGCGCCGCTGACCGACGAACGCCGGGAACGGCTGTTTTTCTTCTGAGTGCGACCCAGCGCTTAAGGACCGGCCAGGAGTGGGGACGACCGGACATGCGGGAACTCACGACCGAGGACGCACCGCCGAGCATCGGGCCGTTCTCACAGGGTGTCGTCAACGGCGACCGGATCTACGTCTCCGGACAGGGGCCGATCGATCCCGAGAGCGGCGAGATCATCGAGGGGGACATTCAGGACGAAACCCGTCGAACGCTGGCGAACGTCGCCGCCGTCCTCGACGCGGGCGGGACCTCGCTCGCCGACGTGGTGAAGACGACCGTCTTCGTCCGGGACATGGACGACTACGACGCGATCAACGAAGTCTACGCCGCGCACTTCGACGCGCCGTATCCGGCCCGCAGCGCCGTCGAGGTCGCGGACCTGCCGGTCGACATCGGCGTCGAGATCGAAGTGACTGCCTCGAACCGGTAGCCACCTGCCTACGCCACTCGCGAGAGGATCGCCTCCCAGAGCGTCGGGAACCCTTCCCACTCCAGGAACTCCGTCGGGGCCCAGTGCGGGGCGCAGTCGGAGGTGTAGGCGACGGCGTTTCCGTCGCCGTGCTCGCCGACGACGAGCAGCGGGTCGCCGTCGACAGTCGCCAGCACGTCGGCGTCGTCGTCGGCCGTGACGCGGTTGTAACCCAGCACCGCCGGCCACTCAGTGGGGAGGGCGTCGATCCCCTCGTTGCGCGGGATGACCCCGGCGGGCGACTCGATCCGATCGTCGTGGTGGGCGATCTCGACGGGCAGGATCTCGGCCAGCGGCGTCCGGGCGTAGCCCGCCTGACCGTGCTTGCCGGCGAAGCTCGTGTACCCACCGACCATTCCCACGGCCCCGCCGTCCGCGACGTAATCGGCGAGCGCGTCGAGACGGTCGGCGTCGGTCTGACCTGCCTTGACTTCGGGTGTCAACAGCAGTGACTGCGCGCCGATGTCGCTCAGGAGGACGAGATCGAACTCGGCGAAGGCCTCGGGCGTCCGCGGGAACGACTCGTGGGCGACGTGGGCAGGCTGGTAGGTCACGGCCGCGCCCGCGTGCTCCAGGGCCGCGATCAGGTGTTCGCCCGCCTCGACGTAGGAACTGCTGAGGCTGACGTCCTGTGCCTTGACCACCATCGAGAGCTCCTGCCAGGACTCCCCGGCGAGCAGAACGTTCACTGCCAGCACCTCGCTTCGAACACGACAGTCATGAAGTGGACGCTGGCCCGCCGGAACACTTCAACCTTCGGACGAAGCCCTAAGTGAGAGCCGCGAGATCGGCCAGTGCATGGACCTGCTGGTCAACCACCTGGGCTACGATCTCGACGGCCCGAAGCGTGCCGTCGTCGAGGCGACGACGCGGCCGAGAAACGTCAGGGTCGTCGACGACGCCACGGGCGCGGTCGTCGCCGAACCGGAGCCGACCCGGGCGGGGACGGTCGCCGACTGGGGCGAGTGGACATTCTGGACAGTTGCGTTCGACGACCTCGACGCCGGCCGATACTCCCTCGCTGCCGACGACGAACGGACCGTCCGTTCGGAGCCATTCGCGGTTGCGGAGTCGATCCTGAGCGAGGCAGCGCTTTCGGACGTGCTGTATTACTTCACGAGCCAGCGATCCTCCGGCGCGCCCGAGCAGGCCGACCGCGCCGTCCCGTTCGTCGGCGATCGGGCGGGGACCGTCGACGTCCACGGCGGCTGGTACGACGCCTCCGGCGACCAGAGCAAGTACCTCAGTCATCTCAGCTACGCCAACTACATGAACCCCCAGCAGATCCCGCTGGTCGTCTGGGGATTGCTCGACGTCCTGGAGCAACTCTCGACCGGCGCGGACTCGCTGGGGGCGGATCTCGGCTGGCGACTCCGCGAGGAGGCCATCCACGGCGCGGACTTCCTGGTCCGGATGCAGGACGAGGCCGGGTACTTCTACATGACTGTCTTCGACGGGTGGTCACACGACCCCGACCGTCGCGAGATCTGCGCTTACGAGGGCCAGGACGGACAGAAGACCGAGGACTACGAGGCGGGCTATCGCCAGGGCGGCGGCGTCGCCATCGCAGCGCTCGCACGAGCTAGCACGATCGACGGCCCCGGCGAGTACGATCCGGAGACCTACCTCGCGACGGCGATCAGGGGCTTCGAGCACCTCGAGGCACACAACGAGGAATACCTCGACGACGGCACCGAGAACGTCATCGACGACTACTGCGCGCTGCTTGCGGCGACCGAGCTGTTCGGCGCGACCGGCGAGGAGCGGTTCGTGACGGCGGCAACGGAGCGCGCCCGCTCGCTGCTGGATCGGCAGACCGGCGACGACCGATACGACGGCTGGTGGGCTGCCGACGGGAACGGGCGTCCGTTCTATCACGCCGCCGAGGAGGGCCTGCCCGTCCTCGCGCTCGTTCGCTACCTCGCTGTCCTCGATGACGCACCACTGGAACGCGAGATTCGGGACGCGCTGGAAACCTACTGGGCGTTCGAACTGTCGATCACCGACGACGTGACCAACCCCTTCGGCTACGCCCGGGGATACGCCCCGAAACGGGACGACGAGCCGCGGGCGACGTTCTTCATGCCACACGACAACGAGACGGGCTACTGGTGGCAGGGCGAGAACGCCCGGATCGCCTCGCTCGCGGCTGCCGCTCGGCGGTCGCGGCCACACGTCGAGGGACTCGAAGGGGAACTGTCGGCGTTCGCACGCACACAACTGGACTGGATTCTCGGGTGTAACCCCTTCGACACCTCGATGGTCCACGGCGTCGGAAACGGTCCTCCCGACTATCACCACCAGTACCGGAACGTTCCGGGCGGGATCGTCAACGGCGTCACCGCCGGCGTCGAGAACGAGTTTGACGTCGCCTTCCTGCCCGAGGGCCCGGGCGAGGACCACGCCCACCGGTGGCGCTGGGCCGAGCAGTGGCTGCCCCACGCCGCCTGGTTCGCCATCGCCGTCGCGTCGGGCTACGGCGACGCGTGAAAGCGGACAGTCACTCGAACTCGTCCAAGGTTGCGTGGATGCCCCGGGGTGTGTCGCTGACGCGGGCACCGTCGATGTCGAGGCCGAGCGTCCGCACGGCGGCGTCACCGACCCGTTCGCGAACGTCCGCTGGGGCGTATACCCCGAGCCGCCAGCGATCGCGCTGGGCCGCCTGCAATGCGCGTACGAGCGTCGACTGTTCCTCCAGTCGCCGCACTGATCCGTTGACGAGCACGCGCGAACTCGACTCGGCCATCGAAGGGTCGTCGGGCACGTCGAGGATCACCGCGGAGGGATCGACGCCGGCATCCTCGGCAATCTCCCGCTCGCGCTCACGGATCGCCTCCTCGTCCATCTCCAGAACGGCCGCCGAGACGGATTCTCGTTCCGCCCAGATCGCGCGCTTATAGAGGTCGCGGTAGGTCAGCCGCCGCCCGATCTCGGCGGTCTCCTCAGTCGAGCGAAGCGTGACGAGCAACTCCGCGTCGTCCATCCGTCGGAACGTCTCGGGATCCGTCTCCGTCGCCTCGAGCAGGCGGGCGCTCGCGCGCCGGAGCATCGCTTTGGCGATCCTGGCGACGTGGTGACTGTAGACCGTCGGCGTCATCAGCGCCCGTGCCAACAGCAGGCTCTCGGCGGTCTGGACGTTGCCCTCCGCGAGGACGAGTTCGCCGTTCCGGAACCGCAGTTCCCGGACCAGCCGCCCGTGATCGATCGTGCCGTAGGGGACACCCGTGTGGTGGGCATCCCGGACGAGGTAGTCCATCCGGTCGACGTCGAGTTCACCCGAGACCAACTGGCCGAGTTCCCCGTCACCGGCGACCAGGTCGGCGACGGCGTCGGGGTTCAAGCCATGCTCGGTCAGCACGCGAGCGACCTCGCCGTCGTCGATCAGATCGTGGACGTCGTCGTGGTACTTGCCCGTGTGGCGGTGGATCAACCCCTCGACGTTGTGGCTGTAGGGCCCGTGGCCGACGTCGTGCAGCAGGGCGGCCGCCCGGACGCGTTCGGCCTGCTGGCCCTCGATGCCGAGGTGAGAGAGTGCCTGGTCGGCGAGATGATAGACGCCGAGGCTGTGCTCGAAGCGGGTGTGGTTGGCGGAGGGATACACCAGCGTCACCGTCCCGAGCTGGCTGACGTGTCGCAGCCGCTGGACCGGCGGCGTGTCGAGCAGCGACAGCGCCACGCCCTCGACCTCGATGTAGTCGTGGACGCTGTCCTTGATCGTCTTCATCGTCCCCTCGTTCGGACGGCCACCTCAAAACAGTAGGTGCCGCTCGCCTCGACAGCGTCGGACGAGCGCCCCGAAGCCGTCGCTGTCAAACGCAATTACGGCACACTCATCCGACAGTCGCCAGATGGTCGAGCAGTTCTTCCTCGGTTACGTCGCCGGACTCGGTGGGTTCCGCCGGAAACCGACCCATGTCCTCGACCGTCGCGACTGCTGGTTCGGGCCGGTACCCGCGACCGTGGACCAGCCAGGCGGCCAGTGCCTGCCCAGTCCGCCCCAGTCCCGAGAGGCCGTGAACGACGACTGGCTCTTCCCGGCGAACGGATTCTTCTAGAAACGGGAGGACCGACTCTTCGAGGACCGTGCTGTCTCCCAGGCGTCGGTCCAACAGTGGCGCGTGAACGACGTCTTGCGCACCGAACGCGCTCGCGTAGCGATCCAGATTGTACTGGAAGCCGTCAGTTTCCGCACCGGGGACCAGACAGCAGACTCGCTGGATTCCACGATCGCGCATGAACTCGATCCAGGCTGAGACGGCCGTCTCGTGATCGGCGGCCGAGTGCCAGCCCGGCGCGGCCGCCCCGAAAACGTACTCCTCCTCGGGGGCAGCCGGCGCGAACCGATACGCGTCGTCCATATCCCTCAAGGGAGTGTCAAGGAACTTGAGTCTGTGTGCCCAATTCTCAGGATTGAAAGTTGAACTCCGTTTACAGCTCGTCCGGGCGAAGACACGCTTATGGGCGTCCTGGCCGCAGGGGAGGACATGGTCACGTTTCTGGCCGGCGGAACAGGGACTCCGAAACTTCTCGCCGGCACCGACGGCGTGTTTCCCGACGCGGAGACGACCGTCGTCGCGAACACGGGAGACGACGTCGAACTCGGCAGCCTGCTGGTCTGTCCCGACGTCGACACCTGTCTCTTTCAGGCGGGCGGAATGCTCGATACGGACACCTGGTGGGGAATCGACGATGATACGGCCGAGACCCACGAATACGTCCGGACGCTGACCGAGCGGGCAGGACTCGATGCCGGCCCGCGATATCTCCCCGACGAGCGACAGACTGCCGGCCGGGAGATCGCACGCTGGCGACGGTTCTCCGCGGTCGGCGAGTTCATGCACATCGGCGACCGCGATCGGGCGATCCACGTCACGCGGAGTAGTCTCCTCGACGAAGGCCGTTCGCTGACCGAAGTGACCCGCATGCTGGGCGACGCACTCGGAGCCGACCGCGAGATCCTGCCGATGAGCGACGAACCCGTCGCCTCGATCGTCCACACGCCCGACGGGGCGATGCACTTCCAGGAGTTCTGGGTGGCTCGCGACGGCGAGCCTGCCGTCGAATCCGTCGAGTTCCGTGGCGCGGAAGACGCGACCGCAACGGACGTAGTGCTCGACGCGCTCGCTGATCCGGTCGTGATCGGTCCGTCGAACCCGATCACGAGCATCGGCCCGATGGCCGCGATCGACGGG
>Ga0207771_100458_pt1 | contig 24298 bp, 21 predicted proteins | sample A23M2SouthBayCA_2_FD_187731 | JGI IMG/M metagenome (GOLD analysis project Ga0207771, IMG submission 187731) | Aerobic enrichment media microbial communities from Eden Landing Ponds, California, USA - A23 M2 (2) (SPAdes) | ecosystem: Environmental > Aquatic > Marine > Unclassified | place...
CTTTCGTCTACGAAATGGCTACACAGATCGCGGAATCTGAAGGACTGGAACGACTGAAAGCCGAAACAGTAGCTGCTGCGATGGTGAGGGGGTTGACTGACTGGTGACCAACCGCAGAAGTACAGGACCTGTGCAACGATATTTTCCCTGGTGGACTGAAAGGGCGAGGGCCGTTGGCGTCCACTTTAGTCGCCTCAGCGACCCCTATCCGAGCGCAGCGAGGATATGTCGCTGAGCGACCGCCAGCGGCCCGAGGGCTTTCAACCAACTACGTCGAGTGCGGTGCGGTCTGCAGATCAACTTTCTTCCACAACTCCGACACAGGAAACGAGCTTCATAACCACTCCCTGCACGTATCGAAAACAGTGAATAGCGAATCAGTGTGAGTGGCGTTCTACGACAGACCGATTCCGGGGACGAGACAGACACACGGCCACCGTCGACAGTCAGAGGTGCGGTACTGGTGTCAGGTCACGGCCGTCAGGTCTCGATTCACTCGACCAGTTCGATCCCGGTCACTTCGAACCGGGCACCGCCGTCGTCGCTCTCGCAGACGTCGACGTCCCAGCCGTGGGCCGACGCGATCTCCGAGACGATAGCGAGACCGAACCCGGTCCCGTCGGCCGAAGAAGAGTAGCCACTCTCGAAGACGTGTTCGCGGTCCTCGGGGGCGATCCCCGGCCCATCGTCGGCGACGTACAGTCCGTCGTCGAGCGGTCCGACACGGACCGTGACGTTCGAACCGCCGTGTTCGACGGCGTCCTCCGGAGCTTGCGACGGAGGGCTCGTTGAGCCGTGCTCAACGGCGTTCCTGAAGAGGTTCTCCAGGAGCTGTCTGAGGCGGCCTTCGTCCGCCAGGATGGTCGCGTGGACGTTGACGAGCAGGGTCGCGCCGTCGGTCTCGACGGTGTCCCAGCTCCCCTGGATCACGTCGGGGAGCGCGACGGCTTCGAGGTCGGTCACGCGGTCGCCCTGTCTGGCGAGTGTCCGCAGGTCGGTGACGAGGCGTTCCATCCGGTCGACTGCACGCTCTCCCCGCTCGAAGTGTTCGGCCTCGCCGGTGCGTTCGGCCAGTTCGAGGGCGCCCCTGAGGACCGTCAGCGGGTTACGGAGGTCGTGACTGACGACGCTCGTGAACTCTTCCAGGCGTTCGTTCTGCCGTTCGAGCTCTCGCTGGTGTTCCTTGCGTTCGGTCACGTTCTGGGAGACAACCATCCCCGCATCGACATCCTCGTCGCCGATGGGCAGCGTGTGGATCCGGTAGTGGTTACTCCCCATGCTCTGTTCGAACGTGTGCTGTTGGCCGTCGAGGGCCGCGCGGTAGTGCGTCTCGATCTCGTCGGCGATGTCGTCGGGGAAGACGTCGTGTGGTGTCGCGCCTTCGAGGTCGTCGGCGGTCAACCCGACCGTCAAGAGCCCCTCTCCACCGGCGAGCGTGTATCGCAGGTCCTCGTCGAACGTGAAGACGCCGCCGTTGGGGAAGTTGTCGATAAGCGTCCGGTAGCGCTCGGTGGTCCGCTGGAGTTTGGCCTCGCGTTCGATTCGGTCGCTCACGTCCCGGGTCGTCCCCAGAACGAGGTCCTCGTCGCCGACGGTCATCGGTGTCAACCGGAGTTCGACCACGTCTGCCTCGGGGACGATTCCCGGTTCGAGTTCGACGCGGACCTCGTCGGCCTCTCCCGCTCCGATAGTGTCGACACCCGCCTCGATTGCCCCGACTTCCGCGTCCGAGAGCACGCCCGTCTCTGCGAGATAGGAGAGCGGTTTGCCGACCCAGTCGCCGACCGACACCGCCTCGTCGTCCCCGATCCGGTAATTGACGAACCGCATCCGGTAGCCCCCGTCGAGCACGTAGACCCCCTCGGCCATCGTGTCGACGACCGCGCGGTGCCAGTCCACGTCGGCTTCGTCGGCGTGGTCGGCCTCGTCAGAAGCTCCTGCTTGCTCAGAACCAGTCACTCGCTCGCCCGCTGCCCGCTGGGCGGTCACGCGCTCGACTGCCTTGCGGACGCGATTGGCCAGCAACACGTACTGTTCGGTCCCGGGTCGCTTCTGCAGGTAGTCGGTGGCGCCGGCCGAGACCGCGTCCGCGGCGACTTCTTCTGACCCTTCCCCGGTGAACAAGATAAAGGGGAGCTCCGGGTGGTCGTCACGGACGGCCTCGAGAAATCGCAATCCGTCGATTCCGGGCATCTGGTAGTCACTGACGACGCAGTCAACGTCCCCGAGTCGGTCGAGTGCCGTTATCGGGTCGTCCTCGGTCTCGACCGACAGCCCCTCGTCTGCGCGCTCGAGTCGCTCACTCGCGACCGCGAGGAACTCGGTCTCGTCGTCGACGTGCAGGACGTGGATCTCGTCGGTCGACGCTTCCATGTGAATCCGTTCCGTATCCGTATTCGCGAGACGTTATAAAAACGTGACGGGGGATCCCACCCGTCACTGGTCCAGTCCGGACACAGTGGGCGCGGTCAGTCCAGTGGTCGGAGCGTGAACGACCTCGTCTCCCGGTCTGTGCCGTAGTACGCCCGGGTGAGCGCCGGCGAGCCACCACTCTTCGCCCCGTCGACGGCCGCCTCGTCGACGGTCCGCGTCGGGACCGTGACGACCAGCGGCGTGGTGTCGAAGGGGTAGGGGTCGACCGTGAACACACCGCTACCGTCGGGATTCTGGTCCTCGCCCGCGTCGGCTCGCGTTATCGAGAGCGTCTCGCTGCCGTCGGCCGTCGGCACCGGCCCGACCTGGCCGTAGCCGGGCGGCGAGTCGGTGATACAGAACGACAGCGACAGCGCGTCCCAGGCCTGGAGCCGACAGTAGTCGTCCCAGAGCCGTCCGTCCGGGTCCTCGGGCACGCGGTCGGGGTCGTGCATCGCCGAGAGCGTCGCGTCGTCGGCTGTCGACAGGGCCCGAGCAGGATCGCTCCGGTTTCTCTGCCTCCCTTCGCGGTCGTCGGCTGTCAGGAGGCCGTCGAGCAACTGTCGCTGGCGCTGCTGTTCGCGCTCGACGAAGCGCTCGAACGCGGGCGGGGTCTCGGGCCACTCCGGGGAGAGGCCGTAGCGCCGGTTGCGCAGGCCCGCGCCGTGGAGTGAGACGAGCAACCCTGCGTAGGGGTCTAATTCGACGACAGCGTCGATACCGTCCTCGTAGAGCGGGACCCACGGGTCCGCGGGCATCCCGCGGAAATCGACGGGGTCACCGTCCTCGTCGAGTCTCGGGCGACGGTCGTAGGCCTCCCAGCCGACGTCGTGAAGATACGCGGCGACGACGAGCGACCCGAAGAGGTCCGGACGGGCGACTGCCCCGCCCCAGTGGTCGGCGAACTGTCCCGCCAGGTCGGCGTGGTCGGGCTGGGTGACGAACTGGTAGCGGTCCCCGAGGTCGGCGACGATCACGACCGACCGTTCGCCCCCGGCCCCGAAAGGTTCACCGGCCGTCGTGCCGGTTGAGGGCAGCGGTCATCGGCCGATCACTCGCGGTCCGCTCGGTCTCTGTGTCTGTAGTACAGGACCAGTCGTACCGGGATAGCCGTGAGGCACGTAGCGAGCGTCGAGAGAACGGTCCACGTCGGCAGGAACCGCAACAGCCCCTGCATCGCCATGATGAACACGAAGAGCACGACGAACCGTCGCCGGAAGTCCTCCCAGAACCCCCGGACCCGATCGCTCTCGACCGAGAGGTAGACGAGCCCGACTCCGAGGAATGCGCCGAGAACCAGCGCCCCGACGAGGGTTTCGGTCGTCGGATCGACGTCGACGAAGAACGGATCGAAGACCGCGAGCGCGCCGAATACGAGGACACAGAGGGCCAACCAGCCGAGTTCGTACAGGAGCCCGGTCCGGGAATCGGGTTCGCTCCAGCTGTCGGGGACGGCTGACATCACCGCCGGTTTCAGCCCGACGACACAAAACAATTTGCCTACCCCCTCTGAGTCTCTCGATAGTCGGTACAGGTGAGAGGGATATCGATTGGTGGTGTTCAGCGTCTCGTGACCGCAGTCGCGATCATCGTGACTGCCCTCGTGCTCGTGAGATGGAAGCCCTCGGCGTGCTCGCGAGTCGCTTCGCTCGTCAGGACGCCAGGATATTTTCTGTGGCGTCGGCTACCGACCATTCCACGTCGAAACGGCCTGTGAAACATGATTCTTCCTGGTGTCCTGACGAGCGAAGCGAGTCAGGGCTCGGGAGAGCTTGCTCTCCCGGCGGACTGAAAGGGCGAGGGCCGGTCCTGTGAGCGCAGCTCTCTCGTCATCCCGAAAATCTTCGATTTTCGGAGACAGCGACCGCCGGCGAGGCCTGACCGAAGGGAAGGCCTCGATGCGAACGAGGAGCGGTGCGAGGCGCGACCCAGGAGCGCCTCGAAGCGAACGGGGAGCAACGCGACCCGTGAGCTAGCGACCCGTGAGCCAGTGGCCCGAGGGCTTTCAACGCTCACTGGCGAGTGCGGTGCGGTCTGCGGCCACCGTTTCTTTCACACGAATTCCGCAAGAAACCACTGCCAGACACGCATCTGTACCAAACGCTCACCGGGGAGCCGGTCAGAGAGAGCGGTTCTACGACACCTGGCAGGTTCCCACCAGCGGTCGACAGAGATCAGACTCCGCTTTCCAAGACCGACCTGTTGTCAGTCCGTAGTCGCCGACCGATTTATCCCGACGCCACCGCATCGGGGGGTATGCAACTCCACGCGTACTCGCGCGAGACGACACCGCTGTCGGGGACCTGGCAGGCGGTCCCCGACCAGTACGAGCAGTTCGGCGACGAGGGGGCCTTCGGCGGCGACGGGATCTACGACCCGCCGGACGACACGACCTTTCCCGTCGACGCGGTCGTCGACGACGGCTACGAGATCGCCGTCCCGGGCTGCTGGAACGAGGGACTGACCGGGTTCGAGCAGTACGAGGGCGCGATGTGGTACGCCCGCCGGGTCGACTGGGACGGACGCACAGACCGCGCGTTCCTGCGCTTTGGCGCCGTCAACTACCGCGCCGACGTCTGGCTGAACGGCGACCACCTCGGCTCCCACGAGGGTGGGTTCACTCCCTTCGCCTTCGAGGTGACCGACCACCTCGACGAGCGGACTGACAACCTCCTCGTCGTCAGAGTCGACGACAGCCGCGAGGACCGCAAGCTCCCCGCCGAACGGACCGACTGGTTCACCTTCGGCGGGATAACTCGTGAGGTCGACCTCGTGACGGTCCCACAGCGCTACCTCCGCAACGTCAAGGTCGAAACCGACCTGGCTAGCGACGACGTCACGGTCACCGTCCGGGCGTGGGTCGACGACCCCGACGGGGACGAGGGAGGTGAAATCGCCGGCGGCGCGGACGGTGCCCCGACCGCTACGGTCCCGGACCTCGACCGTTCGTGGACGCTCGACGCGGCCGGTGACTGGGAAGCCACACCTCACGAGGGGGTCGACGAGACCGTCGGCGGGACGGTCTACGAGGGCGCCACGACGTTCGACGCGGAGACCGTCGACCGCTGGACGCCCGAGAACCCCGAGCTGTACGACCTCCGCGTCGCCATCGAGGGCGACGACCACGTCCCGAACGACGAACTCACGGAACGAGTCGGGTTCCGGACGGTCTCGGTTGAGGGGAGCGACGTGCTGGTCAACGGCGAACCGGTGACGCTGTGGGGCATCTCGCTGCACGAGGAGGCCGACGGGCGGGGCCGGTCGCTGCGCTCGGTCGACCGGGCCAAGCGATTCGACTGGCTGGCCGATCTGGGCTGTAACTTCGCGCGACTGGCCCACTACCCCCACCACGAGGCGATGGCCCGGCGGGCCGACGAGGCGGGCGTCCTGCTGTGGACGGAAGTACCCGCCTACTGGTCGGTCGAGTTCGGCGACGCCGACGTGCAGGCCAACTACCGCCAGCAGGTACGGGAGGTCGTCCAGCGCGATTGGAACCGCCCGTCGGTCGCGCTGTGGTCGATCGCCAACGAGACCGACCACGAGGACGAGACCCGCAACGAGGTCCTCCCCGAGATAGCCGAGTACGTCCGCTCGCTCGACGAGACGCGGCTGGTCACTGCGGCGTGTTTCGTCGACGAAACCGACGACGGCGACATCGTCCTCGCGGACCCGCTGGCCGACCACCTAGACGTCTTCGGGGTCAACCAGTATCGCGGCTGGTATCACGGCGAACCGGACGACTTCGAGCGGTTCGACGACGACCCGTCCGGCCCGCCGGTCCTGATAACGGAGGTCGGCGCCGGCGCGAAACGCGGCAACCACGGGCCGGCCGACGAGCGCTGGACCGAACAGAGCCAGGCCGAGTTCTACCGCCGGCAACTCGACGCCCTCGACGGCATCGAGCAATGCTGTGGTCTCTCGCCGTGGATCCTCTTCGACTTCCGGTCGCCGCGCCGGCAGAACCCCTACCAGCGTGGATACAACCGCAAGGGACTCCTCGACGAGAACGGTCGCGAGAAAACGGCCTTCGACGTGCTCCGTCGGTACTACGAGAAGCAGTAGCGGCCACCCCGGCGCTGTTTCGGGTCGGTGACTACTGATACTGGTACTGGTACTGGTACTGTTACCGTTCTCCCGCTGGCGAGACGACCAGCATCTCCGTCGATCCGGGGACGAACTCGTAGGGGACCGTTCTGATCTCGACCGCACAGCCGTCCGCGCGGAGTCGCTCTATCGCGGGGGTGAGAGACGCCGAGCGCGTCTGGTCGAGCGAGACGAGCGGGAACACGCGGACTTCCTCGCGGGCGACCCGCACCAGTTCCCGGAGGGCGTCGAGGTGAAACGACCGGTCGAGCCGGTCGTCGTAGAGAAAGAGGAGGTTCGTGACGACCGCGAGGTCGACGGCGTCCGTATCGAGAGGCAACGCCGGGAGCGCACCGTCGACGTACCGGTCCGGGTGGTGGGCGTAGTCGGCGAGAAACCGCTCGGCGGCCGCCCGGAGGTATCGGCCGCGAGTCTCGACGTCGGGGTAGTACTCCCAGACGAAGCGGTCGCGCTTCTCGTGGAGCTGGTCGACCGTCTCCGTTACTGCCTGGACCAGCCCCGGTTCGAGTTCAGCGGCGGGTGGCCCGTACAGTGGATCGACCGCTATCGTATCCGCGCCGAGTGCGGCCGCCGTCGCCGTGAACGATCCCGCTCCACCGCCACAGTCGAGCACCGACCGCCCCGTCAGCGCCGCCGGATCGAGGTCCAGCATCCGCCTGTACTCTTCGAACGTCCGTCCGATGGTGAGGAAGTCGTCCTCGACTTCGAATTTCCTGTCCGACATCGTACTCTGTTGTCTAGAGTTATACATCGGTGTATAACTTTGTCCATTTATATTCTCGTTCTGTTTCGAGTTCTGTTACCCGTTCTACGCCCGTTCGACGGCAGGTCCGGTGAACCGCCTCGGGGTCAAGCCCCGAGGCTTCCCGTTTCTACGACGCGCTTTGCAGACACCGAAGTGGTGTCCGTAGAGAGCGCAGTCTCCACGGGCGTGTCTTCGGGCCATCCCAGCCCTAGTTCAGAAAAGCCACTCTGGAAGACGTTCATCGCCGCGTTCGCGTCTCTATCTGCTTCAAACCCACACGACGGGCACGAGTGGTCCCTGACCCAGATGGGTTTCGCCGTCTCCACACCACACGACGCGCACTCTTTTGTCGTCCCTCGTGCTTCGACCTGCACGACGTGAGTGCCGTACAAGTCTGATTTGTATTCGAGGAGCGTGATGAACTGTCTCCACGCCGCATCTTGCTTGTTCCCAGCGTTGTGCGACTGTTCGAGCATCCCCTTCACGTCCAAGTCCTCAACGAACACGGCGTCGTACTCTTTGACGAGCCACGTCGTAATCTTGTGCTGGTAATCCAGCACCTTCCGTCGAATGCGACGCTTGACCTTCGCAACTTCCCGGCGTTGCTTCTCGTAGTTGTTCGAGCCTGTCTCCTTGCGAGACAGTTTGCGTTGCTCTCGTCGGAGCCGTTCGTACTCGTCTTCGAGGTTGAGCCAGTCCACGGTCTTGCCGTCGCTGGTGTGGATGTAGTTGCGGATGCCGAGGTCGATACCGACGCTGTTAGGCGTGTCGAGCGAGTCCACTGGGGGTTTCTCAGGCAGGTCGGCGTCGTCGGTTTCGAGACCGAAGGAGATGAACCACTCGCCGGTCGTCTCCGTCTTGACCGTGACCTCTTTGATGTCGGCGCCGTCGGGGATGTCGCGGTGGTAGCGGATGTTGACGTCGCCGATTTTGGAGAGCCAGAGGGTCGCACGTCGGCCACTCGTGTTTTTGAGTTCGAAGCCGGACTGCGAAAACGTCAGACTCTGGAACTCCCGTGGAGACTTCCACTTGAGCATCCCGACCTTGTTCCCGTTCGCTTTCTGGTCGTTGAGGTTCGAGAGGTTGTCGTAGAACCGTGTGACGGTTCGTTGCAGCGCCTTCGAGTTCACCTCTGAGAACACAGGGAACTGGTCTTTCCAGTCGGGAAGCCTGTAGTGGTGTTTGTACGCGGAGCCGATGTCGTCGGCGTCCACGTTTTCGTACTCGTACAGGGTGTAGTTGTACGCTTGGCGATGAATGTCGATGTGGCGTTCCAGTTCAGCCGCTACCTCTTGTGTCGGGTATGCGGGGTAGCGGTGACTGTACTCCATCGCTGTCTCTTGATTGTCGATGTGTTAACTTAATGGTTTGTATCACAGAATGTCGGATTCAACCCCGGGGTCAAGCCCCGGGGCATTCTCCTTGACAGCCTGTAAAGCGACACGGCTCGTCGGGTTCGCGAACCTGTGAGATCCCGGGCACTCCAGTAGAACCACTCGGTCGAGGGAGCCGTGCGACCGTCCGTCGTCGACTCAGCCAAAGCGTAGCCAGTCGTGGGCACGGTCGTAGGCGACGAGGAGTCCGAGGAAGACGCCGCCGGGGAGATAGAGCGGCGAGAACGTCCAGTGGATGCCCAGAAGCAACAGGAGCGGGCCGTCGGTCCACCCCGGCAGTCCCGCGACCATCGGGCACCCCGAGGTCCGTGTGCTGGCCCGATAGCGTGTCCCGTCGACCACGACGGCGTCCGGGAAGTCCCTGACCACTGTCGGGTCGACTGCTGTGGTTCGGTTCGTCCGGGTACGCGCTCTGTCGACCGCACGCTGCTCGCGGTCGGTCAGGTCCCCGTAGGCAGCCTCTTCTGGTTCGCCCCGTTCGTCGTCGTCCGGATACACCGACAGTTCGGCCGACGCACAGGCGGCCGTCCCGTGTCCCGACGGCGTGTGCTCGACCAGCGCGTTCGCGCCGACCGACAGGAGCGCGACGACGACGATGGCGGCGACCGCGTACCAGAGCACTCGACGCATCGCCCCCGACTGGTAGCCGAGCTGTCAAAACGATTTCGGCGGGTCACTCCTCGCGGCGGTAGGCCAGAAAGCGCAGTCGCTCCGGGTCGCCATCGGGGTGGTCGATCCCGCCCTGGGGTTCGAACCCGCAGGATTCGTAGAAGGGGACTAGCCCCTCACGAGCCAGCAGTGTGAGATGGAGGTCCGCGAGCGACGGGTGTGTGACGACGGCGGCCATCAGGTCTTCGCCGACACCCACTCCCCGGTGGTCCTCGTCGACGATGACGTCGAACACCATCGCGTAGTAGGTGTAGTCGGTGAGGACGCGAGCGGCGGCGACGAGGTCGTCGGTGTCGTCCTCGCGCAACGCCACGACCTCGTCGGTGGCCGCGAGCGCGCGCCGGACTTTCGACTCGTCGCGGTCGTCCCACCAGTCGTAGGTCCCGTAGAGTGCACACAGTTCTCCGGCAGCGGGTGGCCCCAGCGACCGTTCGACCGTCGTCGACATGGACGAGCCCACCACCGGCGACGGGAAAAATCTGGTCGTGGCGTGTGACTGGGACGCGCGACCAGCCCCCGGGTCGGCTCCGGCCACCGTCCGATTTTTGCCGGTTCACGCCGTGGTGTGGCTATGCCAACGCGAGTGCCCGACAGCGAGTTCGCCGACCGCCTCGCCGCCGTCCGCGACCGCCTCGCCGACGCGGACGCCGAGGCGGCCGTCTGGTTCGACGCGACGAGCATCGAGTATCTCAGCGGCTTCCACCACATCCAGACCGAGCGACCGGTCGCGCTCGCGGTCACTGCCGACCGGGTCGAGGTCACGGTTCCGCGACTGGAGGTCGAACGCGTCGACCCCAACACCCGGATCGACGCCGTCCACCACTACTTCGATTACCCACAGGGCGACCCAATGGGGACGGTCGCCGACGTGCTGTCCGACCTCGACGTTGGGTCGGTCGTGGCCGACATGGACGGCGCACCGGGCGTGATGGGTTACGAGGGCCCGCCACTGAGCGATTTCGTGACTGTCGACGACCAGGCGTGGGTACCGGAGATGCGTGAGGCCAAAAGCGACGCGGAAATCGAGTTGATCCGCGAGTCGGCCACGTGGGCCAACCACGCCCACCGACGACTCGCCGACCTGACCGAACCCGGCGCACATCCCATCACCGTGAGTCAGCGCGCCTCGACGGAAGGGTCACGGGCCATGCTCGACGCCCTGGGTTCGCAGTACACCGTCCGGACGCGCGCGAGCGGCCCGGTCCACGCCGGCTACATCAGCGGCCAGGAGACGGCCCTCCCCCACGGGCACACACCGAACGAACGCCTCTCGCGAGGGGACGTCCTGATCACGGGCGCCACCGCGAACGTCGACGGCTACTACTCGGAACTCGAACGGACGATGTTTGTCGGCGAGGCGAGCGACGAGGACGAACACTACTTCGAACTCGTGTGCGAGGCCCAGGAGACGGCCTTCGAGGCGATGGGACCTGGCGTCCCAGTCTCTCACGTCGACGAAGCGGTCTGGGAGTACTTCGAGGAGCAGGGCGTCACGGACCTGGCGCGCCACCACGTCGGCCACAACATCGGGCTCGGAGCCCACGAACCGCCCTACATCGACCGCGGGAGCGACGCCGAGATGGAACCCGGACACGTCTACACCATCGAACCGGGTATCTACACCGACGAAGCGGGGTATCGCCACTCCGATACGGTGGCTATCACCGAAGACGGCCTCGATTTCCTCACCTACTACCCGCGAGACCTGGCGTCGAACGTCGTCGAGAGCTGAGCGTCCGAACCCGCGTGGCTCGTCCAGGTGGCTCACGACCGAGTTTCCCTCGCACTCTCGATGCCCGCACCTGCTCGGTAGCCGGCCGATGTGAGCACTATCCCACGGCCTGTCGTATCCTGCAATGGGCAGAAAAATTACAGAATAGGATTCCAGCAAGTTCTATTACAGAAATGTTCTTCAGAGTATGCTTATGGAGGTGCCACCACACGATATAGATATGTACCGACCGAGTCGAGACAGTTCGGCAGAACGGCGGCGGGGCCCCCCGTCGCTGGGTGTATCGTTCGCCTTCCTGGCGGCCGCGCTCGGGGTCATCGGCCTCGGCTACGCGATCGCGGCGGCACCGGTCCTGGTCGCCGCGTTCGCCGCCGGCGTGGTCACTGCAGCGGTGGTTTCGATCGCCATCTGGTTTCGGGAGGCCGAACCGTTCCCGCGGGCGTCGGCCGGCCCCGAACCGATCCGGCGCTGACTGGTCCGGCCGTGCGGACGCACGGTCCCCGTTGACGCTGACTGGTCCGACCACCCTTCCCGACGGTTCCCACTGACGTTGTCGGGTCTTCCCCTCCGAATCCGCCGACCTGAAGAGTTTCTACGTCGACCCGTTCGAGCGAGGCGCTCGACGGCACGCCGGGGCAGGACTCTGGCGGGCGTTCTCCGAGGACGACACCGGGAGTCACTTGCCCTCGTCGTTCGCGCTCTCTCTGCTGGCCGGAAACGAGGGCGGGATCGCACTGGCGTCACCCGGCGCGATCCGGCCCGACTCGTCCGGCGGAGTCCTGGCACGTTGCGAATCCCTCGGGACCCCCGCCGGCGGAACCCTTAATCTCGCGGCGAGACCACGTTTAGAGATGCGCCAGCGATTCGTTTCACCCGGTGCGTACGTCCAGGGAGCCGGCGCGCTCTCGGCCGCCGACGAGGAGTTCTCTCGACTCGGCGCCGACCGCGCGTACCTGCTCGGGGGGAAGACCGCGCTGTCGACGGTCGAAGACGACGTCGTCGCCGGCCTGACAGCTGCGGACACGGCGGTCGCGGCGACTGCGGCGGGCGTCGACCAGTGTACACACGCGGTCATCGAGCTCCAGGCCGAGCGAGTCCGCGAGACCGGCGCGGACCTCGTCGTCGGCGTCGGCGGCGGGGTCGCGATGGACGTCGCGACGGCCGTCGCCCACGACACCGGCACGCTGCTTGCGGTCGTTCCGACGGTCGCCAGCACGGACGCCCCGACGAGCACGGTCGCGGTCGTCTACGACGACGAGGGGAACTTCCTCGAAGTGCGCCACCGCGACCGCAACCCCGAACTCGTGCTGGTCGACACGGCCGTCGTCGCCGAGGCACCGGCGCGCTTTCTCGCCCACGGGATGGGCGACGCGATGGCGACCCACTTCGAGGCCCAGGCGGTCGCCGTCGCTGGCGGAGAGACCGATGCGGGCGGTCGTTCGTCGTTCGCCGCCGTCGACATCGCCGAGCGGGCTTACCGGCGAGTGGCGACCCACGGCACCGACGCCCTCGCGGCCGTCGAACGCGACGCGGTCACGCCGGCGGTCGAGCGGGTCGTCGAAGCCAACACTCTCCTGTCGGGACTGGGGTTCGAGAGCGCCGGCACCGCGGGTGCCCACGCCGTCCAGGTCGGCCTGACCAACGTCGGCGTCCGCGAGCCACACGGGCTGCTCGTCGGCTTCGGGACGGTCGCGGAACTGGTCGTCCAGGACGCCGATCCGGAGACTATCGACGCCGCGCTCGACCTCCTCTTCGACGCCCGACTGGACGTCACGCTCGACGAACTGGACGTCGCCGACGCTGACCTCGAACGGGTCGGCGAGATCGCGCGAGAACACGGCATGGACGAGGAACCGGCCGACCCCTCGGCCGAACGGGTCGCCGATGCGGTTCGGACTGCTGACGAGTTCGTCCGGCGGCGTCGTGACGAGACGCGGTAGTCTCTGGAGGAGTAGTCGCCACTGGACGAGCAGCCGTCACTGGGCGAGTAGCCGTCACTGGACGGAGTAGCCGTTACTGGTGGGGTAGCCGTCGTGGAGAACAGCGGGATACTCTCGTCGCTAGACGAACCGGAACGCGTCGCTAGACGAACCGGAACGTTTCGAGGTTCTTCGGCGCGAACGTGCGCATGTTGAACTCGTGGTACAGCGCCGAGGACAGATCCTGGGTGGAGGACTCGTCGCCGTGGACACAGAGCACCTTCTCGGGGCGGGGGTTCATCGTCCGGACGAAGTTCTCCAGGCCTTGCCGGTCGGCGTGGCCGGAGAAGCCGTCGACCGTCTCGACGTCCATCTCGAGCGAGAGGGAGTCGGCGCGGCCACGGTCCCCGTTCATCGGCAGGTCCTTCCGGCCGTTCTGGATGCGCCGGCCGAGCGTGCCCTGGGCCTGGTAGCCGACGAAGACCATCTTGCCGTCCGGCTGACCGCCGACGTGGCGCAGCCAGGACATGATGGGGCCGCCCTCGACCATCCCCGACGTCGAGAGGATGATACAGGGACCGCCGTCGGCGACTTCGCGGCGCTCCTCCTCGCCGCCGTCGATGTGGTTGAACTCGTCGGCCAGGAACGGGTTCTCGTCGTCGTGGAAGATCCGGTCCCGGAGGTCGTCACGCATGTACTCCGGGTAGGTGGTGTGGATGGCCGTCGCCTCCCAGATCATCCCGTCGAGGTGGACGGGGACGCGGGGGATGTCGCCCTCGCGCATCGCCTCTTCTAAGACGAGCATGATCTCCTGGGAGCGCCCGACGGCGAACGCCGGGATGAGGACTTTCCCGCCGTCTTCGGTCGTCTCGCGGATGACCTGTTTGAGTTTGCGCTCTGAGTCGGCCTGGTCGGTCTGGTAGTCGTTGCGACCGCCGTAGGTCGACTCCAGTACCAGCGTCTCGACGCGGGGGAAGTCGTTGACGGCCCCGTTGAACAGGCGCGTGTCCTCGTAGTGGATGTCACCGGAGAAGGCGACGTTGTACAGCCCGTCGCCGATGTGGAAGTGACAGATCGCGGACCCGAGAATGTGCCCGGAGTTGTGCAGCGTGAGTTTGATGTCGGGCGCGATGTCCGTGACGTCGCCGTATTCAAGCGGGATGCAGTGTTTGATCGCCTCGCGGACCATCTCGGACTCGTAGGGCGGGGCCCGGCCTTCCTTGGCGGCGACGTCGAGGTAGTCCAGGGTGAGCAGGCCCATCAGGTCACGCGTCGGTTCCGTGCAGTAGATGGGGCCGTCGTAGCCGTACTTGAACAGGAGCGGGATAAACGCCGAGTGGTCGAGGTGGGCGTGTGTCAGCACGACCGCGTCGAGCGAACTGGCACCCGACCCGAGCGCTTCGGGCACCTGGAGGTAGGGCACCTCGCCCTCGGCGCCGGGTTTGTCGCCACAGTCCACGAGGACGCGGGTTTCGGGCGTCGAGATGATGAACGACGCCCGACCGACCTCCCGGCAGCACCCGAGCGTGGTGATGCGGACCCACTCGTCGTCGGACATCTCCTCGCGGTGGATCTGTCGGCCGATCCGTTCGAGAATGTCGCGGCGCTCGTCGCGCTCCTGTTTGAGGAAGTTACGGACGTTCTGAACAGTGGAAGATTCGATGGGCGGCGTGCGGACGACTTCGGGCGTCCAGCCGACTTCCTGGGTGATCTCGCGCAGGGTCGAGCCGTGGCGGCCGATGACCATGCCCGGTTTCTGTGCCTCGATGACGACCTCACCGGTGTCCTCGTGGAAGTCCAGATCCGTGACGCCGGCCTCCTCGGGGATGACCCGGCGGATGGCCTCGCGGGCTTCCTTCGGGGGAGAGAGTTCGGAGGGGTCGGGGCGGACGGTGATACGCTTGCGGAGTTTCGAGGCGAGGTTCCTGATGAGATTGCCGTTGGAGGCGAAGGTCTTGGGGTCGCGCGTGTAGACGACCAGTTCCGGACCTTCGTAGGTTACGTCGGTGATGGTGATGTCACCGGGCACTTCGCTTACGATCGTTTCTCGTATATCGTCGAGTTGTCGTTCAACCTGGCTCATAGCTACGGACGGGGAGTCGAGTCGCCGACGCGCCCGGGAGACACCACGGCGGCGTCGCGCTGGCGGCACGTCTGGCTGGATACCCAAATCATGTGATGGTCGGTTTTCCTACGCGTCGTTCACTCCGCGGGCGGAAGTGTCCGGAAAACCGGCTTACTCCTCCCTAATCGGCGGGAGTTATAAAAGCCTTCCCAAAACTGTAGGCCGGCCGGGTCGTCGTCCCGGTATGCACGTCTCGCCCGCCGTCGTCGCCGACGAACGCGACTGGGTCCGCGACCGCGACCCCGTCGTCGCCCTGATAAACGACACCCGCGCAGGGCTGGAGGAACACTTCGACACCGAGGTCGACCGCGTCACCCGCGACCAGTACCGCAACGAGGTCGACGAGGTCTTCGCCGACGGCGACCGTGCCGTCAACGTCACCGCCCTCGTTGGACTGTTGCGCGATCTCGACGTCGAGGGGGACTATCCGGGATTCGTCGTCGACGAACTGCTGGGTCGTGAACTGGCAGCGATGATCGCCGGCGAGCAACCCCTCCGGCTTCTCGCCGAGGCGACGTTCCACTACGCGGACGTCCGGACACACGGCGACCCCGACGAGGTGGCCGGCGCCGACGACCTGGACGCGGCGCTGGCTGCGGGGTTCCAGACGCGCCTGCCGGGGTGGGCCTGGCGCGAGCGCGAGAACCCGTTCGGGGTCGAACCGGACAGTCAGAGGGACGAGTAGGGCCGCTCGAACGTATCGTGGACCGATTCACTGACGGGTAGATTCACGAATCTGGATTTATGAGAGCCAGTGAGTGCGTTGAGTGATTCGAGTGGTCTCAGTTTCCGCGACCGTCTCAACCGCGCTCGTGCTCGTGCGATGGAAGCCCTCGGCGGGCTCGCGGTCGCTGAGCGGGATATTCTCGCTCGGACAACTGCACCACACAGCACTCGCGAGAATAGAGCCCGCTCAGGTGACTCCGTTCGCTCCGCTCACCGCGACCCCGCCTCGCCCTTCCAGTCCGCCAGGGACATGATCTGTGAAGTCGGCCGCCGAACGTTCCACGTCGAGACGGCCTGTGCGACCAAAGTCTTCCTGGCGGACTGAAAGGGCGAGGGTCGGTGGCGGCGAGCGCAGCGAGCGGAGTCGCCTCAGCGATCCCTATCTGCGCGGTGCGAGGCGCTACGGGCCTCGAAAGCGCACGGCGAAGCCGTAAGCGGGCGGTGCTGAGAGCGCAGATATGTCGCTGAGCGACCGCTAGCGGCCCGAGGGCTTTCAACCCACCACGTCGAGTGCGGTGCTGTCGAAAGAACATGTTCCTTCCACAACTTCACCACACGAAACCAGATTCATAACCACTTCCTGTAAATCTCGCCCGGCAGAGAGCGATAAATTGGTGCGAACGTATATCCGACACGTTCCCGGTCGTCACCGCGTCGCGACCCACAGCACGCCGTAGAACAGCACGAGGCCGACGAGAGCCGCACCGAACCCCCAGAGGGACGTGAGGACGAGGGGGCCGAGCGTCTCGGTTGCGGCCTGGACGGACAGCGGGAATGCGGCCAGCCAGGGTGCCGCGGCGATCGCGACCACGAGCGCCGAGCGCAGATCCGGCCGGTCGGGCAGTGTCACGGCGTAACCCAGCATTGGAAACGCGACGAACGGGACGATCCCAGCGGCGATGGCGACCGGCCCGGTGACCGTCGCCCGGTAGTCGGCGGCGACCACCGCAGTGACGATAAGCACTGCCGCCAGCGAGCCCACGGTCGCGACGAGAGTCCGCTGGCCGGGGACGAGTCCGGTCATGACCGAGTCGGCCGTGTCGGTCTCGACTGGGGCATCCGGCTGTGACTCGCCAGTGTCGCTGCTCTCCGGAACGCTGGCATCGTCCGGGCGAACCGCTATCCAGATACCGGCGACGACCACGGGCGTGGTGACGAGGAACGCCAGCGCGACGAGGCTGTGGACGACGAATCCGACGAGAGCGGCCAGGATCGTCAGGCTACTGCCGGTGAGGAACCAGAACAGGACGTCTCGCCGGACGTCCCAGCCGTCCTCGACGTAGCCGGGGTAGCGAAGCGCGAACAACACTCCCAGACTGAACAGGAGGACCGTCGGGAGGACAGCGCCGAAGACAGCTATCGGGGTCGCCCACAGAAACACCTCCGTCGCGACGACAGTCCGGGCGTGCAACCCGCCAGGGGCGCCGTTCCCGAACAGGAGGTACGTCCGCGTGTCGACCGTCTCGCCCCCCTGCCAGACGAGCGTGTCGCCCTCGACGCTCGCGTCCCGGGGGCGTAACATCGGTTCGGACCCCTCGGGGCCGTGAACGACGAGTCGGTCGGTCTCGATCTCCCAGGGCTCCTCGGGCCTGATCTCGCCCGACCGCGCTTCCTCGCCGTCGGCCCGGAAGAAGTAGTCCGAGAGCGTCGTCCCCAGTCGGCGCTCGGAGAGATTCGCGACCCGGAACGTGACGACCAGTTCCTGTCCCTCCATCCCGACCTCTAGATCCTGCCGCTCGAAGGCCGGCCGGGTCCGGCCGTATCCGTACCCGCTGTCGTACCCGTACCCACTCTCGTCCCCGTATCCGTACTCGTCCCCGGCGGACCCGCCGGACGCGACCCGGTCGCGGACCGTCGCGAGCAGGGAGTCGTTGAGTCGGAGGTCGTCCGCGTCCGCACCGCCGACCTGCATCCGTGCTTCGACGCGGCCATCGCCCGACTCCTGCAGGTAGAGGTGTGTGACACTCCCCTCGACGGTGATCGACCGGTTGGTCTCGCTCGCCGTCTCGCCGAGAGCGCTCACACAGCCGTCACAGACGACTTCCGTCTTCGGCGCCGGACCGCTACACCCTGCGAGCGCGAGCAGGCCCACCACGACCACCGCAGCGACCAGTCGACGCCTGTCCATGCACCTCGGATGACGGGCTGCCGACAAGTACCTTGTCCCGATCCGAGTCGGGTTCGAGCCCGACCTTCGCGAGTCGGACAGAGGGATGGAAACCACAGACCGACAGGTTCGTCAGGTTCAAGAACGCGCTCGGTGACTCCCAGACAATGACCGACGACGACCAGACGCTCGGTATCACCGAGAGCAAGGAGCACTCGACCGGCGAGTGGTACGCGGAAGTCGTACAGAAAGCCGAACTGGCGTCGTACGCGCCGATGGGCGGATTCATCGTCACTCGTCCCCGCGGGTACGCCATCTGGGAGCGCCTGCAGGACCACCTCGACGGCTGGTTCAAGGACACCGGCGTCCAGAACGCCTACTTCCCGCTGTTTATCCCCGAATCGTATCTGGAGCGCGAAGCGGACGTCGTCGAGGGGTTCGACCCCGAAGTCGCGTGGGTTACCCACGGCGGCTACGACGAACTCGAAGAGCGCCTCGCGGTCCGCCCCACCAGCGAGTCCATCATCACCCCCTTCATCGCCGAGTGGGTCCGCTCCCATCGCGACCTGCCGATGCGGCTCAACCAGTGGTGTTCGGTCGTGCGGTGGGAGGCCACCGAGACCAAGCCGTTCTTCCGCACGAAGGAGTTCCTCTGGCAGGAGGGCCACACCGCCCACGCCACCGAGGACAGCGCCTGGGACGAGACGATGACCCGCCTCGACCAGTACGAACGCCTCTACGAGGACGTGATGGCGCTGCCCGCCCTGAAGGGTCGCAAACCGCCCCACGACAAGTTCCCCGGCGCCCACACGACGACGTCCATCGAGACGCTCATGCCCGACGGCAAGTCCGTCCAGGCGGCCACCTCTCACTACCTGGGCACCTCCTTCGCCGACGCCTTCGACATCACCTACGCCGACGAGGACGAGGTCGAGCGCACGGCCCACACCACCTCCTGGGGGATCTCCTGGCGCGCGATGGGCGCGCTCATCATGACCCACTCCGACGACCAGGGGCTCGTGCTCCCGCCGGCACTCGCCCCCAAACAGGTCGTCATCGTCCCCATCTGGCAGGAAGACAACAAAGAGGAAGTCGTCGAGTACGCCGCCGACGTCGCCGCCGAACTGGACGAACACGACGTCCGGGTTCACCTCGACGACCGCGAGAACCGCAACCCCGGGTTCAAGTACAACGAGTGGGAGCTCAAGGGCGTCCCCCTCCGTATCGAGGTCGGCCCCAACGAGGTCGAGGACGACGAATTGACGCTCGTCCATCGCCCCGACGGCGAGAACACGGTCGAGGACCGCGAGAGCGTCGTCGACACCGTCGAGGGCCACCTCGACACCGTCTACGCCAAACTCTACGCCCGCGCGGAGGAGAACCTGGAGGGCGAGATACGGGAAGCCGAATCCCGCGAGGAGATCCTCGGAACCATCGGCCAGCACGGCGGCTACGTCAAGGCGGGTTGGTGCGGAGACGAAGCGTGTGAGGACCCGATCAAGGAGGCCATCGGCGCCGACATCGTGATGGTGCCCCTCGACCGCGACGAGGAACCGATCCACGACGACTGTGCCATCTGTGGCGAGGCCGCCGAGGAGACGGCCTACTTCGCGAAGAGTTACTGAGTCCCGGCGAACCGAACCGCATTTTTCACCCGCAAACGGAACCCAGGGTGTGCGCGCACCGCTCGACCGCCTCTCTCCCCGGCACCTGCTTGCGTTCGGCACGCTCGTGGCCGTCGTCGCCACCGGCGGGAGTCTCTACCTCTCGCTGGGGATGGGGCTGATCCCCTGTGAGCTGTGCTGGTACCAGCGTATTCTGATGTACCCGCTCGTCGTCGTCTTCGGCGTGGCACTGGTCGAGGAGCGAGCGACTGTCTCCCGGACTGTCCTCCCGCTGTCTCTCCTCGGCGGGTCGATCGCCGCGTATCACTCCTGGCTCCAGGTCACGGCGTCGGGCCTGCAGTGTGGCGTCGGCGGGAGTTGCGCAGCGGTGCTCTTGCGCGTATTCGGCCTGACGATCCCGAATCTCTCACTGGTCGCCTTCCTGCTCGTCACCGTCACTGCCGTCGGATTGTGGCGACTGGACGCGACGGCCGAGTGACCGACTGCCCCCAGGGACATCCACGGCGAGGAGACGGTAGCCCCGGTGGCCGGCCACCCTGGGGAGACGGTGGCTCGGACTGTGGAACCGCGACCTGTCTCCCACCGCGAACGGGTTTCCGGGACCCCGAGGGTTAAACCCGGATCGACCGATAGTGTGGGTATGGAGTACGTCAGACTCGGGACCACAGGACTGGAAGTTTCACCCATCTGTTTCGGCACGTGGCGGTTCAACAAGGAGAGCGGCGGCGTCGTCGAGACGGGCCGCGAAGAGGCTCACGAACTGCTCGACGCACTCGAAGACCGGGGTGCGAACTTCATCGACACCGCCAACGGCTACGGCGGCGGCGAGAGCGAGAAGTGGATCGGCGAGTGGCTCACAGAGCGCGACCGCGAGGACTACGTGGTCGCCTCGAAGTGCTTCTGGTCAGACGTCTCGCGGTTCCAGGAGAACCTCTCCCGGAAGAACGTCCGCGCCGAAGTCGAGGGCTCACTCGAAAAGCTCCAGACCGACTACCTGGACATCCTCTACCTGCACCGCTTCGACGACGACACGCCCATCGAGCGCACTCTCCGAACTGTGGACGACCTCGTCAGCGAGGGGAAGGTCCACTACGTCGGTATCTCGACGTGTGACGCCTGGAAACTCACCAAGGGCCTCTGGCAGGCCGACGTGAACAACTACGAGGCCTTTTCCGTCACTCAGCCCAACTACTCGGCGGTCCACCGCGACCCCGTCGCCGAGTATCTGGACGTCTGTGCCGACCAGGACCTGGCTGTCTGTCCCTACTCACCGCTCGCCGGTGGCTTCCTCACGGGCAAGTACGAGCGCGTCGGGGACGAGGTCGAGGCCCCCGACGGGTCCCGTGGCGACCTGAGCGAGCACTTCACCGACTGGTACATCGACGAGGAACGCTGGGCGGTGCTGGACGAAGTCCGCGCCGTCGCCGACGAGGTCGACGCCACGCCCGCACAGGTCTCGCTGCGCTGGCTCATGGACCACGACCAGTTCACCTGCGTACCCATCATCGGCGCTCGTACGGTCGACCAGCTGGAGGAGAACTACGACGCCATCGACGTCTCGCTCTCGGCCGACCAGTGGGAGCGCATCGACGAGGCCGGCGAGGCCTGAACCGGGCTCAGTTCGGTTTTCCCGCGCGAAGTCGTGAGAGCGTTCAGCGGCGGGAGACGCGTGCCGGCACCTCGTGTGCGGGTTGGGTGGTACTCATCGGGTCGAATGCGAGCGACCGCTGTGGGTCGAGTTCGAAGCGCTGGCCGACCAGAGCGAGGACGAGTTTCGCCTCCAGCAGGGCGAACCGCCGTCCCAGACAGAGTCGGGGGCCGGCACCGAAGGGAGCGTAGGCGTAGCCCGCGTCCTGTGGCGAGGTATCGCGCCACCGCGACGGTCGCCACTCGTGGGGCTCGTCCCAGTACTGTTCGTCACGCTGGACCGCCCACACCGAGAGGTGTGCCCGCGTGTCCTCCGACAGGCGATACCCCTCCATCTCGACCTCTCGCGTCGTCACGCGCGGGATGGTGTGGATCGGCGGGTACAGTCGAAGCGTCTCGTTCAGGATCCGCTCGGTGACTTCGAGGTCACTCAGGTCCGAGAGAGTCGGCCGGTCGCCGTCGAGTACGTCGTCGAGTTCGGCGTGGAACCGCTCGCGGACCTCGGGGTGGATACCGAGCTGGTGGAGGGCGTAGGTCATCGCCAGTGCCGTCGTGTCGTGGCCCGCGAAGACGAGGCCGACCACCTGGTCGACGATCTCCGCATCCGAGAGGCTCGCCCCGTCCTCGGCCCGGAGCGCGACCAGCGTCGACAGGAGGTCGTCACCAGCCTCGGCCTCGCCACGGTCGACCGCGCGACTGCGCTCGTCAAGCAGGCGACTGGCCTCGGCTTCCACCGTCTCGACGGCGTGCCGGAATCGTCGGCGAGCCGGTGTGGGTACCCACCGCGGGAGGGCGAAGGAAGTCGACTTGAACCAGAGGTTGATGTCGCTGGCCGCCCGGCGGAGGTGTTCGTCGCCGTCGGGGTCGAGCGGCCTGTCGAAGAGCGTCCCGAAGAAGTTGTCCAGCGCCGCCCCGCTCATCTCCTCGTGGAGCGATATCTCGCCGTCGTCGGGCCAGCGGTCGAGCCGGCGCTCGGTCAACTCGACCATCCAGTCTGCGTACTCCCGGATTCGGGCGGGATAGAAGAACTCGTCGAGGGCCTCGCGCTGGCGCTCCCACTGTTGGCCCTCCGTCGAGAGGACGTTCTCGCCGAAGGCGACGCGAAACCCGGGGCTCTTGGCGAAGGCGTCCCGGTCGGTGACCAGCGCTCGCTCGATACTCTCGGGACTGGCGAGGTTGTAGAACTCCCCGACGCCGAGCACCCGCATCCGCGAGACCGACCCGTGTTCGGCGACGACCGCCTCGACCAGGTCGAGGGGTGCCTGTGCGAACCGGAGCGTCTGCCCGACGACCGGCAGGCCGCCGGCCGAGGGTGGCCGTGGCGAAGTCGGTGACGAGTCCGTCGACACGAGTGGGCGTGTTCGGCCCGCGATGAAGTAGCTGTCGCTGCTTTCGTCAGTCAGGGCGAGTCGCGCTGTTCTCAGTCGGCGACTTCGCTCGGATCGGCGACTTCGCTCGGATCGACGACTTCGCCGGCCATCGTGTCGACGCCGACCTGGTCACACAGCTCCGCCAGCGGGCAGGCGTCGGGGTCGTCAAGACAGGCGGGTTTGCGCGCCGAGCAGGTGTCGCGGCCGAACTGGATCATCGCCGTGTGGCCGAAGCCACACTTCTCGGCGGGTACGTCCCGTTCGAGGTGTTCGCGGACCCCCTCGTGGTCGGCGTCGGGGGGTGCCAGCCCCATCCGGCGGGCGATGCGATGGACGTGGGTATCCACGGGAAAGACGCCACCGCGCCCGCCCGCGAAGAGCAGGACGCAATCCGCGGTCTTGGGACCCACGCCGTTCATGTCGAGTAGAGCCGAGCGCACCACGTCGGGGTCGCCGGTAGTGACGAACTCGTCGAAGCCCGCTTCGCCGCCATATTCCTCGCATATCAGGTCGGCGAGCGCGATTATCCGTTCGGACTTCTGGTTGTAGAGCCCTGCCGACGAGATGGTCTCGGCGAGGCGTTGCTGGTCGGCGTTCGCCAGCGCTTCGGCGAGGTCGTGACTGCCCGTGCTCTCTTCACCAGGACCATACCGGTCCATCAGGGCGTCGTGTGCGGGTTGACTCGCTTTGTCGGAGGTGTTCTGGCTGAGTATCGTGCGGACGAGACACTCGAAGGCGTCGCGGCCGCCGTAGGCTTTCTGCCAGTAGAGTTCGCCCAGACGGTCGACGACGGCCTCGGCGCGGGTGGCGGCCTCGCCGGGTTCGAACGCCGCCGCCTGGCCGCCGCCGGCCTCGCCGCCGCTGATGTTGCGCTCCGGTTCCGGGTCGGCCTCCTCGCTCATGGCTGACCCCTCGGACCGGTCGGTGAAAACGTCCCCGACCACTCACCCGTTCACCCACTCACTCACCGAGTTCGACTCGAAGGGTCAGCGTCGCGTCGGCTCCGTCGGCGAGCGCAGCGACGATATCCCGGTTGACGTCGGTGGCTGCTTTGTCAGCCCCGACCATCACGGTCCGGTCGTCGACGTACTCGCTCGTCCGGCAGACGTGACTGCGCTCGTTGTCGAAGGAGAGATCGGGGTCGCCGCGGCCGACGACGCGCTCGGTGTGGCCGCCGGCCTCGATCGTCGCCGTGATCGTCGCATCGGCGTCCTGGCAAGCGTCGACGAAGGTCTCGGAGAAGTCGGCGGGGACGCGGTCGGCCTCGATGGCGAGGATGCAGTCGCCCGCCGGCGTGAGGAAGTCGTCACTCGAAACCTCCAGCGTGCTCGCGTGCTCCGCGGTGACGTTCTCGTGGCCCTCGGCGTGGACGACTTCCGTCAGCTCGTCGGTCGCGTCGACTGTCGCCGTCGCGTCGTCTGTCATAGCCACTGGTTGGCGTGCGTGGCTACTTGAGGAGGGTGGTCTCGGTGCGTTTCCGGGGTCAATTTGTGTCTCGGTGAACTGTGCTTTCACACGCCTGTGCCCGCTGTCGATCGATGCGTGTAGGGAGTAGAAATAACGTTTCGAGCTGGTGCAGTTACCGCGACAGCACTCGCGATCGTGGGATAGAAGCCCTCGGCGGGCTCGCGGCCGCTGCGCGAGATATCTGCGCTCTCCGCACCACCCGCGCAGATAGTTGCCCGCGCAGCGACTCTCCTCTGGCGCGAGCCCACCTCGCCCT